>JACCDN010284800.1_pt1 | contig 19490 bp, 8 predicted proteins | sample 7441691 | NCBI WGS metagenome assembly JACCDN01 (sample SAMN15323439, study PRJNA562643) | freshwater metagenome | isolation source: river surface water | place: USA:Blue River Watershed | collected 2017-08-16 | reverse complement strand
GGATTAGGATTAGAGGGTGGTGGTGGTAAGACCTCGGAGACGACAGGAGGTGATGGTGTAGGTTCGACGTATGGTAAAACTTCAGTGACGTTAGAAGGTGGTTGTGGTAAGACCTCGGAGACGCTAGGAGGTGATGGTAAGACCCCAGCTGATGAAGATGGCATAACAATGAGAGAAGGTCGTGCCATACGTTGTAATGCAGCTTCAGTAATGATCAATGCAGGACAACTAGTATCACTATCTGAATCTGACGGTTCTGGATGTTGGTCATTTTCTAACAAGACTTCTAAATGGGCCTTGTCTGTATCTTCCAACACTGACGCCATTATGGAAGGCCTTCGTTGGAGTCGATTTGTTGACTCAAGATTTTGAGCAGAAGTTTCAAAATTTTTTTTTTCCTCATCATTTTCCTGGGTCGTAGTTGATGCTTCCACAGATGGTGCACTAGTTATAACTGTAGATGCTTCCAATAAACGATTTTGTAATTCAGCAATCGTCTTGTTATGTTCTTCCAATCTGGCCATGGCCTCTTCATATTTGGATTGCCAATCTGTTAAATCTGATGAACTAGACGAAGGTATAAGCTTGGCATCATTCGCCATACTTCGAGCTCGATTCCCAAATTGTAATGTTCTCAAATTCATACTCAATTGTTTTGCCACTGGATTACACGTCAAGACAAAGGTCGTCTTACTATTACCCCCCAAGGCCTTTTTCAACAATGTAGTCAACTTGGAATTTCGATAATTCACAAATTTTTGCTTTGTGTACAAGGCATTCATCACATTCGTCAATTCAGATAACGACTTGTTAATAGCTGAAGCTTGTTTCAATACTTTCCCTGTTGATTGAGTATCTGCTTGATCTTCAGCACCTGCTAAATCCACCATGAATAAACTGGCATTATTACACGTAAAGATGACAATGGCATGAGACCGAGAAGACTCTGTATTCATATTGGTAGCCGCCTTGGTTCGATTATCAAAAGCAATTTCAACTTTCTTTTGCATCTCCTTGACTGTGGTAAAGGGTAATTCCTTACATCCTTGTACCTTCATGTTATTAAGATCATCCACAATTTTCAAATGCTTGGTTTTGCTAGCGACTAGTAAATCATATACATACTCTTCATAAATTTCTACAAAGGATACAGTCACATTTTCTTTTTGACTTTTCCATATTTGATCAATGGCTCGAGGTATGATACCCATTAACGTTTGCGAATTAGGGACTCCCATCATGGTATATGTCTTGCCTGATCCTGTACCACCATACGCCAAGAGTGCACAATTGTAACCTTGCAAAAAATTATCTACCAAGGAAGAAGCACACTCTTGATAGATTTCTTCTTGGGAGCTATCTACTGTGAAAATTCGATCTAAATTAAAGACCTTTTGTGAACTTTTACTTGGTTGAGATACATCAGACTTGCTAGGAGGTAAATCAATCGTCAAGTGTGTGAAATCTGGATCAATGGTAATACAACTATAATCTGGAGAACGTAGTCGACAAAATACGGCTACGTTATCATTCATTCTTTTTTTAACAAGAGGTAGATCCCAAAAAAAACGCACTTGTTTATGAAATGGAACTTTGATATGAAAGAAAAAGACAAAAACAAATGACTATTCTTGTCTTTGGACCAGCCCCTGTTGCTCACGATTATTTATTCCATACCTTTTCTCAAACAAGAAATTTACTCGTCATTTCATCTACCAAGAAATTACAAGATGAATGGCGAGCTTTACCCACATCACCCATGGTCATCAACCCTCAACATCCACGACTCTCAGACATGATCACTACCGAATTCTCACATGTCATTATCGAACAAGCCCAAAACTTTAAAAATATTACCTTGGAAACCATCTTTGCCAAGCACCCCAATGTCATCTACACCCACTCTCACCTCTTTAAACAATTGAAACCCGATGACATGAAACGTTTATTCCACAAGGTCATGGTCACCAAAACAAGATATTTCAATACCATTGCCACCGTATTCAATATCCCCTTGGAATATAGTGAATCACAAAGTGTAGGTAGTGTCCAAGTCTTTTCCTCTACTGGACAATTTATGAGTCAAGAAACACCCATGAAAATAGATACCACCACCAATGCACCTAGACCTCAACAACCCCAAGGTGAGGCGGATTCTTCAACTACCAATCAAGATCAAACCATTTCTTCTACATCTTCTTTTGTTGCTCCCATTTCTACTGACAAGACACGTCAATTCATGTCCTTATTAATTTCGATGGACCCACAAGAAAAGGATGCACTCATCACATTGAGTAAACGGTTTAGCAAAAATATCTTTACCAAGGATGTTCGAGTTCGTCTTCATACACCCGCCACCAATACCTATCAAATCGAAGTGGAACATGATGAAGAATATGGTGCCATGGTATGTACCTGGTTATACCATCTAAGTCGCTCTATCAAATCCACCATCCCTTCTCAATCCCTCACCATTTCATTTACCCATTAAATAATAAACACTGATTTATTTAAATTTTGAAATAGAAGAAGAGTTGAAACTTTTAAGAAAGCAACACAATTACATTTTTAAAGTTTCAACTCTTCTTCTAGTGACAGGAAAGAAAAGGTTTCATGTGAACTTCTGATAAAGAAGGGTTAGTGCATTTCGGTTCGGAAGTTATTTTCTCTTGAAAACAAGGAAATACAACACAATGAAAATATGAGATAAACCTATTTATTTTTTTTGTTTTATCGCATTAACAATCCAATGAGTGATGACGTAAACAAACATGTATAAGCAATGGGTAGCGTGTAGGATATAGGTTTAGGTTTAGGCAATTTTTCTCTGATTTCTGATAGTAGAGCTTGGTATTTTGTAGCAAATCGATTATAAAAAGGTGTCTTTTTTAGTTTGTCAAATAAATCTTTTATATTTTGTGCTTGTGATTCAGATATTTGCTGGTTTTGAGATTTCAAACGTGCGACATATTGTTCCTTTGATTTCAGTTGCTCATCCAGAGATCGAAGTTCTTCGTCAACTTTAGATAGTTCAAAATGCTTCTTTTGAAGTTCTTTTGTTTTATGTCGTAATTGCATGTCTTTCTCATGATACGCGTGATGTCGTTCGTTAATTCGCTTCCCTACCTTCTCCGTTAGCCTCGAATACTTGGAAAAGTCGGTCTTGGCTCGCTCGAATTCTTGTTTTTTGTGTTCAATTCGTTCTAGTATGTCGTGCAGTAATCTTTCAGTTTGTTGTAATTCCCTTTGAGCTGTTCCCAAATCATCACTTGCTTGATGAAGTTTAGCGGTTGTTTGGATCAGTTGCTTTTGCAATACATCAGAGTCACCTTTAGCTTGACTTACTTTTGCTGTGAGTCTATTGTTATTACTTTGGACTTTATCGTGTTCGGTTCTTAACTCTTCTAAACGACTACCCATTCCTGACAATTGTAATTCGAGTTTGTCAATATAAGTTTTTACCCTATTATGTTGTCTTGCAAGTTGGTGGTTCTTCATTATGTCATGTTGTAATTGCTCATATCTTCCTTTTATCAAGATTTGCATTCGCTTTATACGATCATTTGCAAGTTGACCAAACCTTTTGTATATCACCAACTGATTCTTATTTCGTGCATTAGCTGCTACAACCGCGTTTAAACGATTATGAACTTTCTTTGCTTCTTCAACTTCCTTCTCTAATTCAACCTTACGTTCTGCAAAAGCAAGTAACAACAAATCATCTTGCAATATTTTATCATCCAAGTCAGTTAATTCACTGTTTAGTTCAGATAATCTATTACTTTTTTCAGATAGTTCCTTATTCTTCTCTGCTATATTTGTACTGGCAGAACCAATTTTTTCAATAATTTCTTTTTGTATTCGATCTAACTCAGAATACTCTCCCTTTAATTTTGCTATTTCTTGAGTTAATGTGGTGAGAGCTAAAGCGTCGCGTTCGAAATCTTCATTGGCTTCTCGAGTCAGTGCTCGTTGTGCATCTAATTTTTCTTGTAGTTCAATTCTAAAAGCCTCTAGACGTTCTCTTTTTAATTCTACTTCGGCTGCAAGTTCGCTTCTCTTTTGGAGATATGATTCATCTATAGACTTTACTTGGTTCGAAAACTCATCTTCACTTTGCTGTTTATGTCTCACCAACTCTTGTCTTTGTTGCTCAAATTCATCTTGACTCGACAAATCGATTCTCTGCAATTCTTCTTCTCTCTCGGCTTGTCTAGCATTAAACTCTTTTTGTAATGCGTCGAGTCGTTGTTTATCAGTCTGTTTTTTGGTTTCAAATTGTTGTTGTTGTTTCCTTAATTCTTCTATCTCAAACTCTCTTCTGGCTTCAAAATCTTGTTTTCGTTGTTCAAACTCTTGTTTGGTCGACGCCTCTAATAAAACAAGTCTCGCCAATTCATCTTGTCTAATTTGCAGATTTTCTTGAGCTTTCCTTATTTCATTTTCATTGGTAGAATGGTTTTGTTGTATTCTGGCTAACTCTTGCTCACTTGCCATTACCTTGGCTTGCGCTGCACTTATAGTTGAAGCAGATCTTTGTTGTTGCTGTTCATAGTCTTCTGTTAACGAGGTTTGTTGATCGATAATATTTTGCAGCGATCTGTCATGTTCCTTTTTGAGATTCCTTGCTTGTTCACCTAGTGCAGAAAGCTGTTCATTTAGTTGTGCGATGTCTTTTCCATACTGTTTGATCTGGCTGTTTATTGACTCGACATTCGCATGATATTGTGCATTTAATTTTGTTTGATTTCTTTCCTGCTCCTTATCTTGTTCTTTCAACCTTGCGATACTATCATTCTTTTCCTTCAATGCTCGTTCCAATTCATTAAACTCTCGCGCGGCTACTTCCAACGATTTGTTACCAGAAGTTAGCTTATCTTGAATTTGATTTAATTGTGTAGCACTTGCTTGCAGTTGAGCAATTGTATCTTCCTTTAATTTGTTTTGTTTACGAAGACGATATAACACCACAATATTCATATATAATTCAAAACGCATTTTTAACATTGTCTTCAGCAATGCATCTCGTTTGGGTGTCAAGTCTTGTTCCTTTCGTTTTAGAATTGCAATATCTGCATTAAGACTATCCACTTTGCCTTGTTTTGTCTCAAATTCGGCTTGTAATGCGGCTAAACTCTTTTTTGAATCTTCAATTTTTCTACGTAGTTCTTGAAATTGTTCATGAGCCTCTGCAGCCTGCAATTCATTTCTAAGTCTACCCAACTCTTGTTGTTTGACTTGAAGTTGTTTTTGTGTTGCATTCAGAGAATTAGATGCGCCTTGAATTTGTTCTTGTGTCTGTTGGTCCTCACTCTGAAGTGTAGTTAATGTTTGTTTGTTTCGATTGATGTTATCTTGTATCGATTTCACGTCAGTCTCTTGTTTTTTCAGTTGTAGACTTAATTGTTGTCGGAGTGCATCTCTTTCCTTAATATGTTTTTCTATGTTGCTTATCTGTGCTTCTAACTGTTGACGTTGTCGCTCATTATCGGCTTGTTTTTTCAGCAACGGTTCATACACTTTTTTCTGAAAATGATTCAATTCTTGTAACAAAAGTCGTTGCTGTTTTTCCTGTTCATCACGTTGTATTGCTTGATTCTTACTGATGATAGGGGATGCTTCGCCTCGTAGGTGTAGTAGTCTAATATTGTCATTATTTAATTCTGTTAGGAGCTCATGAATCGCATTAAGTTGACCAAGTGATGTTTTTGCTCGAATACCCAATTGTTGTAACGTAGTAGATAAATGAAGATTTGGGTTTAATGAGTCGTCAGTAATATCTATTCCGTCTAACGCTTGATTCAAAACCTTTCTTCTCTCGGCATTCCTACTTAACTTTTTATCTATATCTGCCAAGGAGAGTGTTTGTGCATTGATGTCGGATTTAACTGTTGTTATGTCAGGCAAACTATCTAACAGTTGTTCCTTATCTCGAATAGAATCCTCAATTTTACTTATTCTGTCGTAAAGCTCACGTTCCCTTTCTTCTTTTTGTGCATAATCAGCTTCCAAACCACGTATGGCATCATTGACTGATTGCAAATTCTCTTGTTTTGATGCTAGCTCACGTCTAAGTCTTTCCAACTCTTGATCCACACCACTTATCTGTGCAACCAACGCCTGCTTCTGATCCAATACACGTTGTTGATCATCAACACTTGAAGATGATTGTTGAACGGTATTCGCAAGAATCTGAGTTGTAACCCCAAGTTTCTCTTGTTGAGTTTGGAGAGCTGTTTGGACAGCTGTTTGTTCTGCTCGTGTTAATAGGCTTGAATTGGCAGTTATTCGCGTCAACAACTCTTCATTCTCATTCTGCAGTCTCGTTAATTGATCTGTCAGTTCAGCATTGACTCGTTCCAACTGGTCTCGTTTATCTAATTTTTCCTCCAATGCCCTTAACCCAGATTGAATCACTTCATCGTCTACTGAGTAAGAAAGTTTACGATGTAAAGTTAAGATTTCATTACGTTCTTTGAGAAGATTGGATGCCTTCACTCTTTGTTCCTGTAGTTGTTGAGAACGTAAATCTATAAATTCTTTTAACTTGGATTCCTCCTCTTGAAAAATAGTATTGGTTTGCTGTGTAATAGCATTCAATTGAGCCCGTTTTTCACTCAACTCTCGTTCCATTTTAGTGATACTTGAATTAGTCTCTGCCAATTGTTTTTCAAGAATAGCTTTATTTTGATCTGCAAAATTTTTCGCCAGGTGTACCTCTCTAACATCAAGTGACTCTAATAATTTCCTCATTTCAGTCACCTCTGGCCAGCCTCCTACCAATCGTTCAAGAGATGGGGACATGACACCATTTTGAGGTGCTTGCGTTCTTCTAATTAGTTCATCGATAGTATGCATACGCATCGACACCTTTGCCTTTAAATCCTCAAGGTTGGTACCTTTGTTTTTATCTTCGATAATCGATTTGATTAGTTTAATGTTTTCGCTTAGATTACTTATAATCTCATGTCTTTGTAACGCCCTGTCCTTTTCTAATGTTAAAAGCTCGGCTAATGTACTTATTGGTGCATCCATAATTCGTCCTATTCTCTTTCGTATTGGCAAGCGTTGTATTGGTATTACAATGTTACCACCAGTCCGTTTGGTTTCTGTTGGCGCTGTTATACCCTGACCTGGCTTTGGAGATGGTGACGCTTTGGTAATCGGTTTTGTTAATGACTCTCGCCTGACATTAGCGTTCCTAGGAGGGGTTCGACTTCGACTATTATTGGTTTCGCCCAAGGTATGTGATCGTCTATGAGAAATAGTAGCTGTTCTGGTTCTACCTCGTCTTGTGGGGTCAGTATGAGATTTTGGGTTGGTTCTTGGTGATTGGGGTGGAGTCACATCATGATCTGTGTTTCCTTGAACTTGAATTAAGGAGTTTGATCGTGGTCGGGTATCACTTGCTTGTTCTGCGTGTCTTCTCTGTTCCTCAAACTCTGATAAAAACCCTTCCAGAGTATTCCGTCTGATGTGTTTAGGATGTTTTTTATTAGATGGGGTTCTACTCATCTTTACTTTTTTATTCCGATAGCTACACGAAAATTATGAAATCATTTCTTGTGAAATGTCGAGACGGCATGAAGGGACCACCTATCGTGTCTCGATTGAAAAGATTTTCACCAATTACAATTCACTCTACTTTACCGGCGTGGATGAAAAACAACGACCTCAATGTGTCTGTATCGCCGACTTTCGTCCTCATTTCTTAATCGACAATCCAGAGAATCATAGCACCGACGTACAACAATCCATTCTCAATAACCATTTTGATATCAAGGAAGATGAAGAAGACTATATCGTTCGAGTCAAGTCTGAATTCCGCATTCCCTTTTACGGTTATACCAATCAACGTCGAGATCACCTAAGTCGTATATACATTCGTAATCTCAAAACCCAACACATTGTCATCAAACAATTACTAGCCAAACGCTACACCCTATTCCACCACGAAGTGAAACCTGCCCTCATGTTTCTTCATGAAACCAATCTTCGTTATGGTGATTGGATCTCGTTGGAAGCTGATTCATGCTTTATCACTCATTACCTCAAGATGGACAACATCACCAAGATCCCCTGTACAGATATTTCTCGCATCATGAAGTGCTTTATACGACATACCGCCGTCCCCAGACAAGTCTTTGCTACCAAGGAAACCTCCTTTATTGAACCCAATACGGAAATGACTTGTGATCGAGTAATATCCGTCTCTATGGATTTTGCCTGGATCGACATGAAGGCTAATGAACATGCCGAACATGTCCTACTCACCATCATGCCCCCTCTTCCCATCGCCTATACCCACGTCAATGTCATACACTGCAAAACCGAACAAGAGATTCTCGAAATGGTGCGTACCAAGATTCAAGAATGGGCACCTGAAGATATTATTGAATGTAATGATACGGGCGATAACCACAATACACTCTTGTATCTGTTTCGACGTGCCGTCACCTTGGGAATGCAACCCAACCCTATTTCTCAACTTGAAGTCATGGGGGAAGCCAAACTCTATGTCAATAAGAAGGATCCTGGTCCTGCAAAATATACATTACAAACTCGGAACCTCACCTGCTTGGTCCATTTCCTACGACGAAAACCATTCATACCCGTCGAGACCTATACCCTCTATGAATTCGCTACCATGTCCAGAATCGTATCTGAACCCAGACAATGGAGTGACTTGCCCTGGAAACGGTATTTGGTTAATGATTGGTTGAGGGATGCTTCGTCATGGTTCAAGATTCAAGAACGACTCCTACTCGAAACTGAACTCATGCGACAAATTGAATTTGGATTACAAATGAGAGTCGAACTTCATGAAATTCAAAAGACTAACTTCACAGACTTTTCGGATACCGCCAATCGTGGTGAACAAATTAGAGCTGCCAATGCCGTGATGTATTTCATCAACTATGAAGGGTATTATCTCAATCCTCAAATTCTCAATACCACCAAGCCTCTTCGAGTTAAATTGGTCGATTATCCCGAGACTTATTCTCCCATATCCTACATTCCTTTAAATGAAGAAACTCGAAAACAAAAATGTGAAGATTTTGCCAAACTATTACCTGTGGAAAAGCAACACAAAAAGGCCAAGGCTGAATTGGAAGAGGATAAATGTCAAGGTGGTAATGTCATTATACCCACACCTGGTTTTTATCAACACGATATCATTGGCGTCCTGGATTTTCAAAGTCTATACCCCAATATCATTCGCTACGGTAATCTCTCACACGATTGTATTGTGTTGGAAGCTCGATACAATGATTTACCCAATGTCAAGTATATTACCGTGGCTGTGGATTCAGTACATGGTATACGATTTGCCCAAAATACGGAAGGAATCATTGCCAAGGTCGAGACTCAATCCCTGGCAAAACGTAAAGAAGCTAAAAAGATGATGCAAAACGAAAAAGACCCCTTTTTGTATACCGTCTTTGATTTCAAGCAACAATCACTCAAGATTCTTTGTAATGCCATTTATGGAGCTTTGGGGGCCTCGGTTGGCAAATACTTTCTTACCTTTCGTCCCCTCATGACCGCCGTAACTTCCGTGGGTCGTTATCTACAAACCAAGACTTCAGAGTACCTAGCCACTCGTTACGGTCTTGTCACAGTATACGGAGATACCGATTCCGTCATGGTGGTCATGCAATACTTTCGTGAATGTGCTACCATTGAAGAACGGGTTGAACGTATGGCTGCTTATTATCAAATGCCTAGCCATTTTTACACTCCATCATCACCTCAAGGCGACCTCACAGTGGAAACCAGAGCTGCCATCTTTGTCGTCATGTCGAAACTTTGTACCGAGATTGACAACATGTTTGGGAAACCGATTGTCCTGGAACCTGAAAACATTGCCCTCAATATGATGCTTACCGATCTCAAGAAGCATTATTGGTACCAATGTGTGGAAAGTAAGAATCCAGGCAAGGTCAAGGAAATCAAGATCAAGGGTATGGCCAATAATAAGCGTGGATGGTGTATATGGGTCAAGGATCTGATGGACAAGTGTATTGACTTGATGGCTGAAAATCGTCCACAAGAATTACGACCATTGATCATTGAGTATTTGGATAATTTACGTTTTCGTCGAGTGCCCTGGGAACATTTGGCCGTGTCCAGTAAATACAAGGGACATTTAGGCTCCAAAGATGGATACAAGGCAGTGAATAACAATATTTATCAAATGTGTACCCATATTTCCAAATTAACTGGACATATATTTACCCCTGGAGTTCGTCTCAAGTTCTTGGTTCGCAAAGGTCATGAACCCTTCTATCAACGATGTGTATGTACCGATTACACACCAGATCCCAATACCATCAAGGTGGATCTACTCTACTACCTGGAAAAGCAATTCTACAATAATATTTATCATCTCTGTCTCTACCATCAAGACCATGTCGACATTGAAGGACTCTACAAACTCTACTACGAACATATTACACATGACGAATCCAAACAATACAAACTCTAATGCATCTTAACGAACTCATCCATAGTATGTCTTGTAATGACTAGGAAAAAAGAAATGAATCATAAAAATAATCAGTCGACTGCACAACGAACTAATGATCGTGGTATGACTTATCAATTAGGGGTAGAGTTACCAATAAATAATCCTCGTGAAGAAGAACATATACGTCATTGCACTCAATGTCAAGCCGTATGGCCAGCTTATTATTGTCAACAATATTTTGATTATGGATATCCGTTAGCACAAATATCACAAGACTGGTGTTGTATCCCCGAACATTTGCGGATACGTATGCACCCCAAGCTGATGAAATGGCAAACGAAACTTTTTAAAAGTACCAAGACTAAGCTAACAGGTCGACATGTCTTTTTTCAAATGAATTATCATCGTTTTTATGAGGAAGCCAATAATTATCGAGAACGTCTACTCATGTGTAATGGTGATTTTGCTTCTTTACCACCTGAGCAAAAAGCTTATTTCGATACTTTAGGACGTATTCGTTCCAACAATGCATGGATAACGGCATCTACCACACCCTTGTATCTCAAACGTCAATTTCGTCTCTACAAGGATAGTATCTACAAGTGTCCCTTGAAAAAACCCCGTGGGGCCTATCACGAATTCATTAAAGAGTATCAACGCGATCATCCAGAGCTAGCTGATACTAATCCTATTATGCTCGCCAAGATTTGTGCTGAACCCTATAAACGTCTCCCTCCACACCAAATTGAATATTACAAGAATCTATACAAGACAAATATGGAAGAGTATAAGAAACAAGATTTAATAGAACGCTTCAAATTTCAAAACAAACGTAAACAAGATTACTTTACATCCAAAGTCAGATTTGAAGAAGAAGCCGAAGAAGCTGAAGAAGCTGAAGAAGCCGAAGGAGCTGAAGAAGCCGAAGGTAACATGGAAGTAGAAGAAGAGGACGAATAGGGTGAATAAAATGAATTAAATTGTTCAAACAAGTCATGAGGTGTTCCATCATTCACCAAGACATGATCCACTAAACAATTGGGTAATCCACGTTCTGATTCATGTTTCATTTTTTGTTCATGTTCCCTTCTTTCAATTCGAAACACAATTCCACCCATCTCTCGTACCAGTTGAGCTTCATCCACAAACCGTACATCAGCAATAACAATGGGGCATGTAAAACCAGAATCATTTTGAAATTCAGCCAGTTTCATCTTCATATGTTGTATCCATACACTGTACATTTGAGGAATCACATCTGGTAATAAATGACGACATAATTCCGTACCCCATAATTGTAAGAAATGACGTGATGAAATCTTCCAATAAGGATGAATTTTTTGTTTTTGTAATTGAGTATCCACTTCAAACCCCAAGACTCTGGCCATATCTTTCAAAGGATCTGCAAAGTTTAATTCACGAAAGGAATAATGTCGCTTCATCTCATTCGCCAAAGTCGTCTTCCCTGACCCTGCTTTACCCGTCAATCCAACCAATACAGGTTTCACCTTTCGATATCGCTTGAAAAAACACGAAAACCACACCACAATTGACATGACACACATGCTTAAATAACTCATTCTTCCGCTTGCCTTTTGAAATTATGATAAAACAGTAAACAAGATCGGACGAAATGAAACGTATTCGTGAGACTGAACATGAATTATCTCAACTGGCTCGCAAAAAACAAGCTTTAGAACTCGAACTTTCGAATTCCATTGCTGAACAAGTTAATATGCTCAAAGGAGTTTATCAACGTGGACGACGTATTGTCACCACATTTGATGATGCTGAACGACTTGGACTTCCCACTCTGTATCCTCATGGCACTACTTTTCAACGTCATGTCTATTTCCTTTTCCAAGATACTCGTGTTCTTCGTTTAGCACGAAATTCGACCATGAATGAATATTTCAACGAACATTGTCATGTTATCTATTTCGATGATGAGAGCATTTTGAAAAAGTGTCAAGAAACCTTGGACTCTACTCCTCTTTGTGTTGCCTATTTAGATGATGAACAACAAACGGGTGTATGTTCCACTCCTATATTGTATTGGCAAGTCAAACAATAATAATAATAAAAACTCACACCTCCGATATAACCCTGGCTCTTTTTACAAAAAAAACATTGTCAAATGACTAGACAAATTTATCACATCAAGGTTGATCAGGTCAAAACGGAAGACCCTGCCTTTGACATTTCCCATTCGGATGTCAATGGATCCGTAGCTTTGAAAACCATGATGTGGAACTTGGATCGAAAACGCCACATTACCATTTCGGGTGGTGCAGGATCTGGGAAAAGCTATCTCTTGAAAGAATTTATCAAGTACATTCGAGAACATACCGATCTCAAAATACGTATCACGGCTCCTACTGGAATTGCTGCCTTTAACGTAGAAGGAGAAACCATTTATCGTGCCTTGTCCCTGGGATTAGCCACTGAACCCATGCATCTAATTTGGCTCAAGATTCGAACTCTAGTAGATAATTACAAGAAAACCAAGGCTAATCGAAAACGGAAACGTGGATGTGCCCCTGAGGGACCACCTTATGAAAATACACTACGATTCCTCAAAGAAACTGACATTTTGGTATTGGATGAAGCTTTCATGCTGAACCCCGAATTCTTTACCAAGTTGGATTTCCTGGCACGTAAAGCAAATGCCAATGAGTTGGAACCGTTTGGTGGAATACAACTAGTCTTGGTTGGTGATGCAATGCAATTGGGTCCCATTATGCCCCCCAAGAATACACCCTTTATCTTTAACACGGAATCCTTTTCCCATTTGAATATGGCTCGAATTCATTTATGTCACAATTATCGCCAACGTGACAATGCTGAATTTCTTGAACTACTGAATGCCATTCGTTTTGGCAATGTCACGGCAAAACACTTGGCCTTGATTCGTTCTAGGATTATGCCTACTCCAGAAGGCGTTCATTCTGTCCACATGTATTGCCATCGCGAAAGTGTCAAGCAAGAGAATGATCGACGTTTGAAACAACTCATTGACCAAGGAGCTAAAGAGTACAAGTTTTCAGCCAAGTATGTCATTGGTATCAAACCCTATATCGAAACTACAGTCAAGAATCCTGCTGAAGTCAAGGTTGCGGAAGAACGGCTTAAGAATGTCAAGTTTATGGATGATAACTTTATGGTGCAAGATGTACATTTCTGTATTGGTGCTCAAATGATGTTGCGTACGAATGCCTATTTTGAGTTGGGATTGTTCAATGGGTCATTGGTGGAAGTATTGGATGTGAGCCCTACGGAAGGTATCAAGGTCAAGGCTATTACAGGACAAGAGTTGTACATTAGTCCCATGACCTATCGAGTTCCAGTGACCAAGACATTGGATATTACATTGAATCAATACCCGTTATGTCTGGCATGGGCAATTACCATTCACAAGTCTCAATCCTTAACTTTACCATGCATTACCATTGGGTTAAAGGAATGTTTTTCAGCAGGTCAACTCTATGTGGCCTTTTCCAGAGCTCCCGATTTGAGTGGAATCTACTTGACTGGATTTGATCCCAAGAGCATTTTAACGTGTCAAACCGCAGCTGAATTTGAACGGCTCCCCAATCCCTTTGAAAATTTAACAGACCCAATAGAAAAAGATGAACTACGACAAGCTGAGCAAAAAGCTTAAGAAGGAACTATCCAAAAGTAATGACCCTATCAATAAACTATTTTCTGATAATGCGACACCCGAAATATTAAAAAAGTCACAAGAGGAAGATAAAGAGTATAGAGCGTTTATTACTGAACGAATTAAAAATTTACCACAAAACTCCAAACTGAAGAAACATTTAGCCAAACTCGCCTTTAAAAAGAAGACCAATACTCCTCTTTCTCATGTAGATAAGTTGATGGAGGAGGCAATTAAGAAGAGAAGTTTTCCTGGAGCTGATGATTTTTCTTACTTGGTCGATCGTAAACCACCAACAGAGGATGAGAAACGAAAAGCCCTGGATGAATTCATCAAAAAAGCACAATTTGAAGTTGTAGGCACGTCTCGAGATTTAATCAATCGATGTCATTTTGTAAGTCTGTCTTCAACAAACGATCATGACAAATTATTAGACAGGGCTGAACACGCAGCATGGGAAATCTTTAGTATACCTATTACGTGGGATCAACAAGGTGGTCTATGGTGTTTTTACATTCGAGACTTGGTTCGCTACATTGGTGAACATAAACATATGGACCGTATTCCATTTCCTGGAAAAAACTATATACGTAAAGTCATGCCTCATGTATCTGATTACGTCCCAGATGACTTACCTCCAGCTTATATCCCCCATATTCATCGATGGAATGAGTCGTGTCAACAATTGAATCATCAACTCAAATCAAATCAATTAAGTTTAGAGGAAATCAATAGCATCAAAGAACTAGGACCCTATTTAAACATTACCACTATATTGAACCAGACCCATCAACAAAATGATCGTCATCATATTTATAAACTACTCGATACGACATCCACTGGCTCCCAAAGTTCCAGTTGGACCTCCCCAAAAGCTAGTCAAGTCTTGGTGTGGATCAATAACATGTTTGATTGGATCATTCAACATCGTTGGGTTATCGTCATTATCCGGACTCTTTTCTGTGGTATCAATCTATATTATTTCCTAGGTCAAGTTACGCGGGGTGTAACAGACCATCGAATATGGCGAATTATATTGGAGGTTGCATTTGGTCAATTATGGTTTTCTCTATATGACGCGTTGTTTCAATTAGGGGTCAAGGATGAGAAGCAAGTATCAGTCATGTTTACTGAAGTAGCCAACACGCAATACTCGATAGGTTTCAACTTTGGACGTATAGGTCTATGGCTTATGCGGTTTTTGGCCCCTGTATATAGCGTGTTTCGTGTATTCATGAAGCATGCCGAATTTGAATTAGTACCCATGTCATGGATTGGTGGCATAACACAGTACTGGGCTGGTGCACAAAATAATTCCAAGGCTAGACGAGATGCAACAATGACTTTGGTAATGAAAATAGGTGATGGTATAGGATTCATTATCAAATCTGTTGCCGAAGGTCTTATCAAAGGTGGTGCTATATGCTACGATATGGGTACTAACAGCTACGAATATTATTTGCGGTTTTTGAATCTCATTTGTCAAATCATGCATAAACTATACATTTTTCTCAGACGAGCTACTATTCAATGGTTTGGTAAAATAGGTAACAAACTCAACAATGATCTGAAAGAAGAAGCAAATTTACGATATGACGAATACAAGGGGGTTGGTATGAATGCATGGAACGAAATGAGTAATCTCAAAGAGAATGGAGTGGCAATGTCCAATATGGGTGGTGTGGCAGCTGTGGCGGGAGTAACAGGAGTAGCTGCACCTATCATTGGTTTAGGATTGGCTGGAGCTAATGCTGCTTTGAATGTTTACAAAAGCAAAAATGAAATGGAAAACGCTCAGGATGCTAGAATGAACGCCAAAGTGATTGAATATGCCAGTTCGACTTATGATGCATGGAAGGAGACGAATGAAATGCCCGAAATGAACTCTCATGATTTTTGTGATTGGGCCTATGGTGTTTTACAGAAACTTGGTGCTATGGTAGGTACTATAGGATTAATGGCAGATACTGCAGCCGACGTATGGTTTCTTCAAGAATTTTGGGACAATCAAAAAGAAGTAATGGAGTTTGTAGCAGCTCGTCATATATTTCCTAATCATACTTCGAAAAATCAACGACTTAACAGTTGGATGAATAGTGGTCGTACATGTGTAGGTTTGTACAATATAAGATTTGACAAGGGAATCAGTGATGTAGAACTACAAGACATTCACAATCCACACGAACGCAATAGAATAACCGAGTTATATAAGGGTCTTCAAAATAGAATAGAATATGAGATAAAACAGCCAAATGCAGCATTCTCTGACGCAATACAAAAGGCGTTTCAAGCTACACTGGGTACGTCTAATAGCCGTGGTGAGAATAATATGATGAGGGATTTTCGTCTACTTAGTAAGTATGACGCTGGTCGACAAATACTTTTGTTAGCTCATTTGAGTAATATCAAGGTGATGGATAACAATAATATAGATCTGATTCACAAATTTCTACCGAGAGAAATGTCATTATTTCTGAGACCTTTTGGTTTTATTAGCCTCGGATCGACCATGTTATACAATTTGCTCGAAGTAGGTGATGGTAATTATTTGGTAGATGTGTTGGATATATACAAGGAAAAATATCCTACTATCAATCCAAACATGAATAACCTTCTTGCCGAATTTGAAGACGCGCAACAAATCTATGTGCAACGAATATTAAAAGATACTATTACGCCAACATTGAATATGCATAACCACGCAAATTATGCCATTGCCGAAGGCTTAAAAATGGGTGTTGGTGCTTTTGCTGGTTCATGTAGTATTATTACTTCATGGATAGGTGGTCTACTCAGTGGTATAACAACTACAGCTCAATAAAAGTTTACATTTTTTGAATGGCTATAGAAAAAAAAACACATGAGTCGTTATAAACCTCTTCCTTCTATACCTATAGTAGATCGTATTATGGAACTAGGTAATTTTAGTAAACAAAGAAATGTATGGTATGAATTGTCCAAGGAAAAGACAATTACCATGAATGATCACGAACCTATTTGGCTACTCTTTATGCAGCAATACACTCAACTTATTGACCCCAAAAAGAAGAAATTTCGAGCCAAGGTTCTAGAAAAGATTATTGAAATTCTTGACAAGATGATTCAGTTAGGATATATTGATGTGGATACTCGTATTGAAATTGTCAAATCCATCTTTAAATCATCTCCCACCTACAAGGCCTTTGATAATACCATTACTCAAATCAAGACTGAATTACAAGCTCATACCATACTTGACAAGGCCTCTGTACAATCTGAACTGCCCAAATTTGGTGTCTTTGTCAATAATGTATTAGCCAAACGTGCCCTTATCCCTCAATGTTACCCTGTCGACTTGCAACACCGGGAAGGTACACCACCCTTTATGCGAAAGCTCATCAGTCGTGAAGTCGACGGTATCGTCAATAATCCTCACGCCATTCTTACTCGCTTACAAATCATGCCCATTCCATTTCGGCGTGATGACAATACCTATGTCAGCGTTACCGACGGCTTCTTTTGTGTCGATATTGAACAATACTACCCTGCTGTAGAAGCTGCCGTGAAAGAAGCTGTAGAGCGTTCTGGCTTTCTATGGGACGGTATCGATTCATTTCTCAAGACTTACAAGGATTATGATCGATATCGACGCAACAATGATGATCCCTTATTACATGCTGATCATAACCGAAGTCTACAAAATTATGAGCAGTTATCCAAACTTCTCGTCACCAATCCCCTATACGATTGGGCCTCTATTCAAGGTCATGATGTACAACGTATCACTTCTGAATTCCTTACTCTTATGGACATTAAAAAGGCCAGAATATGGTATCGCGTATACAAGAACTATGCTTTGAAATGTAGTAGTGTGGATTATCGCCTCCGTATGGAATCCATGGACCCTTTGTTGTACCCCAGTGAAATCATAGCTGAGGAAAAATGGTTTTGGGATCGACTCCTTTATGCTTCCGAACATAGTTATGTGGGCAGTCTAATCAGTCATGGGTGGGACGTGACAATGAGTAAGTTATCACCCTTTTTCGAAATTATTCGTGAAGGATTTCGGATTTTTGGATGTTATGCCATATGGATTTATTTGTTGTATTGGTCAAGCGGTGGAGTAGCTACTAATTTATTTTCATTGGGTATTGGGTGGGCTTTCAATATGGCAATGGATGTCATTCTTCGAAAATTTCTAGGTTGGATAATTGAAAAGATCTCATTACCCCAAGTACTCAAGTCGGTCATTCAATGGTTCATGGGATTCGTCTCTTCATTTGCTTCAAAAGTTCGCAAATTCTTGGAACATATTGGTCTTTGGCAATTTCTCTCAGATTTGGTAGATTCGTTTTATGACCAGACGACCTTTAATCAGAGAATGGTGGCCTTGACTATAGCCATGGTTATTTTTCTTGGTGTTGGTGGATATGGTGTCATATGTTATCCCATTGTTACCACTCTGCTCTCCTTACCATGGGAGCAATTATACAATATGTTTACCCTCAAAGGTGATCCCAATGTCATGCATCATTTCAAGGAAGAACTAGCCAAGGATTTTCTTGCAGGCTCTACCATTGATATTCGTGCAGATGTGGTGGCCAAAACAGCCATCGCAGCATACAAGAATGGCGGATTCTCTATGCAAACGCCCTATGGAGTGTTACGAGTGGCATCCTTTTTGAAATCATCCAAATGGTTAACCAATTCCTTCATGTCCATGCTCAACATCAAAAATACCAGTCGAGTAGGTAAATTAATATTCACTGCCATTGAAAGTGCTTTGGAATTCATTGACATTACAGAGATGGTAGCAGGAGGTTATGCTGATGTTCGGCAAAAACCTTTGCTTTCATGGGTACCACACGGACAATGCGGTCGTCAATTCAAACAACTCATTGCTCTTGGTACTACTGCTAGAGAAACCATGGGACCCCTGGGATTAAATGAAACCTCGTGGGCAGAAAGACAAAAACAGAGTGATATCGCTCAAGTTACGAAAGCCCTAACCACACTAAAAGATAAAACACCACAGCCAACCGATTTTTATCAACTTCAACAGGGTTATACCAATATCATTGAACAACTCAAAGCTGAAAATTCAGAGTCGGCTAGAGCTAAAATTCTCAAAGACAATAATCTAGGAGAGCAAAAGTTGGTCACTACCGATTATAGATATCGTGACGAGGCAACGATTACAGCGGTTGATAACATGATAAAAGACCAGAATCTAGAAACAGAAACCAAGGGTATGAATATATACGACAAGATTGCCGTGTTATCAGCCAAGACACAGTTTAACCTAGATGATATTGATAAACAGAGACAACCCATGGCTCAAGATGAGGTCTACAACGAATTACTTAAGTCGATCGGTTG
>JACCDN010890681.1_pt1 | contig 19502 bp, 11 predicted proteins | sample 7441691 | NCBI WGS metagenome assembly JACCDN01 (sample SAMN15323439, study PRJNA562643) | freshwater metagenome | isolation source: river surface water | place: USA:Blue River Watershed | collected 2017-08-16 | reverse complement strand
TTTTTTCTTTACTGCCATTTTTTTCATCATGGTAGGAATCAAGACATTTGTTTTTGGCTGCAACCCTTTGGAAACATCTACCAAAATCATTCCATTTTTGAGAACAGAATTCGCTGCACGCATCACACTTTCCATCGCACCACTACTCACCACAAAAAAAACTACTTTTGCACCAGCGAGTGCCTCGGCAAGAGTAAAGCTCGGAATAATATTTTTTGGCAATGGTACTCCTGGCAAATATTTTTTATTCTCTCCAAATTGTTCAATTTCACGCAGTGGATCCAGATCTCCCTCATAATTCCACAGGCGTACTTCATAGCCATTTTCTGCAATAATTTTTGCCATGGCCGTGCCCATGTTTCCTGCTCCGAGGATGGCGACGGGTTGTTTTTTTGTTTTCTTCATAGTTTCAAGATTTATCCTTTCCCTTCCAAAAATTTGATAAACGGATCAAACGAATACTCCCGTCCAAGAAAATTTTTGATCATATCCCTCGCATCAAGAGTCCCACCTGGCTGCAAAATATTTTTACGATAATGCAGGGCCGTTTCTTTGTCCATGATACCTTTTTGTGCAAATGGCGAAAACAAATCTTTGGAAATCACCAGCGACCACATATAGGTATAGTAGACAGCCGAATAACCATCAAGGTGTTCAAAATTGAGTTCAAAATTGGTTCCTTCGACATGCGGAAACATACCCATATACTCCGATTGTATTTTTTTCATTAATTCATGTGTATCAAAGGTACGAGGATCATGGGAATAATACGACAATGAAAGCATAGACAGTGCTACCTGACGACGAACAAATAGTCCCTTGCCAAATCGTTCGGCTGCCAGCATCTTCTCGACCAACTCAACAGGTATGGTCTCCCCTGTTTCAAAGTGCATCGCAAATCGAGACAATGACTCATAGTTTCTTGCCCAATGTTCAAAAAATTGCGAAGGCGCTTCGACAAAATCCCATTCCATAGAAAGCTCAGTAGTACGAGCCCAGGGATGAGACCCGGCAAAAATATAGTGAAGAAGATGTCCAAATTCATGAAAAAAAGTAACTACTTCGTCATGTGTCAAAAGTGCAATACCATTTTCAGCTTCTTTTGGACTGGTGAAATTGCAGACCAGCGCGCCAATCGGAAGCTGCACACCTTCTATTCCAATTTGAATTGGAAACTGTGCAGCATGTTTGTATTTGTTTTCTCGTGGAAACATATCGAGAAAAATACGTCCGAGTGCTTTGCCCTGATCAAAAATATCATAGACCTCCACGTCTTCATGCCAAACATCTGCATCAGAAACAGCTCGATATTCAATCCCAAAAAGTTCACTCGTCAGATCAAAAAGACCAGTCTTGACAGCGTGATACTCAAAATATGGACGCAGTTCCTGAGAATCAAAAGCAAATTTTTGTTTCTGAAGTTTTTCGAGGTAATAGGCTTTTTGCCAAGCTTCTATGTGACTCGCCTGCGCAAAGTCTTGTTGTTTGATACTGAGTAATTCTTGATATTCTTTTTGAGCAATCGGCAGCGTCAACTGATCAAGTTTTTGCAAAAATTCAGCAATAGTCTCACTCTTTTTGGTCATTTTATCTTCTGCTACATAATCTGCCCAAGACGAATAACCTAACAACCCTGCTAGTTCAAATCGTTTCTCCAAAAGTTTTTGTAGCACTTCTCTATTTTTTGGATAGGCCCTATTTTGAAATTCAATAAATATTTTCTTTCGAGCATCATCACTGCTTGCACATTCCAAAAATGGCACCACATCTGGATAGTCTGTCGTGATTTTTACCAAACCATTTTCTCCTGCTGGATGCGCTGCAATATAATCCTGTGGCATACCGGCGAGCTCTTGAGGAGCAATTTCAATGAAACGAACATTCTCACGAACATTGCGACCAAACTCTTGCCCAATGAGCAGAAGCTCTTCGCTCAAACTCTGGATACGCTCGCGAGTCGCATCATCCTTGTCTACTCCAGAGCGATGAAAATCTTGCAAAACTTTGGTGACAAACCTCGCACCATCGGCATCAAGAGAGGTTCGATCAATGCAATCAAACAAATCAAAAATTGGTCGAGACAGAGATACCGCTGTCCAAAGTTTGCTGACCTCTTGTTCAATTTGTTCTGCAGCCTCACGACACTCACCCTCCGGATGAACTGACGAAACCAAATTGGCAAGTGTAGCAGCGTCTGTGAGATGCTTCATCAAGTGATTGTAATTTTCAAGGATGTCAGCCTCCGGCAAATCTTGTGATGATTGAACAAGGGCAAAAATTTCATTTGCCTTTTTCAGATGTTCACCACAAGAGTCCACAAAAAATTGTTTATCAAATTTTAGCTCCTTCATACGAGAAAAATCAAGATAAGAATACCAATCAAAATTCTATATATTACAAACGGAGTAAAACTCCATTTTTCAATAATACGCATCAAAAACCAAATCGCAAAAAGACCAGAAATAGCTGCCGCGATAAAACCAATAAACAAAGGAAAGAGCTGTACTTCCACGGCTTGCTCCTTGGTAAAAATTTCAATGAACTTGAGTCCACCCGATACCGCAATGACGGGTATACTCATGAGAAAAGAAATCTCTGCGGCGGCTTTTTTGGTCAGCCCTGCAAACATACCGGCGGTCATGGTACTTCCCGAACGACTCGTGCCGGGGATCAGTGCTGCGGCCTGAATGAGCGCCATCGCAGTCATCTGACCAGTTGATACATGATACGAGTCAACAGTTTTTGCTTTTTTGCGTGCGTATTTTTCAGCAGCGTAGAGAAGTATGGCCCAACCAATCATATTGAAAGCAACGATCTGGCTACTGCGTGCACTCTGATCTAACCAATCTCCAAAAAATAATCCAATCATTCCGGCTGGAAGAATACTGAGGGCAATAAGGATAGCAAACCGTGAACGGAGTTTTGTATCGATGTCAGTCGAACGAGAAAAAAGCGCTTTCAAAATATGTATCACTCGAGTACGAAAAAAGAAAATAACGGCCAGAAGTGTGGCGAGATGCAGGACAGCGTCAAAGGCAATCCCTTGATATTCCCAGCCAAAAAGTTTTGGAATAAAAATAAGATGACCAGAAGAAGACACTGGCAAAAATTCAGTAATTCCCTGTACAATACCGAGAACAATAGCCTGCAAAATACTCATGCTCTTTCCTTAAAAATAATCACTCGTATTTTACCAGATTCAAGGGGAAAAGCAACCGAAAAAAAATTATCTAAAATATTTGAACAAACTATAAATAGTACCGATGACGAGTGCAACAAAAACTGCCCCACTCCCCAAAAGTGCATGGTGAAGAAATTTACCAGGGGTTTTTATATTCCCAATCTGTTTTGCACGCCAATAAATAATAACGATAAGAAGCATTTCAAGACTCAAAAATACACCACCAACCACATCCATAACCAAAATAAACTGACGAACACCCAAAAAATAAAATGTCGCTGGAACCGTACAAGCCAAAAGCGCAGCACTCACATGAGGAAAACGAAAATCCCATTTGAGCGAATCACGCAGTGCCGAAGCAGCCATGAGAAATCCTGTAGACATGGCAAGCGCAGCAAAAATATTGGCAAGAATCTGTGCCAATGGTCCAATTTTGAAACCAAGACCAATCGTAGCAATCGCAGTGGTATCAGGGCCCGTCACACCAACCACAATCAGAGAAAAGATTCCGTAGAGAACAATACAAACCAGACTCGCAGTGACAATAGAGCGACGAAATATTTTTACTTTTTTCCCAAGGACACTCGAAGCTTCAGGAATAGCAGTCGTCCCGTGAAAAGCAAAAATCAGAACACTATACAACACAAGAATATTGGTCGGCATGATAGAAGTCAAATTGGACATTTGCACATGAGGCATTCCAAACCCAGCAATGAGAGCCACAACCAAAAATATTCCAAAAAGCAATACCATTTCTATCATTTTTATGGTCTTCATCCCGACAATCACAAAAGAAGTTGCGAGCAAGAAAAAAACCAAGGCCCATTTGGTAGGGTCTCCGCCAAAGAGCGCTGCGAGCGTCTCACCTTCACCAATCAAATAGATGAGCAAAGTCCCAAACAACATGCTATACATAATGATCCCCATGAGGATCTCACCTGTTCTGCCAAGATACTGCCGTGCCAATCCTACGAGCTGAAGTGGACGCTGGGTGCTCGAAGCAATTTCAGCGATCAAAAGATTGAGTCCAAAAGTCAAAAATCCAATCAGAACAATACACAAAAGTCCAAGACCAACGCCGACCTGAGAAACCACAAAAGGAATACCCAAAATTCCGGCACCAATGGTCCCACTCAAAATCAAAGCAGTACCTTCAAGATATGGAAGACGTTTCAAAATCCACCCGTGATGGACGGTTGATGAATGACGAGTAGGATGCGAAAGATGAGACATAATACAGATAGTATAGCATAAATACTCGGAGAGAGACATTTCAAGCTCGTCCACAACATCATATTGACTTATTTTCTAAATTTTTGTATACTATTTTCATCTTCAAAAGCGCGCCTAGCTCAGTTGGTTAGAGCATCTCGTTTACACCGAGAGGGTCGGGGGTTCGAATCCCTCGGCGCGCACCAGCACTGTTTTTGTAACTGGAACTAGCATCCCCATCAAGGGATGCTTTTGGTATACTGGGGTTCTTTTCACGGGCAACCTCATTGAGTATTTCTTGAGGAAGCTTGAGTTTTATATGCAGTCTTGCAGGTATTTGCTGGTCTTTACTTTTTCGCCCAGCGATAACGTCCTCTTTGGTTAAAGGTCTTGAATACACAATTATTTCTTCTACAAGCAGGTGAAGAATCCGATATACCTCATCGGGATCTTTCTTTATATCAGAGAGTGTTTTTCTATATTTTTTATCAAATAATTCTAAAGTCTTTATATAATTTTCTGAAAGTGTATTCTCAGAGATTTGTTTCTGGGCTTGAATAAGCTCTTCTTTGTATCTTATTTCTGACTTTTTTAGTTCTTCAAACTTCTCGTCTAGAGCCTTACTATTTAAATGCCCATGCTCATGCTGTTCGAGTAAATGATTCTTTCTTTTTGGGAGAGCTGTTAAGAGGCCGTTTAAGTTTTTGATTCTCTTTTGTATATACTTTAATGATATTTTTTCTGATTTCAATTTCTGTTGGTGTTGGAATACAGACACAGGACTATTTAGTAGATCTAGACAATAGTTCATTACGTAGTCTTCAATCTCCTTTGCTGGGAGTGGTAAAACCGTACAAGGTTTCTCATATTTTTTCCTGTTTTTTCTCCCGCACGAATAATAATGCGTATACTTGCCAGAACTTTTAATTTTTTTCGGAGCTCCAACCCAGTGTTGATGAGACCCAGATTCTTTTCTAAAATCACGACAGTAATCACATTTCAAAAGACCACTTAAAAGGTAAGGGTGTTCACGTCTACGTGTTTCTTTTCTTATGTGCTTTGGTTGATCAAACAACTCTTGAGCTTTACCATAGGTTAAAGAGTCTATAATTATAGGGAACAAAAAAGGAGATAATTTCCAATCTTTCTTAGGTATTGTTTTTCGGTTTTTAGTTTTTTTATAATAGTAATTTCCCGTGTATATCTCATTTTTAAGTATTCTACGAACAGACTCATGGCTCCAATGAAATTGGGAGTTTTGCTTCTTTACTATGCCTTTTCGTTTGCCATGATGAATAGCTGAGACTTCTGGTGACATAATGCTATGCTCCTGTAAATACAAAGCTATTTCACCTACAGAATATTTTTGGTTCACAAAAAGATCAAAAATGAGCTCTACATTCTTAGCCTCTACCTCAAATGTCTCCAATTTTTTTTCTAGAGTTTTTTTATAACCATAGATGGGAGCATTGCCCATATAAACACCCACCTGAATAGCTTGAATCCTTCCATCTTGAGTACGTTGTTTGATACTATTTAACTCAAGTTCAGCTATAACACCAATGATACTTAAGATAGCTCTACCAAAGGGACTGGAGGTATCTATATTTTCAGTAACAGAGAGAAACTCAATCTCGTTCTCTTCAAAAAAATCTATGACTTCTAAAAGGACAGTAAGTTTTCGTGCAAATCGGTCAATGCGGTAGACGGCAACAACATCAAATGGACGATTTTCTTTACTTGAATAGTATATAGCTTCTTTTAATCTGACAAACTGAGGTCGTTCATCCAAAGCAATGGTTCCACTCACTCCCTCGTCAAAATAAATGTGTTTTTCACCTGCAAAAACTAAAGGCTCAACTAAACCTTCTTTTGCTTTAATTAAGTTCAATACAGATTGCTTTTGGGTTTCAGGACCATAACCGTCAAGCTGGTCTTCTGTAGAAACACGTATATAGATCGCCACTTTTTTTGGTGGTTTTTTGATTATTTCATCGTTATTCATAATAAGGGAACTGTGTCATAGAACTATAAGGATGGTAGAGTGGACTATACCCTATTGATAGGCTATGGATAGGGTATCGATAGGCTATGCACAAATAATAAGTAAATCAAAAAGTGAAATAAACTCATCCTAACAAGACCACGATCCTCACTTTTGAGGCTCAAAATTGCGTTATAACAGGATTTCTTTCGCTAAGGCGATCTTTTTATCATTATTCAATTTCAGAGTTATTTTGACGTGTTTTATTGAGTAAGTAGTGAAGTAACTCTTTATCATCATGATAGGAAGAAGATACTTCTACTTGAATACCACGTGGCAATCCAAAAGGTGTTTCCATTTGGTTAGTATAAAAATAGGAAATATTCTCTCCTAGCCCCATACTCACCGTTATACCATCACCTAAATCAAGACTTCGGATGGTCTCCTCTAGGGTGTCTTTTCCTATTAATCTTTTATTCTTCATAAAAAACTTTTTATATTACGTAAAATAAATTAGAACTCAGATCTCAGTGCGTTATACTCAGAATAACCACGTGCCAATAGTTTACTTATAAGTCCTTTTACCTTCTGATTAATATTGGTATCTGAATGGTTGAGAGTTTTACGCAATATAGTAAATATATCATTTTTACTTCCTAAAATCATCCAATTAGATTCTTTTTGGTCAAGTATTTTTACCAAAATATCAAGGACTTCTAAGGGGTTTTCATCAACCTTCTCGACCAATTGATCCGCTATCATTGTATGTGCTCTGACTTTACTCCCGTAATTAAGCGAGTATAAAAATTGATTCAAAATCCACGTTTTTTCAAATTGACCCGAAACAAACCACCATGAAAAATTAGATATTTCCTCATGAAAAACTGTTTTGTCCAGGGCACTTTCTACAACACTAACTCGGTAATTCCACATTTGTACTAGTCGTTCTATATATTCTCGTGACCCCGACTCGTCTTTCCTTAAAACTCTTCCAATAAACTCAATCGTATAACCCCGTAAAGAGTCACTTGCTTTGACCCAAAAATCTACAAACAATTTATCCTGAAGTTCAACATACTTCCATAAATACATGATTACTATATGCTCAGCCATCTTTTGTTCTAAAGAAACAACTATACTATTTGACTGATTCCCTGGCAGGCTGTCAACATGTTTTTGGTAATAATCTAGTAAAAGTATAAAAATGTCTATCTGGAATGATGACCATAACAAATACGAGTTCCAAGCGGCGTAGTATATCTTTTGTGATAACTGTCCCGTTGGAAATATTTTTGTTATATTTAACTGAAGCCAATTTTTATCTAGAAAAAAAAGCCAAGGAAGATATCTTCCAAAAATCGAAATGACTTGAGCAGATGGATCCTTAAGTGCTTCTTCTAAGACATTCTTTAACTCAGATATAGAGTCAAATCCTGCTGATTTTTCTGTTTCTTTTATCCATAATCCATACTCAATAGCCACTTGTATGGCATATCCCGATAAAGTATTTATTGCATAACTATAATAGTCTTTGTCGAAGTCCTCTTGTGTTATATTCTGGTGATCATCCGTAGAGTGGGATTTCTGAACAAGTTTGTTTATAATATTCCAAACAGAACTACGAAGTTTATATGGAATAGTACGTTCTTTTATACCAGTCTCTAAAATACTGCCTGCAGAACTTTTAATCGAACGCCAATCATTATTTTGATCTGTTTCTTCTGTTTGACTAACCGCCCATTGAAGAAACTCAATTATAGTCTCCCAACCTAGTAAATACCCGCCTCTTAAAAGTTCATTAAAGGTTCTAACATAAGTTAGAATATATATTGATCTTACTTCCTTAAAGTCCTTCCACATACTTAAAAACAAATCCGGCTTTAGACGAATTGACTCTGCGATCTGATAAGTAAAATCATGTTGAGATTCTTCAACAAACGTATTAATACTATCCGGCTTCCAATTTATTATTAGCTTTTTTATTTCGGAAGTATCCATTTCAACAATTTGCTGAGCTTTAAATGGCGATTGTGATCTTGGATACTCTATTATGTAACTTTCAAAATCGAGTCGGTCAGGAGGATTATGTTTTGAAAGAAGTTCTTCAAGTTTTTCCTTCCATGGAGAAACGAGATGATTCTCTATCTGCTTCAACTTTTTAAGTTGCCAATACTCTTTTTTTTCTGGACTAATGTCTTTTCTCTCAGGTCCTTTATCTATCCATCCATATATAATTTTTTGATCTTCAAAATCTAGTAGTGAAAAATGTTTGGTTAAAAGTAAAAAATATTCGTGATTAACATCAGTGCTATCAAACAGTTTTTCATTCAATAAAAAGTGGGCTAAGATATCAGAATCTGGAGATTCAGCCTGACTTATTAAATACATCGACAGTCGTATAAATACCGACCATTTTTTATTTTCTAATAAGAAAACTATTTCCTTGAGTAAATGAGGGTTTACTGAAATAATTGCGTCAGCCGTATCTCTCACAGCATCAACCAAAAAATAACATAAACCCTCACTGTTCCACGGTCTATTTTGTGGATTGTCTTCAATCGCGGGTCTCTCAATATACGTATAATCAATATATTGCCTCTCTCCAGATACATGATCTGGATAACTAATCGTAACAAAATCATTTAACAAACTACATGCCACTAGTAAAGATTCTTTTGGATACATTTTTGATATATTTTTAAAATCTTCTCGCATGAATCTACCATAATGCCAGTCATCAAATCTGCCTTTTACATCAGGAGGTGGTGTATAAGTTTGATCTCCGACTTTATAGCTTTCTCTTCCTACCGAATGTACTTCCAATAAAGTTTTTGTAAGGCTTATAACAGCATCCATTTCATTGTATTCTAAGAACTTTTTTATCACTAAACTAGCATTATAAACGATATAATCGGATTGTTCACTAATTGAAATCCAACTTTTAATTTTATCAAAAAGATCAGACAACTCATTTTTAGGAAGATTTGATGCAATCTCGAGTAAGTCGGAACAAACTTTCGGGTTGTTTGTTTCAGATATATCATTTAAAATATTTTTTACCTTTTCTGGCTCGATAACTGACATTTTATTTAAGTAAATTGAAGAAGGCCAAGGTGTAAAAATAATGGCTGTGCCTTCTGGAGTATCCCTATAATCAATTGGTGGTGGGTCGCGAAAGAAACCTCTTTTTGTCAGCATTGGTAACCATTTTGGGTTAGTTAATTTTTCAAAAAAGTAGTTATAGGAAGTAAAACTATTAGGCACAGAAGAACACAAATACTGTGCATCATCACTTGTTGGATTATCTTTCTGTAAAAGTACGTCAACTGAATTGAATACTTCAATGTATTGAGTTTCAAACTTGTCTAGAACACTAGAAAATATCGTTTCCATCCTTGTAAATAAATCTTTAAAATCGTCATCTAATTTACGAGCACCATTCAGATTTCTTCTGTGTGTGTACATTTGTAAGCCATCGTTTCCTGGTAAAGATTTCCAAGCTTTTGCTAAGGTATCCTCATCTGAAACATTTAATGAACGAAGTATAAAATCAATTTCTTGAATATGACCTCCCGACTTAGGAAGAGATTTACAAGCCGCTATTAATACTTTTTCATCATTTTGACTTTCAGGATAATTATACAAAGGAATTAACACGGACCTTAAAGAACTTTCTATTTCCCTTAGTAAATGTGCAACAATATGAGTTGTTGTCGCTAAAACAGGATCGATTGATCCTGACATTATTTTACATGCATCCTTATAAAAATCAGCAGCCCCTTTACTTATCAGGCGAGAAAGGCGATCGTGAATTATTTCTTGTTGCTGGTTTTCAAATCGAAAAGGAGAATTAGGTATATTTTTTTGCAAATTATCAATCATGCGTATAAAAATACATAGTTCAAAAACAAATATCTTGGATCTTATACTAAAATAACACTAACAAAAGGCACATTTTCTTTGAAGTGGGCCTTGTTTATTTAATTCTATCATCATTGCGACAGGAAATAAACAGTTAAAATTGTAAACAAAGAGTATAATATTTTATTGACCAAGTTTTTTTCTTGGAAAGGAAACCATCCAATCTTGAGTTTTTACGGTCTCAGTAATAACTTTTACCAGTTTTTCTATTTCTTCTTCAGTGGACAAGGTATGCTCATAAACCAACTCGGCTTTAGCTATATTTATTGCAGTTACGACCATCAGCATACTGGTTGATCCTGTGTAGAGGAGATTCACTCGGGCGGGGAGTTTCTCCCTATAATAAAAAGTATCTTGTGAGCCAGAGGCTTTTTTCCATCCTTCTCTAGATAAAATAAAGTCCTGCATAGCCTTTTGGCATTTTTGATGCCACATTTCTTTATCTTTGGTTTGTGAATAGGCTTTAGAGTAGTGAAGCTTTATGGACTCACAGAGTTCCCTTGCATAATTATCAATATCAATGTCATTTTTTGTTACTCCTTTAAAGATCAACTCTTCTAACACTTTTTTTACACGTAAACGCTTCCCATCAGAGAGGGGGATATTTAAAGTCTTTTCGTTTATTAGCGGTTCTTCTACAAGTTCACGGATATAGTCAATACTGATCAAATGGCTATCTTTTTGGTGTTTAAGCAGTTTTATAGTACCCACAGTAAATCTTGAAAAATACTTTAATTTCAAATTGTTTTTAGCCCTTAATAGAATTGGTTTATAAAGTTCATTTTTATCTCCCTCTACATAAGAAATATAGGCTGAGAGAAAGTTTTTCAAAAATTGATATTCGCAATACAAATATTTTTCTGTATTAATGAATTGACTTACTATCTCACCCATAAGTAGTAGTTTTTTTTCTCTTTTTAGAGAAGATTCATTTATACCATTCACTACATCTATCAGCCCCATTATAATGACTTCTCTTGTTATATATTCATCTAATGAAAATGATCTAGGAAATAACTTACTCCTAATAAAGGATGTATTGGGCAACTTTTTATAATCATAACATTGCCATAAGTCTTTCGAGAGTACAGGCTTTAGAATGGCATTTCCTAGGAAATTAATAAGTTCTTTGATATCGGGGCAGGGTGTTTTCATAGTCAAAAATAAAAAAAGGGCAGTCAAACTTGACTACCCACTATTCACGAGCCCGAAGGTCCGCTTTGTGGAAGTTGACTGCCCATCTCTGTCCGCAAAGCGGATACAAAGACAGCAGTCTTAATTTCAAGGCTAATTCGTGAATATAGTGGTAGTCAGGTAGTATGATACAGCATATTGTTTGTATTGGCAATGGAGAATAATAATGTTAAAATTGAGGGGCAAGAACTTGTGAGTTAGTCGCACAAGTGGAGCAAAAAGTGTTAAATTATAGATAAGTCTATGGCCGTATTAAAGGTAACCAAGATGGCCCAGGGGGTCGTAATGAGTCATATACAGTAGGTGGACGTGGCACTGTTTCTCGTTCTAAACTCGTAAAAGAAGTTGAGGCAGGAAAACATCCGAACGTTCATGTTGTAAAAGTGAACCACAAAAAATACGTAAGAGATAACCCTGATCAATCAAAGGGTGACAACGTAAACAAAAAATAAGGCATCTAGTCGAAACTTAGTAAGCGGATCCAAAAGCTCATTGTTGCATGTACTTGACTATTGAACAGCGGTGATATAAGGATATTCCTCAAGTGGGTGCTCGCTCAGACTTAAGGGGCTGAACAGACCGGCAAGGAGGTATTCACGACCTTCACAATTGATGTCAAACGGCACATTCATTCAGAGTGTGCCTTTTTGTAGATAATAAGGTAATTTTCTGGGACTAAAATAAGAGAACATTAGTTCTCGAACTATAGGACAGGATACACAAGATACTCTTGAACAAATTATGATCAGTTTTTGTGGTACTCAAGTTGAGTGTTTTTACGCTATACATAGCATAAAGTTACGAACAAAAACACCGTGTTAATGGTGCTAACAAAGTATAACTTTATATAACTTTTTGATCAAACTTTTAATAACTTGATTGCCCCCTAAAACACTTATTTAAGAGGTACTTCCTATCCTCGAGATCTCCTTATCAAGATTGAGACAAATAAGCACTAAAGCTGACTCTCTAGAATAGTTCCAGTTAGAAACACATCGCCCACAAAAGAAACAGTCTCTGAATGAGGCTGTTTTCTTTTGTTTGCATTTGAGAGGGATTCGAACGCCGGAACCCGACATCAGTCGGGTGAGGCGGTGGCCAGACAAACTTTATTCAAAAATGTTCTTTTCTACTTGAAGATGCCAAAACTTTTTATACAGACCTTTCTTTGCCAAAAGTTCTTGGTGATTTCCCTCTTCAAGAATTTTACAGTTATCCATAACATAAATATGGTCTGCCTTGGCTGCAGTCGTAATCTTATGAGATATAATGAATACGACTTTCCCCTTTTTCTTTTGTTCTTGTAAAATATCCATCACTGTCGCCTCATGTTCTGGATCGAGCTGATTGGTGCCTTCATCAAATATGATAATTGGACGATCTTGAAATAAAACCCTCGCAATAGTAAAAAGCTGGGTTTGACCTGCTGAACAACGGAAATCTTCTCCAACAATAACATCAAGTCCTTTGTGATGCTTTGCTACCAATTCCCCGACACCCAATCTTTTCAGAGTCTTCATTATTGTGGAAGTATTTGGTTTTTTGTCTACCCCCAAAAGTAAATTTTCTTCTAATGTCAAAGAGTCAAAAAAAATAGGATCTTGAGTGACGATACTTACAGCGTTACGAACATCACTCGGATCAACATAATCCAGGTTGATATTTCCAACAGAAACCTCACCTTTGGTTGGAGTATAGTTCTTCAAAGATAGCTTTGTAGTGGTTGTTTTACCTGCGCCATTCCTTCCAACGAGGGCCGTAATCTCGCCCGATTTCCACACCATATTTATATTTTTTAGTACCAACCGAGGCTTTTTTTGATTTGTAGAAAAAATTTCTTCCCATTCTTTTATTTCGTCATCTTCATACTTCCAACGCTCTTTCTTGGCAAGTTGCTTTTTATTTTGGGTAATTACCTCTTTGAGCATATAAGCCTCTGTCTCATCAAAAATCGGATAGGCAAATGATACTTGGTGAAAACTTACGTCTCCCTTGAGAGCACCTCTATATATTGGTTCAATCATCCGATACTTCGGCTTCAAATGAAAAAAGAAATTTATACGTGTATAATCGAGAAAAAACTGTGACCACAGGTTGAGCGTACTTGGAACTGTAGAAAAAATATTTTGAATCTGTCTCGTATATGCCAAAATAAGAGTAAAATCACCAATCGTGAGATCTCCTTGTAAAATTTTGAACCCTATAAAAGTCATTGTAAACCAGGCAGGAATGGTATCTAGAAGCCAATCGGAAAGGCGCCATCTTTCTGTCTGTTTTTCGATGGGGTATGAGGTTCGGAATAATTTTTCTCGAAGATCATAATATTTTTTCAAAAATTTCGAAGTACCATTCAAAGCGAGAATCTGATCAAATCTTCCAAACAACGCCCAACGAATACTCGAAATCTTCGTTTGGATATATTCAGTTTGAGTCCTATTTTTATTCGCAATTGGAATACGATAAAACAAAAGTATAGTCTGAATAAAAACAAATAACAGTAAAATCAATATGATTCGAATATCAAGAAATGCAATAATCGGGAAAAGCATTCCGAGTGTAATTATTTTTTGCAGATTCCCTGTAGCAAACCCAAGAACATCATTAATAAGTTGAGGCAGATTAAAAAATGAACGAATTAGATTTTGATTTTTCGGATTTTCCAAAAAACCAGTGTCTAATTTTTTTAATTTATCAAAAAGCAGGGTTTCGCTCGTCCCAGCAATGGAAAAGTCAAATTTATATCGAATCAAATTTAAAAGTGTAGGAGCTATCTGATCCAGTATGTCCACAAAAGCGATAAGAAAAACAAAAAAGATAAGAAATAGAAATGTATTGTCTTGAAAATAATTTAAGATCATTGGTCGCTCTTCACCGCTTAACGTATCAATCAAAATTTTAAGAAGATATGGATAGAGTACATTAAAAAATGCAACGATTGAACTTCCACACAACAAAAAGACTATCTTCCGTTTATGCTGGAGGAGTATCTTGTAAATGAAATTCTCTTTGACAGAAGAGAACATAAAAAAGTTTTAATATCTATTCTCCCTCACTTTTGGTTTTATCCCCTTCACCGCCGCTTTGATAAACTCACGAAAGAGTGGATGTGGAGTCTCTGGACGAGATTTGAATTCTGGATGAGCCTGAGTTCCTACAAAAAATGGATGATTTTCCAGTTCTACCATTTCCACGAGTTCTGTCTCAGGATTGAGTCCGACTACTTTGAGACCAGCATTGTCCATTTCTTCGAGGTAGGCATTGTTAAATTCATAACGATGACGATGCCGCTCAGTGATGACCTCTTCGCCATAGGCTTTGTACACTTTACTGCCTTTCTTGAGAACACAATCATAACTTCCAAGTCGCATAGTCGCCCCATATTTTTTCTCTTGAATATTTTTTGACTGGAGTGGATTGGCAAAAATAATTGGATCTGGAGTTTTTGGATTGATCTCTGTAGTATTCGCCTCCTTTTTGCCGAGAACATTGCGGGCAAACTCAACACAAGCGAGCTGAAGACCATAGCAGAGTCCGAGATATGGAATTTTCTTTTCACGGGCATAACCAATCGCCTTCAAAATCCCTTCGACTCCCCTCTCACCAAATCCTCCTGGTACGAGTACTCCATCAAACCCAGAAAGTTCTTTGACTTTTGATGGGTCTTTTTCATACTCCTCCGAATTTACCCAGGTGAGTACTGGCTTTACATTATTGAACCAGCAGGCGTGCTTGATAGATTCAATGACTGAGATATATGAGTCCGAGAGTGTATAGCTCCCCGTCCCAAAATATTTTCCGACCACAGCAATTTTTACTTCTTTTTTTACACTCTTGATATGTTTCACAAACTTTTCCCATTCACCGAGAGTATTTTGGCGAGACTTGAGTTTCAATTTTTTCAAAAGTTTATTTCCGAGTTCTCCCTGTTCGAGCACGAGTGGCACTTCATAAATCGTTTCTACGTTTGGAGCGCTGATCGCATTTTCTTTTGGTACATTACAAAATGTTGCGAGTCTCTCACGGCGACGTTTATCAAGCTCGGCCGATCCACGGGCCACAATAAAATCTGCCTGAATTCCGGCTTCATTGAGTGAGCGTGAGGCATACTGTGTTGGCTTGGTTTTCATCTCTCCAATATGTGGTGGAATGGGCAAATAACTCACGAGGACAAAAGCCACATCATCTGGATTTTGAAATTTCATCATGCGAGCCGCTTCGAGAAAGAGCAACAGCTGATATTCACCCACAGTTCCACCAAATTCCACCACAGTGACCTCAGCATCATTGGTACGAGCAGCCAGTTTGATACGACGAATAATTTCATTTGGTATATCTGGAACTACTTCTACATCTTCTCCATCATATTCGAGATTACGCTCGCGACGAATGACTTCATGGTAAACCTGACCAGTGGTCAAATAATTGAGCGCTGTCATGGTGTTGCCAGTAAATCGTTCATAATTCCCCAGGTCTTGATCTGCTTCAATTCCATCTTCTCCAACAAAAACTTCGCCATGCTCAATCGGACGAATCGTACCAGCATCCAGATTCACATACATGTCACATTTTACATTGGTAGTTTTGAACCCGCGGGCTTGCAAAATTTTGCTAATAGAGGCACTCGTCACTCCTTTTCCAACACTACTCATCACTCCACCAACCACAAAGACATATTTTTTTGTCTTGAGTTTTTTTGCCATAGAGCGTCTTTGAAAAAAATAAAACATGATTATTATACCCTATCTTCATTTTTGCGACAATATAAACAAAGTGTCAGAAGTGAGATCAAGGCTGTGCCAGAAAAGCCAAAAAACAAAGATTTTTTGAGTGGAGTAACGTTTTGGAGCCAAAAAATCTTTGGTATTTCAAATGATTCAAGTGAAAGTTTTATATTGCTAAATACAATGTCTTGTTCGCCTTTGGTCCACCGAAACCAACTGGTCTCCTGAAAAGAAAAATCCAAGCTTCCAGAAAGAAAATTTTTGTTCAGATAAGAAAGAAAAAAATTATGATAGAGCACCGGATGAGAAAAGTCTGGTATATATCGCATCATGGTCAGACTATCCATTTGGACTTCACGCAAAAATGATAGCTGGGCAGGATAATTGTAGCTCGCACCAAGAAATTGTACATACACCGAAACAAACAAAATGATTGCAAACAAAAATTTCGTTGCCCATTTTTTTATTTGCTCAAAAAACAAGAGAAGCGGAATATGCAAAAGAGCAATAATCGGTACGAGCTTTCGCACTCCCCAAGTCTCATCACTCCAATAGATAAATGGGGCTGTCAAAAATAACACAATCACAAAAGAACTCAGTATAAATATTGAGGTTTCTCTCTGCTCAGAAAAAAACTTCTTCCACCATAAGAATGCCACCAAGAGCAATGGATTGAACAAAAAAATGCTCTTGCCCGCTGCAAAAAATGTTCCATAAAATCCTTCCCAAAAACTCTGAATTTGAAATTCATGAGCCAGTGAATACACCCCCGAAAAAGAACCGTAGAGGGTGTAATTTATCCCAAGATTCAATCCAAACAAAAAGGCCGCCGGACCAAATGCTTGCAGAAAAAATGACCACGAAAACAAACGTTTGATCTCATGGTGTTTTTTTAAAGTGCTATACAAAAACAAAAGATATGGAAGTCCCAAAAGTACACCATAAGATTTTGTAATACAGAGCAATCCAAAGACCATACCCGCCCACAGTGGCATCTCACGTTTTTCTCTCCAGATCAAAAGTGCATACAAAAGCAGTGGAATAAAAAAACCAGCCTGGTATTCCATACCCATGACTGAATATGGCCAAAGAGCCGACCCCAGAGCCAGGACAAGTCCAAAAAAAATAGCAGGACGAATCTTCTGCATCAATTTTTCTCCAAGAAGAGAAATGACCATGACCGTGACAGCCGAATAAAAAACCGGAACCAGTGTCAGAAATGGTTCAGCAGAAAGAGAAAACAATTTTTGTATCAAAATAAATGGGAGATAAAGTAGGGCAGCACCCACACCAGCGCGACGAACATTCCATTCACCCTCAAAAAATCCCAGTGCAGCCTCTGCCGTTTCTCTTTCATACCCAACAAAACTTCCATTCCAGGTAGTCAGATACAATGAAAAAGCAAACAAAAATACCAGACCAAAAAGAAACGTCCTTTTGGTGGGTACCAGTCGAAGAGAAACCAGTGTCCATAAAGCCATGAGCCCATCTCTCCATTTGATTTTCTTTCCTTCATTTTTACTGCGTGGAGAATACTGTATTGGAAGTTCATCGATATGTATCCCCTGCTTTGCTATTCGGGCAGTGACTTCTGGACAAAATTCAAATCTCTTGGCACGAAGAGGCAGTGATTGCAAGAGTTCTGTTTTTATCAGCTTATAACAAGTCGGCATGTCTGTCAGATTTTGCCCATACAAAATATTTGTCACAGAAGTGAGAAACCGTCCTCCCCAAAAAAAGAAAAAACCACCACGTTTGTTTTTTTCCAAAAGATTACGCGATCCATAGACCGCAGGCAGCTGTTCTTTTTTGGCATGATCAAATAAAACACCAATATCTTCTGGATGATACTCGAGATCACCATCTTGAATAATTGTATACTTTGATCGCAGATGTGGGAGAGCGGTGCGGATAGCCGAGGCTTTTCCTTTATTTTTTTCATGAAAAAGAAACCGAAAATGTTCATGATTCCAAAACAAACTTTTTTTGAGCCTCTCTACGGTGTCGTCAGTGGAACCATCGTCCACCACAATAAACTCAATGCCAAGGCGTTTGAAAGATGGAGTTGCCAAAAGCCGAGAAAGAATTTCCTCAATTGTTTTTGCTTCATTGAAAATGGGTATAATTATACTCAAATCATAGGTCATATAGCCGATATTATAACAGAAAAGCCTATCTTTACAAGAAAATATATTTTTGACAAAAACCTTGTTTTTTCGTATAATTTCACCACATTAAGCTTTAAAAACTAAACTCTCAATTTATTGTATGTCTGATGATGTAAAAGTTCCTGCCGATCTCGCAGAAAACAATTCCCAAGGTATTCGAAAAGAAGGCACTATTCGCCGTATTGTAGTGGACCGAGCAGCCTGTATTGGTGCTCAGTCTTGTGTCGTAGTCGCTCCTGGAGTCTTCCAAATGGATGATGAAAATCTCGCCTATATGGTCGACCCAGATAGTCATGATGAAGATACCGTATTGCTCTCTGCCCAGGCCTGCCCCGTGCTCGCCATTCACCTCTATGACAAGGATGGGAACAAAATTTTCCCCAAAGATGGCTAAACTCCGCCTCGTGCTTTCATTGCTTCGGCGACTCGCTCGACGGCCCTCACAAATGCAGCCGTACGCATATCAATAGTATATTTTTCTTTGGTTTCCCATACAGCATTGAACGCCGTTACCATTATTTTTTCGAGTTTCTCGAGGACTTCTTTTTCTTCCCAATAATAATTCATGGCATTTTGTACTTGTTCAAAATAACTGACCGTCACTCCTCCGGCATTTGATAAAATATCTGGGATAAACAGCACACCATTGGCATGCAAAATTTCATCAGCGTCTGGTGTTACTGGGCCATTGGCCAGCTCGACAATCATTTTGGCTTTTACGCGAGGTGCGTTTTCTGCCGTAATCACATTTTCAAGTGCAGCAGGAACGAGTACATGAACCGAAAGTTCAAGCAGTGATTCATTGCCAATTTCTTCTGCCCCAGCAAAACCAAGCACACTTCCGGTTTTTTCTTTGTGGGCTTCAAGAGCGACAACATCAAGTCCATTCATGTTCAGAACGCCGCCTTTTGAATCACTGGCTGCAACAATCTTATACCCCAAGTGTGACAAAATTTTTGCCATGTGACTTCCAGCATTGCCAAATCCTTGGATAGCAACCGTCGTTTCCTCAGGTTTCCAATTCAATTTTTTTGCAGCCTCGCGGGTCACATAGACTCCGCCTTGGGCAGTAGCAAATCCCCGACCAGCTGAACCTCCGAGACACAGTGGCTTGCCCGTAA
>JACCDN010730489.1_pt1 | contig 19502 bp, 17 predicted proteins | sample 7441691 | NCBI WGS metagenome assembly JACCDN01 (sample SAMN15323439, study PRJNA562643) | freshwater metagenome | isolation source: river surface water | place: USA:Blue River Watershed | collected 2017-08-16 | reverse complement strand
TACAGGAATAGTATATGCATGTAGAGCTGGTAGATTGGATATTGTAAGAATATTATTAGCAAATAATCCTAATATAAATTTAAATTATCCTAAAGAAAATTTGTTATATTGGGCAGTTGAAAGTGGCATTTTTGATTTAGTTTTTGAATTAATTCAAGCTGATATAAATCATCAAATTGGTTTAGATTGGGATGATAGTAATTTAACAGATGATTTGTTATATTTAGTTTTAGAAAGTTGTGAAACAGATAACATTGAATTATTTGAAAAAGTTAAACAAATAATAAATTATATGTTGGTTTCAGGATTTGAAATTAATGAGATAACTGAATATACAGATTTTCCTCTATCAATAGCAGCAAATATGGGAAATATTCAATTAATGGAATTTTTAATTATGAATGGAGCAAATATTAATAATCAAGACGCTAGTGGAAATACTTGTTTAATAAATTTGGCAAAATGTGGTGAAGATTATAGAATAATAAAATATTTATTAGAAAAAGGTGCTGATGTATATATTAAAAATAATAATGATTATAATATTTTTACTGATCCAGAAATTAAAAATAAACCAAATATGGTAAATTTTCTCAATCAATATAAATTACAAGAATTGTTGTATTGTTTGGATTTAATAGGATTATTAAATTCTAATAATATACAAATAGATAACATATGTGATATTTTTGAATATTTATAAAAATAATTATTTATTATCACAAAATATCAATAATTGATTAGTGTCAATATGATACAATAAAAACTCTGATGGTTTATTTTTACATTTTTCTACATCATGAGCAATAGTTAACTTTATATCTAATTGATGTAAACTAGATACAAAATCTGTAAATTTATCACAATCTTTAATTTTATTTAGTGGTAGTGTTTTTGCTAAGTTCATATGCATCATAACATCATTTTTTTCAATTATACTTTTTGATATCATATATTTTGATAAATTAAAAATATTTTCACATTTGGAATTCAAGTCTGTTTTTGAAACCTCACAGTCTTCTCCAATATATGGTAGTTCAAAACTATCATCAAACTCGCGTTCATCCACAAGTTGATTTAAAGCCTTTTTATTAGGTAAATTATATTTTTTATTAGAACTATACATTTTGCAAAGGTAAAAATATTATTATTATAAAATTTAATATTTTGTATAAAAATCAATTTTTATTAATTAAAATTATTTAATAATCTATTTTTATTTTCCAAAATAAATCTTTAATCCAATAAAAATGTTCTTCTTCTTTTACTAAATTAATTTTAATTTTTAAATTTGATATTTTTTCTAATTGTTGCTCAAACTTTTTAACATCTATATTACAAATTATTTTAATTTCTTTATTAGCATTTGCATTTGATGATATTTTAATTTTATCTGATGTTATATTAATTATATTACTTTTATATTCATTTCCAACCATATTTGGTAATTTACTAAATTTTTTTAATGATTCAATTAGTTCAATTCTTATTTTATCACATTCATTCTCATATGTAAATTCACTTCTTTGTTTAATTTTTAATCCAATCTCCTTTAATTCATCCTCATTCATTTTTTAATTAATATTATTAAGTTTATAATAAATTATAGAATATTAAATAAAATTATCAATTTTTTATTAGTAATTATAAAGTTCTTATGTATATATATAAGTTATTATTATAAGTATTTTTTTTTTCATAACATTTGTTTATTTCAATATCTATTTTTAAATTTGTAATTTTTTCTAATTGTTTTTGATATTTGTTTAAATCAACATCACAAACTTTATTAAAATTATTATAATAAAAATCTTTATTTCCTAAAATATTAAAATCATTAGAAGCATAGTAAGGATTAGAAGGTTTATAAGTATTACCAAATTCTTTTAATGATTTTATTAAATTAAGTTTAATTGTATTACAATCACTATCTATTATTTTATTATAATTATTTTTAATGTCATTTGCTATTGTAGTTAATTCATCATTATTACTCATTTTTATTTATTATTTGATTAATAAATTATATTATTCAAATAATTTATTAATTATAAAAATCAATTTTTATTAAATATCTGCAAAGTTATCAGCTAAATATTTTAACATATCAATAAATTCTTGACAAGTTTTTTGAGATTCAACAGTTTTTAACAATAATTTTTCTTGTTCCATCTGTACAATAGTATTAATTAATTCATTAACTAGATTATAATTTTTACAAATTTTCTTCAAGTCTTTAACATCTTGAATAATACTTTGTTTAATTTGTGCAATACTTGTCTCAATACCTTTCATAACAAGTTCATGAGATGTCATTTGTTTAGTAGCATCATTAACATGTTGCATTTCTGCTAAATATTTATTTTTAATATCAGTTAATTCTTCATCTAAAGTAACCATTTTGAGAACCATATCCTTTCTATCATGATAATGAGTAGATGGATCGCATCCACATTCTTGACATAAATTATTACTTCTAAAACAAGCACAATTAGCAATAGCACTAGAATTATCTTTATTTTTTATTTCTTCAAGTCCACAATGAGAATGACAAACTTTATTACATTTACCACAAATAGTAGAATGATAAGGTGTTTCTTCAAATACTTCTTTTTCAACAGTTTTTTTGATAGTGTAATTTTTAAATTGTTCTGATGTAGCACCATGTATATCTGCTGCATTTTTAGCTTGTTGGTATTCATCTTGAATTTTTTGTAACTCTAAAATTTTTAATTTAGAATCATGTAATTTACTTTTGATACTATTTCTAATTTTGAACATTTGAGCAAATTCAAAAGTAGAAGTGGTTGATAAACTTTTAAGTTCATTAACAATATTCTTACTCATTTCCATTGATTTATTCCATTCAATGTTAGTAATTTGGTCAGCTTCTAAATTATATTTGCGAGGGTCAACAGAAAATGCTGAATTATTCATATAAATTACTTTATGTGGCTTAATTCCTAATTTATCTAAACTTTTAAAGTTACAAGTTTCTTCTCTACAACAAGTAAAAACCACAATAATATTATTCATAATTGAATCAGGAAAAAAACCATTAAACATATTTAATACATGCTTAATATTATTATTAATCCGACTATTTGTTCCATTCATAACTAAAATAATTCCGGATAATTTATCAATTTTAATTGCAGAATTTACAATTTTTTCTAAATTTTCATTATCTTTTTCTAATCCTTCTGTGTCACATAACCCAGGAGTATCCAAAATACATATTTGTTCATCATTTATATTAAATTTATATTCAATAGGTTCTTTTGTTTGAGATTTTCCATTATTTCTCACATCAAACTCAGAATTTTTAAATTCTTCAGTTGTTTTCAAATACATTGTTGGAATAGCTACTTTTAGATTTTTTAATGAACCATCCCTTAAATAATTAGTCATTGTGTTAATTAAAGTAGATTTGCCTGAACCAGTTTCTCCAAAAATTAACATCCTATATACTTTGTTAGGATTAGGTTGTGATTGTGGTTGAGATGTGCGATTAAAATAATTTAAAAATCCAAATCCTTGTTGAGGTTGAACAGGCTTAATATTGGTTGTGTTAGTTGTATTAGCTGTATTAGCTGTATTTGCAGTATTTGCTACATTAGTAGTAGTATTATTAACAGATTCATTTGGTTTTTGATGATTATTCATAAAATCATTAAAATCTACTGGTGAATTTTGTGATTTAATATGTTTGTAAGCTATTATAGTAGGATGACAATAACTACTTTGCACTGTAAAATAACTACTAGCAAATAATATATATTTGATAGTATTAGTTTTTTTAATAAATCTTAACATGTTTTAATATAATTAAAATATTAGTATAAAATGTATATAATTAGTATACTATATTTTAATTTTAATTTTCAATTTTTATTATAAAAAATTGAAAATTTAGCTTTTTAATAAACTACTAAATAAATATAATTAAAGTAAGGGAATATTAAATATTTATTTGATAGAACTTACAAACCCCCAATATATTATACTATGTCAAACACTACTAATTCTGTATTAAATATTAATCCTGTTAATAAGGAAAATGCTATTTCCATATTAATTAATGACTACTGTGTAAACGGTAAGTTGAAAGAAGCAAAATCATTATTAAAAAGTTTTTCAATTTCAATTGATGAAATTTTTCGTGATGCTTTTCTAATTGCTTCAAAAAATAGTCAAATTAAAATTGTAGAATGGCTATTTGAAATTATGTATATAAATCGACCAAATAATTGTTCTAATATAAAAGTCAAATCTCATCCGAAAAATGGTAAGCAAGTTAAAAGTAATAAATGTCGTGGATGTGGTACATATAATTATAATGAACCTAGATGTTTAATATGTGATCCAAATAGTTCTGTTAATAAGGAAAAGTTAATTTCCATATTAATTAATGACTTTTGTGCAAATGGTAAGTTAGAAGAAGCAAAATCATTATTAGAATGTTTTTCAATATCAATTTATGAAATTTATCAAAATGCTTTTCCTATGGCTTCAAAAAATGGTCAAATAGCTATTGTACAATGGCTATTTGAAAGTATGTATATAAGTCAACCAGATGATTATTATGAAAAAATATTTAAATTTCATCCTAAAGATATATATTACCAAGGTTGGCACCAAAATGCTTTTATTTTAGCTTGTGGAAATGGACAATTAGAAATGGCTAAATATCTATACAATAATAAATATTTAAGAATTTATATTGAAGAACAATCTTTTCTTAGAGCTTGTGAAAATAATCATTTAGAAGTAGCTAAGTGGTTATATCCACAATACAAAGGTAAAACTAATAGTGATTATAAATATGCTTTTAAAAATGCTTGTAAAAAAGGTAGTTTAGAAGTAGTTCAATGGATATATGAAGTAAAACATGACATATCTTTATACCCATCTATAAATAGATATGATTTAGAAGAATGTCTAATTAGTTCCTGTTTTTGGGGAAAATTAAATATTGTTCAATGGTTATATTCACTTTGTAACTATTCTGATAAAGTATTTAACAAAGCTCTTGAGGAAGCTAATACAGATTATCCAGGTGAAACTAAACCTAAACACCCAGACATTTATAACTGGCTAAAATTTATTCGAAGACCTAATAATAAAATGCTTGATACTTTGTATTGCTTTTATACAAAATTTGGTGTTAATATTCCTTTATCAGTTGAAAATATTGAAGAAATCTCTTTGTATTTATAAAAATTGAATTTTATTTATAATATATTTTAATTAACAAATATCAAACTAATCATATTATACTATAAAATGGATAATAATCGTAGAACAAAGATATCAAAATCACTTTCTTATCATTTGAGACATGGGTTACACAATTTACCTTTTCCCATTGAATCTGATGGCTTTGTAAAAATCAGTGATTTATTAACATTAAAGGAATTTTCAGGTGTTACCAAAGAAGAAATTAAATTAGAAGTTGAACTAAATGAAAAGAAACGTTTTGCTTTAGATTCATCAGGAGAGAAAATTCGTGCCAATCAAGGACATTCAACTGAAGCAGGTAAACTAATTGATTCAACTAAATTATTAACTAAAATTACTGATCCGCTTGATTACTGTGTACATGGAACAACCAAACAAGCATTACCTCAAATATTACAAACAGGATTAAATAAAATGAATCGAACACATATTCATTTTGCATCTAAACCTGGTGCAATTTCAGGATTTAGAAAGTCTTCTGAAGTATTGATTTATTTGGATATGAAAAAAGCTATGGAAGATGGATTAGAATTTTTTATGTCAGAAAATAATGTTATATTATGTATGGGACCTATCGATAAGAAATATTTTCTTAAAGTTGAGTAAACTTAATTTATTTTTTATAAAAATTTGAATATTAAAAATAATATTTTAATGTACTAATAATTATACATTATAATAAATGGAAGAAACAGTTAGTCACGAACAATTTTACCAACCAATGGTAATTTACAAATCTATTATAAGTTCAGATTTATGCACAGATATTTTGCAATACTATTTGGATTTAGATAAAAACAATTTAACCTTAGATAATGGTTCTAAATACTTTCCAAAAAGAAAAGTAATAAAAGAATTACCACCTGATTATATTTTTCAATTAAATAAGGAGCTAAATATTACATTAGCTCAATATTATACTTGTTTTAAACCCAATACTGATTATATTAGAATTTATCATTCAAATTACGGCACAGTTAAACCTCACACAGATGTACCAATAAATCCTACTCACACACACACTTGTTTGATATACTTGACAGATGATTTTTATGGAGGTAATTTGAGTGTAAAAGTTCCAAGGTCACAAGCACATTTTAATCAATTTGATGAACCCGAAAAAAAACATTTAACAGTTACAGTGGAACCAAGACAATCATATGGAATAATTTTTCCTAAAAACTATGTACATTTTAATGATGAATTGTTAGGAGGAGATAAAATAATTTTATTAGTTGATTGTGAAATTATTTATTAAAAAAATTGATTTTTATAAAGTAAAATTAAGTATTATAGACATATAACATATACAATACACTTAAAAATGGATTATACACCAATAAATTCAATTCCCTATGAACAATTAAAAGTTGGTACCCAATATGTTTTTAATCATAGTTCATATTTAGAACATGAAAGAGAAGGAATACTATTTTATAAAAAATCAATTAATGATATTGGTATACAATTAACAAAAAATAAAAGTTCTATTGATACAATGTATATTGCTTATACCAGAACATATTTGAATAATGTTAGACCTGTAAATATAAAATTGGATATTTTGTATTGTTTTGATAAAAAATTTAAAAAAAATATTCCTTTAACTCCTGAAAATATTGAAGAATTATTTTCTTTTTTATAAATAAACATTTAAACTTGATTTTGATTTCTATTTACATTTGATAATCTTTTCATTAATTCCAAATGAGTATTTTTTGATTTTATAATATCAACAAATATTTTAACAATAAGATTTGTTAGCACACATAATGATGACATTCTTGAATCAAAATTGTTTGAATTGTTAATAAAATTTATTGTTAAGAGAATTATTCCAGTTAATATTGAAATAAAATTAATTAACTGGGTTAAACCATAATCTTCAATTGAAATAGCTTTTTTTGTATCTTTGTATAAAATAAATAATTTTAATAATTGGTATTCAAAATTAAAAAATGTTTGAAAAAAAAGTACAATAATAATATTTCCATTTGGATTAGTTAAAAATATAAATGTGATTAATGAAAATAAAAATAATTGAAGCATTGTAAATAACACAAGTGATTTTATATTATATTTATGATATTCTGAATATACTGATAGTAAACTGTTCATTTATTAGTTAATATATCATGTTGTTATTAAATTTTATAATTAATGTTATTATTTTAAGACAAAATCAACTTTTTTTATAAATATATTAAAGTTTTATCTATACCTAAACTTGTTTATTTTTTTATTATAATTTTTATTAAAGTTTTTATTTTTATTAAAGTTTTGATTTTTATTTTTTTTATTATTAAAAGTATATTTTTGTGTTTTATTATATTTAACAGTATAAGTAACATTTGGATTACCTGTTAAATAAACATCCTGTGCACCATAAGCAATTAAATCTAATAAACCACCGGAATATTTTAATACATTTAGTTCATACAAATAATTTTTTATTTGTTCATTTATATGTAATTTATTGTAAAAACAAGTTGATGGACACTTAATATTTTCTAATTCAAAACAATCAATAATACTTGTAACTAAATCAAAATTATTACACAAACAGGCTAATTCAAGATTTTCTAAAATTGATTTGTTATTTTCACTTTGATAATATTCTTTAGATTTATCATAAATTTTATCCCAAATATATATTTTTTTATATACATTTTTAATATTTAATAAATGATATAAATAATATGGTTGGTTATCATCAAGTCCATTATCATAAGGTTCAAAATTATTTAATAATATTAATAAATTTGAAATTAAATTTTTATCAAATGGTTCAACATTCAATTTAGTAAATTTTTCTTTATATTCAATCATATAATTTTTATAAGATGAAATATTATGTTCAAAATTTTCAATAATTTTTAATATTTTTTCTTCATAATAATTTGGTATTAAAGGATAAGAAAATTTTTCTAGTAATTTATCTATTTTTTCCACAGTTATAATTGAATATTTTTCTTGATTTTCTAATTTTTCTAAATAATCAAAATTTTCTAATTTTTTTGACATAATTATTTTATTATTGTGTTCTAATATTTTTTTTTCAACACTTTCGTTATATTTTTTATGTAGATCTTCATAATAATCATCATCATTATCATAATAATCATCATCATCATAATAATTATTATTATTTCTATTTTCACTATAGAATCTATCAATAAATTTATATTTTTCTGCATTTATTTCATAATAATTATGTTTTATTTCCCCATCTAATTTATTTATGTAATCAAATATTATTTTTTCATTTTGATTATTTTTAATACTTTTAGTAAGTTTTATATAATTTAATCTATTTGAATAATTATTTATAAAATACAATAAATCCGGAAATATTTTTGCACCAAAAAACTGGGATAATTTTTCTCCAATTTTATTTTCATATTGTTTAAATTTATCTTCATTAAAATTAAAATATATCAAAAAATACATTAACATATTATTAATTATATTTTCTTTAACCATTAAAAAATCAAATATTAAAAATAAATTAACAAATTTATTCATCCCGATAGCATTGATAAAATTTAATATTTGATTTATATTATCTTCATTATGAAATAAACTAATGGTATCCAATTGTATTTTATAATTTTCTAATTCAATTACTACTTGTTTATAAGCATCTAAAAACTCTTTGTAATCCAATATTCCAGCACATATTGTAGAATTATATGTAAATTCAAGTAATTCATCAAATGTTTTATCCGGTTCATCAGTTTTTAATTCATTTATCAAACCAAAAATATTATCCATTTTACTTATTAATTTAATTTACTTAATAACATTTTATATTAATTTAATAATACTAAAAATATTTTTAATATTATTAATAAAAATAATTATAAAGTTCGGATATCCGAATAATTTAATTTAAAAATATATTTTATATATAGAATTATTTATTAAAAACAATGAAATCATTAAAAGAACAGATAGAATTCGTAGATAAAAAGTTAATAGTATTGTATGGATTTAAAGGGATTACAGATTATTCCCATTCAATAAATTTAACTGATCCAGAAGAAATAAAATTAGATTTGACTAAATTAAATGGGCTAATTGATGAATTTAGAAAGGTTTTTCATGCAAAAAATTTTAGTTTACATAAAACTCAATACAAGATATTAACAGAAACTCAAGCAGTTTGTTTGTTAAAGACGTGTTTAGAAATTACTTCAATACCATTTGACGTTTCATTAAAGAAAAACAAACGTGTTTTACGTTTAATTTCAAAAAATAACATATTAGATGATTATATAAATACCCTCAAAATGTCGGAAAATCCCACTTTTAGTGAAAATTACAAATTTGAAAAAACTAAAACTAATTCAACTCCTAAATATGAGTTAAGAAAAGAATTACCAAATCCAAATCAAATAGTTAAACCATTTTTTTCAGAATCAAATAAATTTGATAATGTATTAGAAACAGAAAATGGTTTAGCATGTGTTTTTGAAGATGTACAAGAATTTAATAAAAGTTTAAAAAAATATGAAGAACAAAAACCATTAACAATGGAATTATTAAATGAATCAATTAAATCAACATCAACTGAAAAAATTGAATTAAATTGTTCTCAATTATTAAAAATGAATGGAATACACCCTGTTATTACAATTGATTTGAAGGATTATGGTTTAATGAATAAAACAATTAAAAATTGTACAATTAATTTTAAGCCAAAAATGATGAATGGGAACCCTGTGATTTCACAAGATTTTTTTAAATCATTTTTTTATGGATGTACTTATTCTCTAATGATAGGACATAATGGTAATGTTTATGAAGATAACTTTATAAATGGACAAGATATAGTTATTCCTGATTTTTTAATTTTATCTAAAGGTTTAGAATATCATCCAATTAAGTTTAAATTAGAAAGATTGGATAGAATGATTGATTATATAAATGTACTTGATGTAGAAATTAATATTACTAGCTTAACATTTTATAAAGAAATAGAAAGTAAACTTGAAAGACTAAGTATTGAAATACCTATCCAACATAAAAATTTACATAATATTTTTAGAATTATGATAGGGATGGGAGGATTAGCATTTCAGGAATGGCAAACAAAAGAAAAATTTGATTTATTAAAAGAACATGTTAGTATTGTTAATAATAAATTGATTGATAAAACAGAAGAAATGAAAGAAATAGAAATGAAAGAAATAGAAAAAATGCTTGAAACAAATAGTATAAAAACTGAATATAAAAATTTAAATGGAATTAAATTAAATGAATATGATGAAAATTTTATAATTAATAATGGTGTTAAAATATTAGATAAGTATGATTTTATTAATTGGACAAATTCTAATGTTATTCCAGTTAATGTAATTCATTATTATAAACAAATTGATAAATTAAATAATATACATTGTTATAAAATAAATGTTTCTGGAAATTATGATAGTATTTTAGAATTGTCAATTGAAATACCTAATTTAGAAATATTTCTTTTAAAGGATTTTATTCAAATAGATTTAATGGATTTAAATTATAATATTTATAATATTAATTTGACAAATGCTTTAATTAATTTTACTAATTCAAATATAAAAATTACTTTTCATAATGGACAGCTTTCAACTTATAATTGTATTGGTTTTTTAATTTTAAAAATAAAAAATAAATTAGTAGAAAAACCTATTAAAGAAGATAATATTAAACTTTTAGGAACTTACTATTTTTGGAATAAGTCTATTATTAAAAAATATAAAAAAAATATTATTATTGATTTATAAAATATAAAAATATTTTTATTAAAATAAATTTAATTTAAATTTTATTATTATCAAATAGATTAACAATTTGAACAAATACAGGAATTTCTTTATTATCAATTTTGTCATATCTATCAAATTTAAAAAATCCTTTTCTTTCTAATTGGAACGATTTATCTAATATTTCCAATACATACTTTTGAATATAACCAATTTTAGTTATTTTGGATTCAGGATTAAATATTCCATTGGGGGCTAATTCTGTAAATAATTCAAATTTAGCTTCAATAGAATCAATTTCACTAATCCAATGGATACATCCTTTAATTTTTTTAATATTTACACCTGTTAAATCACATGGTTTAATTTCAAGTAATTCGTTTTCTAAATCGTATTTATCCATTTGATAAAAATCAGTTTCATCTCCATATCGTAATCTGACTTTATTATCAGGCATAAAGCGATAAAAGTCCTTTATATATTCTTGGGAAAAATCTTCCTTTTCAATATAAATAGACGAACTCAAAGTAATTTGATGAGAACCCAAATCCTTATTAACTGGATGATTCGGATGAGTTAATTGTTTTACTTTATTAAAATTGTTAATTTTAACTTTAAGTGGATCAATAACTCCAAATACTCTATAAGCAATATTATTATATTCAGTTCTCAATAAATGATTCATAAACTTTGTACTAATAATAGTTTCCTTTCTATCTAATCCAGTACAATCAACTATTTTTTTAATTAAATCAGGAGTAAAACCTCTTCTTCTCAATCCTTTGATAGTTAAAAGCCTTGGATCAGTATAATCTGCAATAAAATTATCTTGAATTAGTTTATTAATATTTCTTTTTGATAAAATATTATTTTCAACTGATAATTTACCATATTCAATTTCGTTAGCTACCTTCAAATCCACACCTAATTCAACAAGTTTATTTGGAGTCCAATAGTACAAATCTCTTCTAATATAAAATTCATCTGTACAGTATGAATGGGTAATTCTTTCTAACGCATCAATAATCCCATGTGAATAATCGTATGAAGGATAAATTGACCAGGTAGTCCCTGTCCTATGATGTGGTGTCAAACAAATCCTATAAGCAATAGGGTCTCTTAACACATGATTTAGATTTTGCATATCAATCTTTAATCTAAGTACACATTCAGATCTTTTATACAAACCATTTTTCATATTTTCAAATTGTTCTAAATTCCATTCAACTGATTTGGATCTATATTCATTTTCTATCCCATTATGTCTTTGTTCTTTAATTAAGTCATTTGAAGTAAAATCAACATACGCATAGTTATTTTTAATCAATAAAATCGCATACTCATAAAGCTTATCAAAATAATCTGAAGACCAAGTTATATTACCAGGGTCAAATCCTAACCACTTGATATCATCGATAATATTATCTACAAATTCTTTTTTCTCAGCTTCAGGATTAGTATCATCTAATCTCAAATGACATGAATTTGATTCAGACCAATTAATAAAAATTGACTTACAATGCCCCAAATGCAAATATCCATTCGGTTCAGGAGGAAATCTTGTAATTTGACTCATTTTTAAATATATTATAATATTATTTATATAATTACTAATATTTATATAAATATTCAATTTTTTAGAAAAATATTTAATAAATTTAAAAGAATATTAAAATTAATTAAATATTAAAAATGTCTAAAATTATTGAAAATTATAAATTTGATAATGAACCAATTTCATTTACTGAAGAAAAAAGTTTTAATAATAATGAAATTAATAAAGAAATGTGTCATAAATTAATTGAATCAACACATAATTATAAATTTGAATTAAATTGTTCTGATTTATTAGATAAAAATAGTATTTTACCAATGTTAGTAATTGATTTAAAGGAATATGATTTAAATAATAAATCAATAAAAAATTGCTGTTTAAGCATTAAATCAAAAATAGTAAATGGAAAGGAAGTGATTCCTGAAAATATTATAAAAAAATATTTATGTGGTTCTATTTATGAACTTAATATTGGTTTTAAAAATGATGGAATTTATAATGATAACTTTGTAAATGGTCAAGATATTATTATTTCAGACATTATTATTATTATGAGTTGTTTAACTAGCCACAAAACAGAAATTAAATTAAAAAATATTAATAAATTAGTAGATATTTTAGATTTACTTATATTACAAGTTGATATTACTTATGTTAATTTTTATAAATTTTTTGAAAACTTATTAGAATATAGTAAAATACAAAAAAGTTATATTGATTTAGAACATAGTGATATTAAAACTTACATTGAATCAGAATATAAATTAAGAAAAAAAGATTTTAAAATTGAGATGATTAATATGAATTTTACACATTATAATTTATATAATTTATATAGTATTTTTGTTTATTCAAAATTTGGTTCAGTAACATATAATATTAATAATAAATATCAAAAAAAGGATACTAAAAATATACAAATAGAAAATTTAGACAGTGAAATAATTAAATTAGATAATTATAATGGAATTAAACTTAATAATTATAATGATATATTTTTTAGTAATAATAATTTAGATAATATAAAAGAGAAATATGATTTTATTACTTGGAATAATACATTTGAAATTCCAGTAAGTAATTTATTTTATTACAAATTAATTAAGTCTAATTTAAATATACACTGTTATAAAATAAAAATATCAGGTGAATATAATTCACTTACAAATTTATCAATTAATATACCAGATATAAATTTTAAAGATAAAAATATATCTTTTGAATTTGTGGATTATTATTTAAAAATTATAAATTTAAAAGATTTTCCTATAAATATTAATACTGATAATTCCTCAATTAATATTAATTTGATAGATGATAATCAATTATTTACACAAAAAGCTGTAAAGTATTTAGTAATTAAAATAAAAAATAATGAAAATAATGAACCTATTAAAAATTCAATTAAGTTATCAGGAAATTTTTATTTATGGAATAAATTATTAATTAATAAATGTACTCACAATTGGTCTTTAACCAATAAAAATTATTATTATATAAAACCATCACAATTAAATGCAGAAATTAATAAAAATGTAAATTTTGATAAAATACCAAATTTTAATAAAATTAATCTTGATATATTAAATAAATCTATAAAATTAACACACTATTATAAATTTGAAATAAATTGTTCAAAAATACTTAAATTAAACTTTGCTGAACCAATGTTAGTTATTAATTTACATGATTATGGTTTAAGTGATAAGTCAATTAATAGTTGTTATATAAATATTAAATCAAAAATTATAGATGGAAAATTAGCTATACCTGATGATATGTTAAAAAAATTATTATATGGTTTTGTTTATGAGTTAAATAGTAATGATGATACAATTTTTACTGATAATTTTACAAATGGACAAAATATATTTTTATCAAATATAATATTTATTATGAATTGTTTAAAATATAATCGAATTAAATTTGTATTAAAAAATATTTATAAAATTGTAGACTTTATTAATTTAATTGAAATTGAAGTAAATATTAATCATGTTAAATTTAATGAAGAATTAGAAACCAACCTTAAAACTAAAAATTATAAATATATTGAACAAGAATATAATTATAATAATAATTATAATGTTTATAGAATTTTTGATGAAATGGGGTGTCTTGGTTATTCAAATGGTTTAACTAAAGAACAATATAATGCTAGATATAATCCAAATAAAATTGATTATAATAATATAGATAAAATTAAAGAAATAGAAAAATCAAAAGGTGAATCAATAAAATTAAATAATTTAGATGGTTTTAAATTAAATAAATATAATGATGAATTTATTTTAGATGGAGACTGTAATTATCTAAATAACAAATATGATTTTATAACTTGGAAAAATCAAATTGATATTCCATTAGAAAAAATAATTTATTATAGAATAATTGAGGAATTTAATTATGTTCATTGTTATAAAATAAATATTAGTGGATATTATGATAGTATTATAAATGTATCTTTTAATATACCTGAAATAAATTTTTTATCTTATAATAAAGAGGATATTTGTTTTGAATTTGTTGATTATAATAATAATATTGTAAATATTGAAAAATTACCAATTAGTATTACTATAAATAATTCAATAATAAATATAAATTTATTAAATAACAATTTATTATTAACATTCAATGGTATTCGTTATTTTCAAATTAAAATTAAAAATAAAAATATGGAAAAACAAATTAAAAATTCAATAAAAATGGAAGCAAATTTTTACATGTTTAAAACTTCTTATATTAAAAAGTATATTTATTGTAATGATGAAAGTATTTATTACTATGTAAATCCATTGTGTTTTACAAAATTAGAAAATTAAATTGGTTTTTCCATTAAATAATGATCATTTTTACCAGTTTTAATAATTTTAAAACTGCATTTTTCATAACATTTTACAGCTGGAATGTTATTTTTATCCACATACAAAGAAAACTTTTTAATCAAATTTTTGCCTTTTAATATATTTTTGATATTTGATAAAAATATAGTTAAATTTTTTTGACAAAATTTTTGACCTCGATATTTTGGATTTGTATTTATCATTGATAATACTGCTAAATCTTTTTTAATACTAATTCTACTCATAGTAATAATTTCAAATGTTTTTGGTTCATATACAAATTGATAAAATTCTTCAAAATTATCGAAATGATAGTTCATTAAATTCTCATTAATTATTTTTGTATACTTGATATCTTTATCATTTGGTCTATGATTTCTCAACATATCTTCAAAATTATAAATTAATTTTTCATTTAGCTTAAAAAAATCTATTAGACCTAAAATATCACAAAAATAATATTTATATTTGATTTTATTATTTGTTATAGCTTTTGTTATAATCATTTTATTATTATAATTGTTATAATATATATTTGTTTTATAATAAATTAAAAATTTATTATAAATTATATATTTATAATAAATTTTTTATTAATTATATATATATTATGAGTTTAGCATCATCAAATTCAGAACAATCATTAATTACTTATACAGTAGATTCCCCTCTTAGTCTAAAAAATTTATTTGCATTAAATCCAGAAAGAATAAAACAAATTGATTTTAAATATAATGAAGGTTCATTATTTAATTTTAAATATTATGAACCTTCAGTTAAAAATATTAATTTAAGTTTATTTACTAATTTAACTCATTTAAATTTCGCAAATGATTTAATAACACAACTTCCAGAACTTCCACAAAGTTTAATTGAATTAAAATGTTTCGGTGATAGCTTAACACAACTTCCAGCACTTCCACAAAGTTTAATTAAATTAGATTGTTCAGGTAGTAGTTTAACAGAACTTCCAGCACTTCCAAAAAATTTAATTACATTAGAATGTTCAGGAAATAAATTAACAGAACTTCCATTACTTCCAGAAAATTTAACTGAATTGGATTGTTCATTTAATAGATTATTAACAGTACTTCCAGTACTTCCACAAAGTTTAACTAAATTAAATTGTTCATTTAATAGTTTAACAGTACTTCCAGAACTTCCACAAAATTTAATTACATTAGAATGTTCAAATAATAGTTTAACACAACTTCCTGTACTTCCACAAAGATTAATTGAATTGGATTGTTCAAAAAATGGTTTAACAGAACTTCAAGTACTTCCACAAAGTTTAGTTGGATTATATTGTTCATCTAATAGATTAACAAAACTTCCAGAACTTCCACAAAGTTTAATTAGATTAAATTGTTCATTAAATAGTTCTCACAATCCATCATATAATCAAAGTAAATTTAAAAAATTATTTATTGGATTAACAGAACTTCCGGCACTTCCACAAAATTTACAAGGTTTATATTGTGACTATAATAATTTATATAAACTTCCAGTACTTCCACAAAGTTTAATTAGTTTAGAATGTTCATATAATAAATTAACACAACTTCCAGCACTTCCAGAAAATTTAGAAAGTTTATTTTGCCAGGGTAATCCTTTGTTATTAATACCAGTTTTACCAAAAAATTTAAAAAAATATTGGGTTAGTTTTGATGAAACATTTATAAAAAATAATAAAATAGTCCAAAAATATTATGATTATTATAGTAATTTTGTTAAATGGGAGTATGGACGTGAAATAGAACAAACACATATTGATACATTAAATAATATTGCTTTTAGTAAAACAGGAGTAATTTTAGATTTATTAGAAAAAAATCCTAAAAACCCAATATATTTAGACACTGAATCTGTTGAGCTTTTAGCTGAATATAATGGAGACCAAAATGGGGGTAATATTAATTATAAACAAAAATATCTTAAATATAAAGAAAAATATTTACAACTTAAAAAATCTTTAAAAAATTAAATTTTATTTTAGTTTATCCATTGAGCCTGAACAACTGAATATTCAATATTATCTCCAATATGATTATTAGTAACAATACAATTTGTTTTAACTTTTTCTAAATCAATTTGTTCTTTATCAAATTGATATGGTAACATAATATAAATTATTTCTTTATATTTGTCTTCTTGAATATTATCATCAAATGAATTTCTAATTTCATGATATGTTTGTATATTAAACTTTAACACATCTCTATCGGCCATATAGTGAGTTTGAGTTGTATTTACATATCTATCAAATAAATATTTATAATTTGAAGAAATATTTTTATTTTTAATTTTTAATAATTCTGGACAATATTTGTATGTGATCATTTTTATTAAAAAATCTTCAAATGTAATAGTTTCTAAATAATCTTCTTGATATTCACGTAAAATATTTGGACAATTTGTAATTTTATGTCCAATTCCGGAGCAAAAAGAGCAATGCATTTATTTATTTCAAGTATTTAATTAATTTAATTATATTATAAAATATAATCAATTTTTTATAAAAAGGTTTTAGTTAATTATTAATTTTTATTAGCTAATTTAGCTAATCGAATTAATTCTTTGGTAATAGGTTTAATTTTTAATCCTAAAGATTCTAAATGTTCAACAGAAAAAGTAGTTGAATGTACATATTTTTCACCTCCAAAAATATCATCCCAAACATTTTTTTTATTTTCATCAATTAACTTATGTTTCACACATATTTTATCAAATATTGATTCTAATATTTTTTTACATTTGGATGCTTGGTCAGCTAAAATTAGAGTTTGATCATTAATTCTATCCAAATTTTTACTATCTAAAACAGTTTTAATTGATGACAGTTGTGTTGAATCAAAAAATGAAGATAATATTGCATCAACTGGTGATAAATGAGCATACAAATGCATATAAATGTTAGAACAACATAAAACAGCTAGAGTTCCAGCACTAAATGATTTATTTAATATAATAGCGTTAGTTTCTCCTGGATATTTTAGAATAATATCACAAATCATTTGGACAACAGAAAAAGAACCACCATTAGTTGAAAAAAACAAATAAATTGGTTCTGTCCCTTCTAAATTATTCATAAAATCTTTAAAATTATCAATTGATTTAGAATTTATATCTGTATCAAAATAAAAACAGTTTAATCCACCATTTAATAATTTTGTTCTTTGAAAATAATTTATTTTATTGTTAATAAATTTAAAACTTAAAATTTGTGTAATGGTTAGAGCAAAAAATATACCGGAAACCCAGCCTAAAATAAATGCTCTATATTCTTTATCTGAAGTATTTAATAGTGTTTTAATCATTTTATTTATTAATTGATTAATAATATTAATTAAAAAAATCAACTTTTTTTAAAAATTATTTAATTATTTTGAAATCTGTATTATTTGATGTACAAATTAAATTATTTAATTTAGATGGTAAATTTTCAAGTTTTGAAAGTCTATTTATAGAACAATTTAATTCTATTAAACTACTTGGTAAATTTTCTAATTCAGTTAAATTATTAACTGAACAATCAAATACCTCTAAATCATTTGGTAAATTTGTTAACTGGGTTATTTGATTAGTTGAACAATTCAATTCTTTTAAACTACTTGGTAAATTATTTAATTCAGTTAATTTATTACTCTCGCAATCTAATAATAATAAAGTTAATGGAAGATTTTTTATTTGTAAAATATCATTTTGGCTACAATCAAGTTCTTCTAATCCTTCATAAAAATTTTCTAAATATTTCAAATCATTATAACTACAATTTAAAATTTTTAAATTTCTTGGCAAATTATCTAAATTACTGATTAAATTACAAGAACAATCTAAATATTCTAAATTACCAGGCAAATATTCAAGAGACTTTATATGATTATGTGAACAATCTAATTTTATTAATTGATTTGGTAAATTATCTAAATTTTTAATAAGATTTTGTAAACAACTTAATTCTTCTAAATTAGCAGGTAAATTATCTAAAGATTCAATTTTATTATTTTTACAATTTAATATTTTTAATTTAACTGGCAGGTTATCTAAATTTATTAAAATATTTTCTATGCATATTAATTCTTCTAAATTTTTAGGTAAATTATTTAATAACAT
>JACCDN011075550.1_pt1 | contig 19505 bp, 16 predicted proteins | sample 7441691 | NCBI WGS metagenome assembly JACCDN01 (sample SAMN15323439, study PRJNA562643) | freshwater metagenome | isolation source: river surface water | place: USA:Blue River Watershed | collected 2017-08-16 | reverse complement strand
CTAGAATCTGCCCCACCTAATCGGGCCGCTCTCTTATGCATGAATGCGTATAGCGAGTACCCGACTAAAGCGAAAAAGATAATTGTACTAAGAGCCATCCAGAAATCAACTACCAGCAGCCCTGCAGACATTATGAATAGCAAAACTAAATCCGCAATGATAACGACTGAGCTCCCTAAAACTCCTAAAGTGATACTTGATACACCAGTTGTTAAGGCAAACAAGTTTTCATATTGTGTTTTCTTTTGAATCTCTATTAAAGATTGAGACAACATCTTTTTAGTTAATTGTGAACTTATGATTGCTCCACGTCGGCTTAAAAAGTACAAAACTTTTCTGCTTAAGACTATGGAAAAAATCGTTCTTAGAACAAATAAAACTGCAGCGACAGCACCCATTAACGCTGCTTGCGCTTGGAATGAAAAACTTTCAATGTGAAAAAATTCCAAGAACTGTGTAATTCGATCGCCAGGCGGTCGAGATTGCACCCCGTTTATAGAAAGTGCTCCTAGTAGTCCAATAATTGCGACCGCAAGAAGATCCATGAAACCCAAAATAATTTGAATAAACAGCACCACAATAAAAAGTAACTTGTCGCGTTTACTCAAAATCGACAGGGAGAGCAGGAGGGGTGTGTCTCGACGCTGACCCCACCCCAATAGCATAACGAAATTGTCTCATGTCCTAATCCCAATCCTAGGGACACTTAACTTTGGAATTCAATCTAGATTAGGAGAGATTTATACATTTCCACAATTTTTCGCTCTTGAGATTTCCACCCAAGAGGTTCAATCATGGCGAAATCCGTAGGAATCATTCGCAGGGGCAAATCAGCCGGATTTTGCAATAACGAGAGAAGACTGTCCTCTGCTGGCTCAATGCAAGCTCCAAGCGCGAATTCTGCAATCACTCTGGAAAGTTCAGGGAAATTTGAAGCGATTACAGGAAGACCCGCAAACGCGTACTCAAATAGTTTGTTTGGGAGACATAGCCAATCGCTGAGAGAAACATTTTCAATAATGCACAGCCCATAATCCGCCGAACTTGCGATTGAAGTAACCAACGCGTGCGGTACTTGAGGGTGCATTAAGATTTTCTGATTCTTCAGACTTCGCTCTCGCACCAGCGAGGAAAGGGTGCCTTGGCCCATAAAAATCAAGTAAACATCTTGATCTGTCTGGTCAAAAGCTTCCAACAGAATTTCTACACCCCTGCCTTTTTCAATTGCTCCGAGTGAGAGGAAAATTTTTGAGTCTTTTGAGATGTCGAATTTGCTTCGGAAATAGTCGTTTTCTACCGCTGAGATTTCTTTTGAATCTGAAGACGTGACAGGGGAGTTCAGAATTATTCGTGACTCTTTTTTGCCGAATCGCTCCAGATACCAATCGGAAATTGAGGGACTTACCGTGACGAAGATGTCGACTCTCGGCCAGCTAATTCGCTCAATCATAAGAGCCAAGAAACGCAATTCGGGCGAAACCCCATTCGCCTCTGATTCTAATTCATGAGCGTCGTAAATTAGTTTTGAGCCAGTGAATTTGTTAATTATCAACGCTGCGGGAAGCACAAACCAATCATGAGCATGAATAACTTTTGGTTTATGCATTAAGCCAGCATATATAAGTTTCAATGAGGCTTCGAAATAGTAAACAAACCTGACAAGAATGCAGATAGTTCGAAACTTCGAGATTCTATTCACAACTTTATCCACGTATGGCTTTGTACTAAGTCCCAGGAGAGTTGTGTTTTTTTCAGATCCCATACGGGTGCCACGATCTAGACCTACCGAATAGTAAGAAATTCCCATTTTTTTCGCGGTGTCTCTATACTTTAGCAAACGGCTATCGTCTAGTGGATTTGTATGAGTAATTGAGAGAATGTCCAGCACGTACTCATAATACCCGCTCGCATTTCTCTTTAGTCTTTCACGCTCAATTTTCATCTACTGTAAGGCATAACTTATTTCCTGATCTTTAGTCTTGGATCAACCTGAGACAAGCGATTTTCGCCTATTGCGGATGATTTGCGTGTTAACCTTTCCTGATAATCAAAACGTTGGGGTGATGAGAATGTGTGGAATTTTTGGTGGAGTTTCACCACAAGCACTTGACATAAACATTTTGAGCAAGATAGCGAAACTCGCCGCGAGGCGCGGACGTGATGCCTCTGGTTATATCGAGTACACAAGTGAGAAGTACAAAGTCATCCGGTCCGATTTTCAGATTTCTGAAACATTAAAACTTGCCCCAATTACAAATTCTCCATTTGCCGCTGGACATAGCCGGCTAATAACTAACGGTTTTCTTGACAATCAGCCTGTCCGCTATGCCAATTTTTTTGTAATTCACAATGGGATAGTTCTTAATGCGAATCAGATCTGGGATGAAATTAGGCTCGAGCGGAAGCTAGAGGTTGACTCTGAAGTGATTGCGGCGCTTGCACATCACCTTCACTCTGTCGGATGTGCCATCGAAGACCTGCCTGATCAGATTTTAAGCAAATGTGAGGGAGTGGTTTCAGCTGCAATCGTCTTGCCGGAGTTGGGCAAACTCCTCCTGTTATCCAATAATGGAAGTCTCTTCGTAGGAAAGATTGGTGAAGATACATACTTCGCTTCTGAAAGATTCTCTTTAACGGACGTCGGTTGTCAATCAGTTGAGCAAATTGAAAAATCATTGATCTTGGATATCCCCGCAAGTCCAATGATTATCGAAAATCGCTTAGAAAACAGCAGAATTAATTTAATTCCCCCACTTAAGTCACCAAATAACGAGTCCGAACTCCTCAATTATTCAAACTTGAAGCTTTCTAGGTGCTCCAAGTGTGTTCTCCCGTCAAGTATGCCCTTTATTTACTTTGATGAGACAGGTGTGTGTAATTTCTGTTTAAGCTACTCAAAACGTAACCAGCCAAAACCTCTTGAACAGCTTGAGGTTATTCTTGCTAAATACAAGCAGAAGGATGGGCCAGATTGCATTTTCCCATTTTCTGGTGGGCGAGATAGTTCCTTTGGGTTGCACCTGGCAGTAAAGGAACTAGGACTCAAGCCAATTGCATATACCTACGACTGGGGAATGGTCACAGACCTTGGGCGCCGAAACATGAGCAGGATGTGCGGGGAGCTCAGAATAGAAAACATAGTTGTAGCCGCAGATATCAATTGGAAGCGTGCGAATATTCGAAAAAATCTCCTGGCATGGCTTAAATCACCAAATTTGGGCATGCTAAGTATTCTGACTGCTGGAGATAAACATTTCTTTAGGCATATTGAGGATGTTAAACGGGAGACCGGGATTTCCCTGAATTTGTGGAGTGTTAATCCGTTAGAGGTAACCCACTTTAAGGCAGGTTTCCTAGGAGTGCCTCCAGATTTTGAAAGTGAGCGCGTTTATCAATCTGGGCTAAGAAAACAACTTGAATATCAACAATTGCGTTTTCGAGCCATGTTAAAAAGTCCCGGCTACTTTAACTCTTCAATAATTGATACGGTGACCGGCGAATATTACCGAAGTAGAAAAAATAAAACGGATTACTTCCACCTCTTCGACTTCTGGAGATGGGATGAAGAAGAAATTGACAATACTTTGGACACCTACGGCTGGGAGCGTGCAATTGACACAACTTCTACCTGGAGGATCGGAGACGGAACCGCTGCTTTTTATAATTACGTTTACCACCGCGTAGCCGGATTTTCCGAGCACGATACATTTAGGAGTAATCAGATTCGCGAAGGTGACATTTCCAGAGAGGAAGCATTGAGACTAATAGATTTAGAAAATCTGCCCCGCTATGAGAATATTAAGTGGTATCTAGACGTGCTAGGTCTTGATTTCTGTGAAGTGATAGAGAAGGTAAATGCGATTCCCCGAATTGAAAAAATTTAACCCTTACATACCCATGCCATTCCAAAAATTAGACTCTTCCCGGTCGCTTCCATGAAGATTGTGCATATTTGGGATCAAGCTAGCTATGTAGAAAATCTAATGAAAATTCAGAACATCAAGAATGTTGAAATGGAACGCTTTCCAAAGTTGCCCGACTTTGGATTGGCAGAAAAACTCGTTTCCAATTCATTCAACTCAATTCCTTACCTTTATTCTCACGCTTTAGACTCTTTTATACGTCGGAAAGCACTTCAAAATACGTTTTTTGAATTTCATTCTGTGGTCTTGCTTGAGAAGTACCCAGAATTAATCCCTAGGACAGTACTGCACATCCATGGATCGGAAGTACGTCGTACTAATGAATTGGGACTTAGTGAAGACACAACCTCTGAATTCACCCGCTATGCTCTAGCCAACGTACCTCTGGTAAATTACTCAACTCCTGAACTACTGGAGGTCATAAGTAAATATTCTTCCAGAGCAGAGTGGGCGCCGCACGTTACAAATCTCTCCAGTGACCGCCCTCGGATGAGTAGAAAGAATCGCTTTGAATTTGATGTAGTTTTTCCATCAAGTCTTCATCCGTGGAAAGGTACAGCTAGAATTTTGGATTTGATTAAACAAGCTCGTTTGCAGTCACCCGCCTTGAAATTTTCTGGCTTAAACCGCGGAGGGGATGTCGAATCGGCATCGAATTTAGGTATATATCTGGCTAAAACTCAGAACCGGAGACGATTCCAGAAGTTTATCGCACGGTCAGACATCGCACTGGGCCAAGGATTTGGCCTAATTGGGTCCGCTGATATTGAATCTATCCAGCTAGGATTAAGATTTTTTCCACTGACAGCAAATTCCTACTACCGAGACGCCTACGAGTTAAGCTCGAAAATGGTGCCAAATTCGAACTTAATACTGATGGAGTTTCTAGCTCACAAAGAGAATCACAGTCATAGGTATATAGATTTTGAGGACAGAGTAATAATGATGCACTCGGAAGAAAGCGTTACAAATCGCCTAGCTAGAGTTTATGAAAAATATCTTTTCTAAATTCTTAAGGATAATTCTGACCCGTTCGCGAATTCTTGTTCAGTTATAGAATTGGTTAGATTAATATAAATCCTGGTTTGCGCTTCCAGTCGTTCGACGTGATGTTTAAATTCTCAATCTAGCGTTATAATCTAAACGTGAGCAACGCAAGAAAAAAAATTTTACTAACGGACGGTCATTACAAACATACCTTGGGTTTAGCTCGACATCTGACCTCTAATGGCTGGGAGGTTTGGGCCCTAGGCAACCCTTTCTCTGAAAATCGTTTTTCCAAATATTTTAAGTATGTACCCAAAATTTTAGATGGTTCTAATCAAACTATCGACTTCATTCATGACCTAACTTCAGTGAATGGGATTGATTGTGTGCTCCCGGTAGGAGCCAATAGCGTTAATTTTTTTTCAAAAAACCGAACACAATTTTCTGGCAATCTAACTCTATTGCTGCCTAGTCATAACACTATAACAACTGCTTTTGACAAATTGAAGATGGTCGAGCTCGCGGTTGATTTGAGGGTGGGTGCTCCACAAACGCTGACCGCCCATGAATGGAAAAAATCAAAATCTGAGTTACGCGACAATTTCATTATAAAGAGCAGAAACGAATTTCTGGATGGCTGCAAAACAAAATATTTCGGGTCTCAACTTGAGGGTGAAATTTATCTGAGTGCGATTTCAGAGAGCATATTGGACAATTTGGTAGTTCAGGAGAATATATCTGGAACTGGTGAAGCTTTTTTTGCCATTTACAATCAGGGAAAGTTGTTGACAGCATATACGCACAAAAGAATTCGAGAAATGCCCCTCTCGGGTGGATCCAGCACCTGTGCAGAAACCACAGAGAACGAGGATACATTTCAGTTGGGTAAACGAATTCTAGATTCGCTGAACTGGCATGGTCCAGCAATGGTTGAGTTTAAGCGAGATAGTCTTTCAAAGAACCTTTTTTTGATGGAAGTAAACCCTAAACTTTGGGGTTCACTTGAGTTGGGAATTTCCCATGGCGTTCAGTTCTCCAATGCAATTGAGTCCATACTAAATAACCAAGCACATGTGCTGCGTGAAAGCAGGCATTTTGTGCGTTTTCAGTGGCCCTTTCATGGAGATTTGATGCATTTGAGGGAGAGGAATCTTCGCATGTCTATTCTTACGGATTTTCTAAACTTCAAAGTCAAAAAGAATATTTATGTTTCAGATCCACTGCCTTTAATCTTAAAGCCAATAATTATTGGGGCAAAATTTCTTCTAGAATTTCGACCAATGAGGGTTTCAATGATTTTTCTGAAAAGAATACAAAAGCAAGGAATTAGAATCGCATTTTTAAGATTTATAGAGGAAACATTTGGTCTTCCGACCTCCAAGCCCATTGTCTTGAATGGCTACTTTTTAGTAGGCCCTCAATTATCTCGATTTGGAAAAATTATTTTAGGGCTTAGAGGCTTCACGGCTAGTATAAATTTACAAAGTGAATTCAACGATGCAGAAAATGGTTTAACTCTTGAGAATCACCTACACATCCCATGTATTGAATATGAATCTCTTTCGAATGAGAAACTTTTGGAGGGTGTAATTTTCTTGCATTTGCAGGTAAAACAAACTAGAAAAATTTATATCCACTGCAGGGAAGGTGTAAGCAGGGCTCCTTATTTGCTTGCAGCCTATTTCGTAAGTCTGGGGTATTCTGTTGAGGAATCATATAAATTGATTGCAGGTCAAAGAACTTTCATTAACCCTCTTGAAGTACACAAAATGTCCATAGATGAAAGTGTAGATCTTCTTCGTAGAAACATCTACTAAAGATCTTTTTTAAAATAAGCTTCTATCTCTGAGAGAGCCAGCTCCCAACCATTGGGAGATAATTCTTCACAGTCGAAGCTCAAGCAGAAATCACCCGCTTCATATCCGCCCTTTGCAAGTTCTTCTGACGATGGTAGGTAGCCGTAGACATCATCCAAGTATCCGCAAGGCCAAATTACACCATCTTGCCCCATGTTTTTTAGTTCTTTTGAAAGAATTGAAATAGGTTCACAACTGAGCCCAATTAGATAAACAGCATCAATAGGAAAAATCTGCAAAATTACTTCCGGTGACTTACTCCCCTTCACAAAAAGTTCACTGGGCCATGTTTTTCGGAAGGGGAAATTGGTCATACCGTTGTGCACAACCTTGACTTCTTCATCTTTCTTAAATGAGCCAATCATCGAGTTAATCCATGTCTGATATTCACGATGCCTAAAATCCCGAAACTCAAAACCCTGAAGAAGATTTCTCACTGGGTGCTCGTGAAACTTTCTGCTTGAAGTAGGACGGATATCTCCGGCAAAACCTTGCAAGAAGATAACAGGAATTTTTAGTCCTAAACTCTTTCGTGTCTCATTTCGCATCTCACCAATGTAGTGAGAAGAGATACTACGAGGTGAATAGAATCCCGTTGGGTGACAAGCGAAGTTCCATATCAAAGCTGCAACCTTTTGATCGGGGCCAATCAATTCCATTTTTCGTATAACTGGATCCGTGAAGCCCCTCCGATTCGGTTGCTGGAATACCCTATTTTTAATAATGCCAAATTTCGTAAATGTGAAAGGTCGAAGTTTTCGTCGATTTATTGAGACTTTTGATCTTGATATCTTGATTTTTGTTTCAACAGTGTTCATGTCACTTAACTCCGTGAACATACTGCTCAGTTCCGCGTTAACCAAACTAATCACGGTTTTGACGTATTCAACTTCTACATGACCCAGCTTTGGTTTGAATGAATCCACATGTGGTGCATTATGAGTATGGGAAGCACTTAGCCAAATGCACTCAGGCTTCAAATGTTTACTTGCTTCTTTTCGTATCTCGTTCGAAATCTCGTAACCTACGTAGAGTAAATCAAAGGTGACAACTAATTTTAATTCACCATACTCTTCAATCAATAACAAATTGGCTTCCAGTTCTGATGAAACTCTGTCGGAAATTATGGAGGGGCCATTGCCTCCAAGATGATAGTTCTTCGTTGGAGTGATATCGACAGTTCTGGCAAGTATTTTCATTCTTGGCTAAGTCTTCTTATTGAGCGCTAAATTCTGTTTCTCATTCGTGCCTAATGATTTTCTCGGGAATTCATGCCTAATGTCATTAGTTCGCAATTCTCTAATGGGTTTTTCCCTTCCAATAAATTTCTACCATCGTAAATTAATTGTATATTTTTGCCACTAAAGTGTTTAGTGATGTATTCTCTAAATGAAGGTGTGTGAGTCTGGATTATCAATATTTCGTAATCTGCATCGTACTTTTCAATTGACGTGAACCCATGCAGTCTGAGTTCCTCCTTGGAAAAGGAGGGATCAAAAAAGTGGACGATTGCATTTCTCGATTCAAGTTGCTTTTGTAATTCAAACGCTCCAGAAAAAGCTACTTCTTTCACGCCTTCACGATACGAAACACCAAGCACCAAGACTTTTTTATCTTTGACGGACCCTAATTTTTTTTCAATCTGGGTTATTGCATAATTAGGCATCTCTTCATTGGCCAACCTCGCGGCCACTATGCACGTAGCGCTCGGATCTTCCCACAGGTAAAGCTGAGGATATACTGGGATACAGTGGCCGCCCACGGCAATACCAGGATTGTGTAGATTCGAAAAAGGTTGAGAGTTTGCCGATTCGATTATGCTATAAATGTTCAAATTCAATTTATCAGCAAACTTTGCAAATTGGTTCGCTAGACCGATATTTACATCTCTATAGGTTGTTTCCGCTAGCTTAACAAATTCAGCTGACTCGGCTGAATCCATCTCCCAGACGCCATTCGGTTTCGGTAAATCCTGGCGTTCGTTAAAATCTAGAACGGCCTCATAAAACAACCTTCCTGCTTTTGCGCAATTTGTTGTGATGCCTCCTACAATCTTTGGATATTTCTTTAGATCTTCGAAAATGCGGCCCGTCAATACTCGCTCAGGTGAAAACACTAGGTGGAAGTCAGACCCCGCTTTTAAGCCGGATCTTACTTCTAAAGCTTTTGAGAATCTGTTTCTGGTTGTTCCGACCGGTAATGTTGTCTCATACGAAACAAGCGTGCCGGGCTTTAAACCTTCTGCAATTTCTGAGGTTACAGCGTCAAGTGCAGCAAAATCTGGCTCCGCCTTCGAATTTACAAAAAGTGGTACGACGACAACTACTGCATCTGACTTGGAAACACATTCGCTCGTTGATACCGAAGCAGTTAGTCTTCTGTCGGAAATTACTTCGGCTAGAAATAGCTGGAGATTTTTTTCGTTTGGGAAGGGTTCTACTCCTCGGTTTACTAGTTCTACGGTCTCTTGGTTTATGTCGGCTCCGAAAACATTATGTCCCTTTTTCGCATACTGAACTGCAAGCGGCAAACCAATTTTTCCAAGGCCCACGACTGTTATGTTCATAAAGTAACCACTTCAGATTTAGACGCACTTCTGAGAATTGCCTCCGCTATTCGCACAGTTTTTTCACCTGATGAGAGAGTGACAATTTCCGCACTTGTACCTGAGATAGCGTCTCTGAAATTATCGTGTTCTACTTTTAGCGGTTCCGGCTTATCAAAAGCATAGATCTGGATATCGCCTTGGCTAATTCCCTTGAAATGAGCAAGTTCTTTTTGAGAAACATCGACAGTTCCGTTAGCGTAAAAGGATAAGTCTGTTGTAAGAGTGTCAACTACAAAAGTACCCTTCTCTCCTGTTATCACTGTTTTTCGCTCCTTCAAGGGACTGAGCCAATTGACGTTGTGATTTACAATAATTCCATTTTTCAACTTGCCGACCACAGTTAACAAATCCTCGTGCTCTCTGCCAGATTTAGTCATAACCTGAGCTGAGACATTTACGTAATCTTGGCCAGTTAACCAAGAAGTAAGATCGATATCGTGTGTTGCGAGATCCATTACGACACCAACATCCGAGATACGTGATGGAAAAGGTCCAATTCTTCTCGTCGTGACTTGATAAATCTCCCCTAAGTCTCCATTGTGAATTCTTTTTCTTGCTTCCCTAAGTGCGGCATTAAATCTTTCAATGTGGCCCACCGCACCAATTATCGAATTTGCATCAGCAGCTTCTCTAATTCGCTGGGCTGAGTCGCCAGTGTGCGAGACTGGTTTTTCAATTAGTATGTGAATTCCTTCATCAATCAGCTTTAAGGCAATTTGCTCATGAAAAGCAGTCGGAGCGGCAATTACACAGTAATCCGGTTTAAGTTGGATGATTTCTTCGATTGATCGCTTAACTTCAAAAGCTGGAAACGCATTTCGGGGGTCACCTTGAGGGTCTGAAACTCCAATAAGCTCAACTCCTTCTAAACTAGAGAGAACCCTTGCATGGTTAATGCCCATGATGCCAAGGCCAACAAGTGCTGCCCGTAAGCTAGTCACGCTAGTTCTTTCCCAACCAGATTAACCGCATCAGCGATTCTATTCAAATCTCTCTTGCTCAAAGATGGATGCACTGGTAAAGACAAAACTTGTTCGGTTGCGAGATGAGTATTCGGCAGTTCGAGATTAAGAGCAAAAGAGGGAAGTTTATGAACTTGAGTTGGGTAGTAAACACTGTTTCCGATTCCTAATTCACTCAACTTCTTAGAAAATTGATTGCGGTTTTTTGTAATCCTGACCGTGTACTGGTGGTAAACATGCGAGAACCCAATGGGAGTTACTGGAGTTGTCACACTTTGAATTTTGGAGTTCAAGTAACTTGCATTTGCTTTTCTTCGTTCTGTCCATTTGGATAATTTCGCCAGCTGAGAAATACCAATGGCAGCATGTATATCTGTCATTCTTAAATTGAATCCGATGACTTCATTTTGGTATCGCTGTTCCATGCCTTGATTTCTATAGAGACGACATAGCCTTGCCGCATCCCCATTTTTTAGAACCACCATCCCGCCCTCTCCGGAAGTCATATTCTTTGTAGGGTAGAAAGAAAACGATGCTGCATCACCAAATGTTCCGACTCGTTGACCATTTACCTCAGCTAAATGGGCTTGAGCTGCATCTTCAATTAAGAGCAAGTTATGTTTCTTTGCAATTTCTGAGATTCTTGGCATGTCTGCGGGCAGCCCATAAAGGTGTACTACTTGAATAGCTTTGGTTTTGGCGGTGATTGCTGCCTGAATTAAATCTGGGTTAATGTTGTAAGTGATTGGATCAATATCTACAAAAATCGGCGTGGCGCCTGCGAGTGCCACACTATTGGCAGTTGCCGCAAAGGTAAATGATGGAACAATTACCTCATCGCCGGGGCCAATTCCAAGGGCTAGAAGTGCAAGGTGAAGCGCGGATGTGCCTGAATTGACCGCAACGCAGTCCCTATCTCCAACAATCCGTGAAAATTCCAGTTCGAACTTTAGTACCTGTGGACCTTGTGCCAGGCCACCAGATTTCATAACTTTAACAACTGCACGAATGTCATCACGGCCAATTAAAGGCTTTGCAACTGGAATTCTTTTCATTTACCCAAATCTTCCTGGAGTTCTCCATTGATAAGTAAGTACTCCTGTCCAGTTTTTGGACAAATAAATCTATCTCCCGATTCCTGAAGTTTATATCCACTTTTTCCAACCCAGCCAATTTGTCGAGCAGGCACGCCTGCAACCAGCGCGAAACTGGGTACATCCTTGATCACGACAGCACCCGCCGCCACCATCGCCCAGGATCCGATTCTTGTCGGAGCAACACAAATCGCCCCAGCACCGATTGAGGCGCCTGATTCGATTGAGACCCCGGCCGGCACCCAATCGCTTGAAGTCTTAATCTTGCCGTCGCTATTAATTGCGCGCGGGTATGGGTCATTGGTGAGAATTACTCCCGGACCTAAAAAAACTCCATTTGCGATTAACGCAGGTTCATAGACCAGGGCATTATTTTGAATCTTGCAGTTTGAGCCGATAACAACCCCTGCGCCAATATAAACGTTTCTTCCAACGATACAAAAACTGCCTAATCTTGCCTTTTCCCGGATCTGAGTGAAATCCCAAATCTGCGTCCCCTCGCCAAGCACTGCTGAGCTATCAACTTGTGCAGAACTTTGAATCTTTGCCACCATGATTTGAGCTACCTCTTTTGTTTTGCCTAATGGTACCCAACAGCAAGTGCTATTGGTGTGGTTTTAAAGGTTTTGCGAGATTACTTGTTCAAATATCTGCACCCTTTGTTGCTCCTTCTGTGCAGACCCGATCAAATTAATAATCTGACTCCTTGGAACCCTTCTCCCGTGCCATTTTGCAGTGAAATCCATGATTTCATTAATGAAATCAGTAAGTGGTCTTGTATTGCAAGGCAACTCCAGGTAGAAATCAAAATTCCTGGAAAGATCCGTATCTAAGTATCGGCCAATCACTGGAAGTCCCATTGCTAAATATTCTCTGGATTTTAATGGGGATGCCTCCGACATGCCGGTGATGTTTTGGCCTAGCGTACTGAAGGCAACACTGCAGGATTCCGCTATCTGGCGATAATCTTCTGAACTTAATTCGCCATGCAATACAACATTGCTGGGAGATCTCATTGTGGATGCCCCCGGCCCAACAATATGAAACATACTCTTAGGTAATTGTCTAGCCAAATCATATAATTGCTCAGTTCCTTGCCAGGATTGATCAAGACTTCCGATAAAGAAATAATTTGGAACTTTTTCAATACTTACATCTGCCAATACCTTAACGTTTGAAACGTTAATTCCATTTGAGATAACACAACTATTCTGACGGAATACTCCGCTTGTTAATATGTCTCGAATTTCGTTACTGACAAAAATATTGAAAGAAAAGTTTTTTACCCAATACTTTTCTACCAATGCGTACAAAACCCACTTTACTTTAGAACGATTCCATAACTCTTGGCTCTGGATGGTTTGGATTTCCAAGATTAGGGCCGGGCGCTTACTTGTCTTTACATACAACAATGGGAATATTTCTCGAACATAAACCAATTCGGTGGTACTTCTGATTGCTCTCCAAAAAATTAGAGACCTAGCAAAAAATCGTATTGGGCCCTTTTTGTCGACAAAAACATGTACATTCTTTGCAATCTTATTCCAATCCTCATAGCTTGGCTGATCGGTAATTACCCATAATTGAAAATCCAAAAATAGTTTATCCCACTCACTAACCTGATCGGCAATTTTTTTATAAACTCCTGAAGTTTGTGACCCGTATGAAATCACAAAATATGTGAACTTAAATTTCTTTTTTTCTGTTTTCACAACTCAACATTAGTAGAAAAATACAGAAATTCGAAGCCTAGATACAAAGGTAGTACTGATAACCTTGAGGTATGAATCAACTTTCGGTAATAGAAGTTGTTTCTGGCTTGGGTATGGGAGGAGCGGAAAAGTCATTCCTGAGCCGGCTTAACTTCGTACCTGAAAACTTTAAAATTACTGTGATTAATACGCGCCCAGAATTAGATTCATGGCATCTTCCGGTCCGAATTTCTTCCGTAGACTGTTCTAGGAAAAAAATAAATTTCATATTTTTTCTGAATAAAGAGGTACGAAATTTCTCTCCAGATGTATTGATAGTTCGCTCTCCAATCGATTTACTGGCATCTTCCCTTGTTAAGCGTTTTTCTAGACGTAAGTGGTTGTTGGTGTATGAGGCTCATAGCGTTGAGATTTCCCAAAACTTCTTTGTGTCCAATTTTCTATCACCGTTTTTGAGAATTGCAAATTCACAGACAGATTTGGTTATTGCTGTATCTCGATCTGTTTCTCATGGCCGTCAATGCCACGGGGCAAAAAAAATAAGGCTGCATCATGTAGGTGCCCTTGCGAAGGTAGTTCCGGTCAGCCAAAGGAGTCTGACTTTTCTCTTTATCGCAAGATTTGTCTCATTAAAGCAACCTTTGCTGTTACTCGAGGCTATTCGTTTATTGGCCGATACATTTCTGCGTCATGGGGCAAAGGTTAAGCTAATCGGGAAGGGCCCACTCGAAAATGCGATGGTGCAGTTTATCGAAGCAAATAATCTTAGAGATATAGTTGAGGTGTGTGGATATTATGAAAATCTAGACACTATTTACTCTGAGAGTGAGTATCTGCTATCGACTTCTAGATTTGAGGGGTTGCCAATTACATTTTTTGAGGCAAAATTGCATGGGTTGAGAATCATTACAACACCTTCCTCTGGTGACTTCGATATTCTTGGGCCCGAGGATTTTGTGCTTCAGGACTTCAGGTTAGAAACGCTTGTTGGTGCATTGAGTGAGGCGCTAGAGGATGGGCTCCTCACCGCTGAGCGACGGCTTGCAATTCAGCAGCAGAATGCGTGGATGCAGGTGGATAAACGAGCACGGATTTATTATGAGTTGATTGAGTCTGAGATAGGGAAATGCCACCGATAACAAAGTATTTATTGCTAAATAAGATTTTCTCTTTGCCAAGACTATTTGTTCGTTCTAATGTCACTAGTTAGATACTTTAATCGCAGCTAAGGAAACAATTCTATAAATCTAATGATTGCGAATTTAAGACTTTTAGGAAATTGGTTTGGTGGAAAATCTTGAGTTCATTCTGAACAACAGAATCACATTTGCTTCACAAATCGAAATCGCAGATAATTCCAGTTGGATAACAGCTATTAAACACTTTGGAAAGTACTATAGAATTTTGGTGGATTTGTGTGAAATTTGATTTTTTATGGAGCAAAAAGGTCAAAAATCTTACCTAAACTCATGGAGGTTAGTTATCCTACCGCTATGAGAATTGCGGTTTTGATACCTTGCCTGAATGAAGAGGCATCAATTGGAAGCACAATAAGATCAATAACCGACCTTGATTTAAACTGTGAAATTTTTGTTATTGATAATGGGAGTATCGACAGAACTGTTGAGTTAGCAGAATTAGCTGGGGCACATGTCCTCAAAGAGCCACAGCGTGGAAAAGGTTATGCCGTACGAAAGGCCTTTGCCTCTATTCCAAGACATTATGATGCCTACTTTATGGTGGATGGCGACGACACCTATGGTGTAGAGCAGCTTACTGAAGCAGTGAAACTGGTTTCTGTTGAAGGTTATGACTTGGTTGTGGGAAAAAGGGTTTCAACAAGTGAACAGGATTCAGATAGAAAGTCTGACTTCAAATTTGGGCACTCTATAGGAAATAGATTTCTTTCAATTTTTTTTAAGTATCTATTTAAGGTTCCAATCTCAGACACATTATCGGGCTGGCGAGTTATGTCTCCTGGTTATGTCCGCTCATTTTCTGGTGGTGCTAGCGGTTTCGATATCGAAGCCGAGCTGAACGCACATTGCTACACCATAAATGCCGCAGTAGTTGAGATTTCAGTACAGTATCGAGGGCGCCTTTTGAATTCCCACTCAAAGTTACACACTTACAAGGATGGTTGGGTGATTCTTCGCAGAAATCTGCGGTTGTATCGGTCTGAACGCCCGTTGTTAGCCTACTCACTGTTAGCTACTCCTTGGGCCTTACTTAGTTGTTGGCTCTTGGTTAAGGTTCTAAGCATTTATCAACAGACTGGCATGGTACCTAATTTCCCTAGCTTAATAGCTGGGGTGGGGGTATTCACAGTTGCTTGCAACCTCTGGGTTACTGGGATGATTCTCGAGAAAACTCGACAAATCAGGGTTGCGATGGCCCGGTTTTACTATTCGCAAAAGTAAATTTACTAAAGTAAAGTGCGAGTGTTAGGAATGAAGTCACGTATAGGGCGATCAGAGACTGAATGTTCTGTCTAAACCATTCGCTTGGTAATATCACGGTCGTAATGATTATCTGAGAAAAGCTTAAGCTTGAGACGAGGAATAAACCTTGGTTGACGGCACTCTTATTTCTGCTAAAAAATGGTAAAAATATCCCCAATATCGCCAAGAACAACCCTGGTACAAAAGCCCAGATAGGTTCCAGAGTTCTATTATTAATTGAACCTTGGTCTGAAACCCCTATAGTTCTAAAATCTGGGCTTGAATTTCCAAAAATCATGTTACTTAACTCTCGGGGTATAGGAGTTACAACAGATGCATAGTTAGACGCAGTACTTGTGAAAGTAATACCTGTTCCCACCGCAACAAGATTTAAGGCTACTTGGGGATTGAGTAGGATAAACCGAATAAATTCACCTTGAATCTTATCTTGTAAATAAACCACACCCTCTGAGCATTCTCTAGAGATTACGCTCATTTCTGCAGCTATATCTGAGAACGGGGCATTCCTAGTCAAACATCGTGGTGCCCCAATTTCTTCTAAATGCAGCTTGAATTGGCTTGCACTTGGAGACTGTTCTCCTAGATGCCACAGTGTTGCTGTTCCAGAATATGAATTCTTCCAAAATCTGTCATTATTGATTCCAGCTGACATCGATTGACAGAGCAAAACAATATTGAAGACTACAAAGATTATTAACACTTTTCTTTTTACAATTCTACGAATCTGCCAGGTTAGAAACAGCATTAGAGGAATGACTGTAATAATGCTAATCAACTTCAAGGATGTGATTAGCCAGGCTAAAATGGTAATAAGTAAAAGTTTTTTGACCGAAAAATCATTCTTGAAAAGCATCCAGAGAAACAGAACCACAAAAAACAATGTGAAATTTACATAAAATGAGGTAGCAAGAAAGACATTTTCGAACTGCAGCAAATTGGCGCTTGAAGCAGTTATTGAGATAAAAATTAGATTAGGAATTCGAAAACTAGTATTTTTTAAGAATCTGTCAGTAGCCAACACCACCACAACCCAAGCAATAGATCCCAAGATTAGTTGTAAAAGATTTCTTATCTCGTTTGAAGGGAGCAAAGAATAAATAAATGGAATAATCCAGCCGCGAGTTGATTCACCAAGAAATGAAACCTTCTCAAAATTTAACCAGTTGCTTGGCAAATATGACTCGGAATCTGGTTGCATATTTCCTGAAGGTGAAGAAAGCCACGTGAATAGGCGCGAGCCTACAATAGTCGCTATTGGGACTATATGGTGAATATTTCTGAATTGCATTGCCAGCAAAGTATGTTGCACTAATCCCACCTTGCTCTATGACCTTTCCCAAGTTTACTACACTGAGGCACACCGCAGAGGGATTTGCAACAACACAAAAGGAGGTGCAGTGCTCTTGACTCTTAATTATCTTAGGAGAGAGTATCTTCTTGTTGGATTTCTTATGATGATCCAAGTGTTGTCGCTTTTTCGTAATTATCCATATGTACCATCTTGTTCCCGGCTTGTAGAAATTGGGCCTTGGATTGAAGTATTAGTCAATTGTGATTCCTCGGTGTTCTTCAAAGATGTAGAGGAACCTATGCGATTGATTAATGGGATTTCAGACTATCAGGATAGACCTCTCTATGCCGCGGTTGCAGCAATTCTTCTTCTCATCATGCGAGTGATTGGAATTCCCGAAAGCACACAAGTTATCCTTGGAAACTCAGGTAGCTACTCTGAGTACTCTTCATCAACCTACATCGCATTAATTCTAGTAAATAGTTTTATATTAATGGTTTCTATAGTCCTTGCACTCAGGGTAGCCAACATCATTGCAAAAAAATATTCAATCAATGCAATCAATTCTCTTCTCCTGCGTCTTTCGGTGGCTCTTCTGGTTACTCTGAACGAAGTTTCAAAAACATTTTTTTGGACTCCTCACACCCAAATTCCCAATCTGCTTCTCCCAATTTATGCTCTTTATCTTATTCTCACTCTTCAGCAGATGGAACAGCATTATCGATTTTATGCCCACAATATCTTTGTTTTGGCGTTAACTTTCGTTTACCCGCTTATGGGCATTCTCTTTTTGATTCTACTTTTCGCTCAATATAGAAGTTTTATTTATAGGTTTACTGTTTCAGCCTCAATCGCCTCACTATTCATCTTGTATCCAATAGCGATAGAAGTTTTCGGGGGGACTTTTAGAAGTGTTACGGTTTCAGAATATAGACAATTCGTTTGGATATGGGACTTCTTGAGAGATGATCAGCTAATAGACGGTCTCTACTCATTTTTTCAAAGCTTCTTAGGCACAATCTCATGGACCCCATCAGTGTTTGTCCTATCAGTTGTAATTCTTCTTTTGTTCAACAGAAATCGATACTACGTAAAGGAATTTCCTTACATTCCAATCTTTGCTTTTGGGATCACATATTTTTTCACCACTTTCGCGATTGGATTTTATGCGCGCAGGCTCACCTATGGCTCATTACTATTTTTTGTCTTAATTTGCCAACTGCTATTGGCTGCACATTTTGGCAATAAAGGGTGGTTTAGAGTACTTCTGATTGGGCAATCATTTTTTCTGATTGGATCATTTGCATTTACAAATGGTCCTTTAGTCTAGTTTTTATTGGGAGTAGCAACAATAAACAAATTCTTGCCGAGAATTTTTTTTGCTCCTACCCAATCAACCATCTTTGAGATAGGGAATATAAGATTGTCATATATTGCAATAGACTTTTTGGAACCTAAGCCAACTTTGTTTCTGTAGCCCAATAACTTAGTAAGTAGGGCAGCAAGCACTCCAACTGAATCAACATATCTGACATGATTGACTGTGAAATTGCTATTTGCCAGCTTCTCTAAAATTTCCTTTTTTGTGTAGCGACGGTAATGGCCAACATTTACGTCTAATTGAGAAAAAAGTATAGGTAAAGCAGGAACATAAATAAACAACTGCCCCTGATCTGAGAGCAAAGAGTGCAATTTAATCAATGTATTTGTATCGTCTTCTATGTGCTCAAGAACATTGGAAGTATATATCACCTCATATTTTTGGTTTATCTCTCCTATGTTTGAATGGCACTCAAATCCTCTATCTTTCACCTTCGCTATCAAATTGGAATCTATCTCAACCCCATCAGGCTTTTCCCCTGTAGATTCAAAATAAAGCTCCATTAAGAAACCAGTTCCTGCACCAAATTCGAGTACGGATTTTGTTTTGCTGTTTCTGGTGTTTTCTGTAATCAGTTTAACAATGTGACGCGAATAATTTACGAGAGAATCTTCGTGATCAATGAGTTCTTGAACACCCGCATAGTCTGACACTGATTGATCTTGCGTGTGCCCTTTCCTATTAGATTTTGGGCACATAACTTCCTCTCTCCGCCGCTGTAGGTTTGCCTAGAATTCTAGATGATTCTTGAAAATGTGTTCCAGAAACTAATCGAGATTTACGACACCTGAGGAACATGCGAGCAACACTGCGACAATTCCAGACTGATTGTCATTTGCGGAAGGGTCTACCCACTCGATACTTACATCCCCAAGTGACGCAAGAATTTCATTTTTAAACCAAGAATCTGCAAGCTGATCTGTATCTGCAATAACAATTTTTTCAATAGCTGCCATAGGAGTTCCATCCTGAGACGGGTGATCGGCTGATAACCACTGAATAAAAAATGGGAATTCAGGCGCATCGACAATCTGTTTCACACCAATCTGCTTCCACTTCAGATCAGTACCGTTGGGGCGTGTGCGATGGCCTTCTATTGCTGTACGACCAAACTTTTCTTCAATTGGTGAAATATCTTCAGTGCTAAATACCCAGGTGAACCAGCCACCACCTTCGTTTGCTTTCTTTGAAACCGCTTTGCCCCATGGTGTTTGTTCTGTCGCTGGGTG
>JACCDN010129506.1_pt1 | contig 19505 bp, 20 predicted proteins | sample 7441691 | NCBI WGS metagenome assembly JACCDN01 (sample SAMN15323439, study PRJNA562643) | freshwater metagenome | isolation source: river surface water | place: USA:Blue River Watershed | collected 2017-08-16 | reverse complement strand
AGGGTTCCCACGTTTATCACTCCTGTATACCCCTGCTTAAAAATAAAGCAGGATATGTGGATAACGTGGCTCAGTTTTGGATTGGAATCCGCCTTAAAGTGGCTCAGTTTTCAACTGCAATCAACATACTCTGCACAAGAACGACATCGAACGCATTCAAGAAGCCACAAACGGAGCTGTTTCGATTCAACAAGCCGCGAAATCCCTGGCATTGTCAGAAGGGCGTTTGAAGGAACTGATATCGGTTGGCGTCATTGCGCCATTGATTTCCCGCTATTCAAACCGACGCGCTGCTGCATGGTTGATTCCTGGATCTGAAATTGATCGACTGTGTCTGCGACCAGAGAGACCATCATCTGACCAAGCAATCACAGTACACGACGCCCTCAAATATTGGCGTCTTCGAGAGAAAGAAAGCATCGCATTGATGAAGGCAGTTGTTGACCATCAACTGGTCACCCACGGGGATAGCAGCACGCTCGTGCCACTGGGCAAAGCTCGATTGAACCGAGCTGAGACCAAACAATGGCTCACATTATGTAGAGTGGCAGATACAGAGGATGTGTCCGTTGACCAAGCCGCAAAGACTCTAGGCATCAAGCAACAGGTTGCATATGACCTGGTTCGTTTGGGATTGCTAACCAGCACGCTGCACCCAACGCTGGGGCATCGGTTAGCAGCGAACGATCTAAGGCACTTCCAGACAACTTATGTTTCTCTTGCTGACTTTGCAAGAGCGGTTGGTCGATCTCCCCGATCAATGCTGATGAGCCTTGCAGTTGCGCCTGTTTGCGGGCCGGCCGTCGATGGTACGCGTCAGTACTTTTTGCGAAGGGCTGATTTACCTCCACACTTGTAGGCCTGCAGGCATTTTGAATCCATTTCTAAAAGGAGGGAAGCCATATGGATCACTCTTCAACAGCAATGACATGTCTCAACAAACTGAAACATCAAGTCATAGGACTATCGCTTGCGTTTTCATTTCCATGCTGCCACGCCCGTAATCTGGGGCAGACTACGACGAATGGGTCGACGGCACTTGGTCAAAATGACGAGACTGGAATGCGCAACTTGGCGCGAGCGTCGGCTGCGAACAAACGTAAATGGGTTGAGTTACAAGCGAAGAAAGCGAGTGAACGATGGATGAACAGACTTTGGCGATTCTTATTCTGGGTAGTGTGGTCGTGGCGTTCGCATTTTTCTCTTCGCACATGGCCGCACGCCAAAGTGATCTGGACGAGAAAGAGGCTCGAGCGAAGACCGATATTGAGTGTTAATTCTTTGCGCTGTTACGGCCCTCTTGGGTCACATGTTGTGCGGCCTGAACGGCATCTTAAGTGTCGATCGGATAGAAATGGAATATATGAAAATGAACAGTTCACAGGCATACAGGAGGTGTGGGAAGAGCACCCTATTGGCGCAAGCAAGGAACATTCAGGCGTCGCGGATGTGGAATATGAACAAGCACTGAAGCTGCATTTGAATCGCAACCAATTGCATCGAAACGCAGAGCCAGCAGTGTCCCTGTGACTTCACAATTAACCAAATGAAAATCCCTCGCCTCGAACGTCTTGCCCAGCGACAACGTGAGTACCATCGATCTAACCCATGGCGCTTGTCGCAAGGTGGTTTCTTTATTCCGTATTCCCACGCGGACATGACATCGGACAGCCTCTCATATTGGGATGATGTTGGTTTCATCATGAATGGTCGGCGAGTAATTGTTTGGTGGCAACACCCTCGACGAATTTATGCCGAAGCGATTATTGAAAATGCCTGGCAGGAAGTTGGTGATGGACCCCGTGACAAATGGCTCACCGAAGGGCGTACAAAAAACTACAAGCGGGTCGGTAAGTCACGTAAAAAACTCGTGAGTTACACGAGCCGAGCGCCGTCTGCAGCTCAAAGGCAGCATTACGATTTGCTGAATGAAGCCATTGCCCGGCTGTCGTCTGAAGGGATCGATCATGACGTATCCGTGTCGTGGACATGGAAACGCCTGAACTGGGCTATGGGCGTGAGCCTGGTCGCGCCACTCGATGTGAAAAATGGAGAGGAATTGATTTTGGTCGCCAACCTGGCGCGCCGCTTGATCCGTGGGGAAACGACGCTAGATGCCCGGTTTTCTGGGTATCGATATACCCGTAGCGACTGGTTACGTGAACAAGGAAAACAGCGCGTGAGCGATCATCGTCTGTCATTGTGAACCAGGCGCAGATGCCCTCAACTCAACTTAAAGGCGACTAGTCCAATGAAACGTAGTGAATCACAGATCACCACCAGGGGACGGACAACAGTACCGCAAGAACTTCGCGAACGGCTTGGTCTTGCTGCTGGGATGCGGCTGGACTGGCAAGCGTTGGATTCCGGCCGACTGATCGTGCATGTGAATCCCAATTTGGGACCACATGAGCATGCAAACTTCCGGTGGAGGCATGCTGAGCCCTAAGAATGATTTAAGAACTTGTGCCCTCAACTGTAGCTGGATAGACCGCGTCCATAAATGGCAGCTACCGACCCAAAGCCGACGTAGACTATCGAGAATTGATCGCCCGGAAGCCGACATAGAAAGTGTTGAAACAGACCGCGCCGCTCGGTATTTCAGATGGGGTGATACGCACTTCGGCTGTGGGGCGATTGAGTTCATAGGAACTGCTTCCCCAAGTCAACCCGGGAATTGGCTCAAAGCCAATAAACGGCTACTTGATCCTTTCAAAACTTATCGCGATGCAGGTAATTGGCGGTTTGGTGCAGTCGCGCGGCAAGCCCGCCGCTCAGCAGACCATAGTCTGCGCCTCTTGCAGTCAGCTCAGATACGTACCAATTGTGTTGGCGTTGGCGAAACGCACTGTCACGTCGTGTACCGTCTTGAACGAAAGCAAAGTCCGGTGCGCACAAGAGAACGTGCTCATAGCGACGGTGAGACAGACGTAGCAATTCTGGGTCTACCACGCCAAACATCTCTTGGCTGTAAAACAGCGTTGTCAACGCCGACGTGTCGCAAATCAGAAAGCGCTTTGCACTGCGCGCCAGTTCTGCCTCGCGCCGTGTCTGCTGGAGTCCAATTTCAAGCATGTCGTCCAGCACTAGTTGACCCTGCTTTTGCTCCCACAGTTCCCGCCCATATTCGGGCGCCCACACCGTGTCAAAGTGCTGCGCCAGTGCGTGGGCGAGCGTCGACTTTCCGGTGGATTCACCGCCTAGGATGCAAACCCGTTCGACAAACGTTGCATACACGTCGGGCGACAGGAACGCGCGATTTTCATGGGGGTTCAGGCGGACCTGGGTACCAGATATGGGCACCGCGCGGCGCGCTCCGTCCACACACACATGCAACACTCGCGGCGCAGACGAAGTGCGCGACTGGAACTCGGTACTCAGCACCTCGGCGAATCCATCGCCATAGTCCTCACTGGTAAAAACAGCGTCGACCGTCTGGCCCAGAATGTACAGGCACAGCCAAGCCACAAAGCGGCGATGTATATCATCTGGCGCATCGTTGTGGGGAATGGTTTGCGACGTACCGATGCCTTGCTCCATGCACAATTGGGCCAGATGCGCGTCGTCAATGACCAGCAAAGTCGCCTGCGCAAAACGCCGTGTCAGCCAGCCCTCGCGTGTGGCACGGTCGCAACCCGCGAAATTGGGCTTGGTGTAGCTGATTAACAGCACCTCATCGCAGGCCGACAAGGCGTGTTCGATCACATACTCGTGCCCGGCGTGCAGCGGGCAAAATTTTCCGACAACAAGCCCCCGTCGAAAACGGACACTCACGGTGTCAGCACCACTTGAAGACGCACGGTCTGTGCGCGCGCTGTACGGCGCCACCACCACCACGAAACTACCGCGTTGATCCAATACGCCGCATACAGGAACGCGGTGAGGCTCAGATCACGGCTGGCGTACAGCGGAACAGCAATGGAGTTGACCAGCAGCCAGAACATCCAAGTCTCAATCTTGCGTTGCATCAGCAGCAACTGCGCAATGACGCTAAAAACCAGCACCGCCGAATCGACAAACGGGGCGTAGGCATCAGTCCAGTAATTCAGCATGGCACCATACGTACCGGTCGCTGCAACGCCAATCAGCAGGTAGCGCAGTTGTAGCGCCAGTGGCGCATGTGCCACCTCCAATGGTTGCCCCTGTGCGCCGCGCAGCCAGCGCCACCAGCCCATCGCGCTGGTGACAACAAAGAACATTTGCAGTGCGACATCTGCGTAGAGCCGGCTTTGATAGAACAGAACGCCAAATAGGACGCAGCTCACAATGCCGCTCCACCAGGTATGCACGCTGTTGCGCCCCGCTAACAGGATTGACACGGTGGTCACGGCATTGGCAGCCAGCTCCAGCGTCGATGTCACGCCGCAGTCTCCGGCAGGTCGGAGGTGTATTGCAAGATCTTGTCGTCACCCGCAATCTCCTGAACGTCCATGCCCACATCGCCCAACAAGGGTTGTAGCGCCACCCGTGCCGCGGGGCCCAACGCCAACGCAGCACGGTCCAAGCGCAGGACCATGCTGCCGTCTGCCCGCTGGTGCAAACCAAACTGCGCCAGCGCCAGTGCATCCAGGGCGTGGGTAACATCAATGTTGTTGACCATATGCCCGTGAGCCGTGCGAAAGCGCACCGGAGGACGGCCGGACAACCCGCGCAACACCGGCACGCCCGCAGTAAAGGAAAGCGACGCATAGTCACCGCTGCGGTAGCGCAGCAGGGGCAGGCAGAAATTGAACCCGCCGGTGAACGTGATCTCACCGCGCTCGCCCGCGGGCACTCGGTTTCCATGTGGATCCAGAATTTCGACAAATAGCCCGTGCTGCAACAGCACATGCGCTTGCAGCGTGGGATCGAAAACGGCAACCGGCCCCACTTCATTGAGTGAATAGATGTCGAGAACCGGGCACGCAAAGCGCGCCTCAAGCGCATCGCGCAATCCTTTCGAAAGCATCATGGACACCGACATCAGCGCGCGCGGACGCAGCGTAACCGGCAAACGCAGCAGCTCGGCAAACGAGATCGGGTCACCCGCAATGAACTCGGGTGCCATCGCTTCAAGGTAGGTACAACGATCCTTCGGATCATGCCAATCAACGGGATGTAAGTTGATCTTAGCCAGGCCCGACTCGTCCATCACGGGTGTCACCGAGGTATAGGTGAAGCACTTGCGCTGGTAACCCAGCAACACCACCCCCACCTGACCCTTGCCATGGCGCGGCACGACACCAAAGCGCTGCAAGGCGCGCAGGTGGTAGGCCAGTGTACGACCAGCCACCAGAGGATGCGAGGCAATCAGCAAGGGATTGCCGGTGGTGCCCGTTGTTCGGAAATTGATCATCCGATCCACTGGGACGGAGTCCGGCACAAACCGGGTAATGTCCACTGCCAGATCGGCGCGGCATATCGTGGCCAGGTCTTCAAACCGATGCGGCGGATGGCCGTAGGCACGGTAGAAGGGAACGTCGGCGCAACTGCGCAGTACAAATTCATCGAGCCATGCGGGCTGGCCATCGGCAGGCCATCCGGGCTCGGTGGCAAGCACCTCACGGATGTACTCATGCAAGGATTCCACTTCGTGCGCAAACAGGCGGTTGCCGCTCTGATTGCGAAAGATAGGTGCTGCCGGATGCTCGCGCATGAACGCGAGAACGCGACGACCGGCGTCACTTAATGTGGGGTAGCGGTCCGCGTCGCTGACGCTGTCGCTGCGCGTCTCATTGACCGCTGCGCTCATTCCCGGGTCCACTTGTCGGCCGACTCCTGGGCCGCTTTTTTGGCCAGTGCTGCGCGAATCTCCCGAGCACGGCGCTCAGCATCGCGGCTGGCCTCCACAAGACGGCGGCGTTCTGTGCTGCTGATGCCTGACAAGCGGTCCGTCGCCTGCGCCAGCGTTTCGTCGGCCGGACGGTAGTCAAGTCGGGACAAGACAACGCGTACCAATTCCTCGCGGCGATCCGGATCGAAGACAAAGCTACTGGCGGACGATGTCCTGGCAAGTTCCCCCACCGTGCTGTCCAGCACCCGCAAAACGTCCGCAGTCAGCAGGCCCTGGGCAGCGAACCATGGATGGGCCAAAAACCAAACAGCGATACGCACCAGCGCCAGCCGGTTGCGCGTAGTCTTGTCGTCGCTGTTATGGAAGCAGGCAAGTTGCGCGAGCGGCGCCCTGGCCGCATGTAGCCCCAAGCTGGCCAGTAGGTCGTTTACCAGTGCCGCAACGACGGTTGCGCCAATCGGGCCGGACGGCAGTTCATCCAGAAAATCGGGCGGCGTTTCGGACAGCCGTCGTGTCAAGATTTGGAGTTCTGGGCCGGTGCGTTGCATGGTGATGCTGTGATTATTCCGCGAATTTTGGAAAGACCTGTGTGGAAGGACAGTCGGCACAGGCCAGAGGTTGCATGCGTTTGCGCATGCCGGAAAAACGCGCTGGCAACGCCATAAGGTCGTCCGTGGTCGCCAGACTGGATATGGGGACGGAAAGCTCGTCCATAGTGAAGTTGCAGGGACCGAGCAGGCCTCGCTCATCGATGAATAAAAAGTGTTCCCCGGGCTGGCAATCGGCCACGGCAATGCGTTTGTCCATCGCGCTGGCTTCTATGCGTTGCAGATACGCAGCGCTGCCGCACAGCCGCACCCCTCGCTCGGCCAGTTCTGCGCGCAAGACAGGCAGCAGAGCCGCCAAGCGAGCAACATCCTGCACGTGCAAACGGTTTGCGGGATAGTATTCCGGTCGGTCCCGCCCACCAAGCTGGTTGAACGTGATCTCGACCACACCCCAATCAGCAAGCGTATGGCACAGCGCCGCAAACATGGGCAGGTTGTCATGCATGAGCACCGTATTGGCCCGCAGGCGCAAAGGCCTGGCCTGTGCATCACGTGCGTGGGCCAACGCGCGCACGGCACTGCACAGTTGCTGCCAGTTGCCGGGCGCACCGCGCAGGCGGTCATGGAACTCGGCGTCGCCGTCCACGCTGATAGTCAGTTCTGCAAACGACTCCAGAATCTGCTGTTGCACACCGGGCACATGTAGGGTTGTGCCATTGGTGGTTGCGCTGATGGCAATGCCATATTCGTGGTGCAACAGGTGTGACACTTCGAACAATGCGGGCCACAGAAAGGGCTCGCCGCCAAGCCAACTGACCAGAACACGTTCATCTGTACGGCGCCTGTAGTCGCCCAGCACTCGCGCAAACTGCATGACACTGTGCGCGTCGGCCACCAGGCGCTGCCGGTTCAAGCGGCGATCGAACGCGCAAAACGGGCACGACAGGTTGCAGCGTTCGGTTACGCGCCAGACGACAATCACCGGTATGCCCGCGCGGGTTGCGCAGCCTCGTGCTGGTAGTGGCGACGACTGAAAGCGCGGGCAAATTCCATCAGATCCGGTAGCTGAACAACAGCGTGTATGTCCCAGCCCTGCTCCTTTTGTGCGCGTTTGATGGCCTCATAGTTCTGCCATGTGCTGGTGGAACTGGCCCACGTGGCCGGCAGGTTGAGCGCCATTGTCCCGCCCGCTCGCCCGACCGACAGCGCATGCGCAGCAATGTCCCAGCCGCTTTTTCCGCGTTCATCGGAATCGAACATGGTGCTGATGCCGTCGTCGGAGATCTGCAGGATATGCACCGCACGGGCATGTCTATCGCGAACGGCAAACGTGTCACGCAGGCGATGCACAGGAAAGCACGTAGCGCCACCATAGAAACCGGTGAGCACACGCAGAATGGCGTTCTCATCGCGCACAAAGCCGTTGGTGTGCGTAACTTGGTTCTTGCCGCTCCACAGCGTTACTTGTACGGCTGATCCGGCACGCAGCGCCGACAAGGCAATGACGGCGCCGGCCAGCGCCATGTATGAGGTTTGCGACTGCGGATTGGGCATGGAGCCGGAGCTGTCCACGTACATGTCCAGATCCACCGGAATGCGCTCCAGCGCACGGCCCTGCTCGCGGCCATAGACCCGCCGCACGGTGGTCAAACCCGGTATCGGCCTGGGGGACTGCATGGCAGACTGCAACCAGTCCAGATCATCGAGTGAATCGCCGATATCCCAAGGCTCTAGGCCTTCCATCTGCGGCTCGGGTGACTCCGGGTTGGCACGGGTAGGAAACGGCACCAGATAGGGTAGTGCCCGCTCACGGTAGTAGCGCACCGCAATGTCGTGGCCTGACAGATCCAGCCCTGCGGCCTTGAGAATCTCGCCATACTCAAACGGTTCGCGCGCCTGCCCTTGTCCTTGCATGGCTTTTGTGCTCTGTGGTTTACCACTCTGCGTTGGCTCCTCCGCACCCGTGACCAAGGGGTCCTCAGACGGGTGCATGGCATCACTGCATTCATCGGGTTCAATCTCCAGAACGCCGGAAGGCGCACTGCCCTGGGCCGAGTTGCGGGTGTCTTGCAGATAGGCCAGAGCTTGACAGTTCTCCTTGTCCTCCACTAAGTACGTCAGTAGCAACGATGCAAAACTGCCCGCTGCGCGCATCCAGTCGTTGGCATAGACACGAATAAGACGCGCGCCCAGCCAGGCATCGATTTCCAGTCGCTCAAACCGGCGCGCGTTGCTGTCCACGTCACCTCCGCCCAGGCTGCCCTTGTCTAGGCGCCACAGGTTTTCATAGATGCGCAGGTACAAAGCCCAGACACCGCTGGTCTGCACTTGGCCCTCTTTGATTGTTGCTTGCGCAAGATGGCGGTAGATGTCGGCCATACGCAGGGATGCCTGGCGCTGCAAACGGTCGTTGATGAAAAGGTCGGTGTACAGGTTGGCCACCATTGGCGCTTGGTGCTCCAGCGTGGGCAAGGCGCGGCGCATGCGCGCCAGCAGCCGAAACTGGTCGGTCACATTCCCCGGTGCAAAAACGTGGTGCCCAATTTCGTGCGCCAGCACCTCAATGCCATAGTCCTCAAGTCCCAGTTCTTGTACAGCAACAAGGTCAATCACCACACTCTGGTCGACCAGGCGGATCATGGCAAAACTGCCACTCAGACTTTCTTTGCTAGCCTCAAGGCGCGACGCACACAGCCGCGCATCACGTAGGCGCGTGTACTTGCTCCACACAGCCAGCGCAGCGGGCCATGCCGCGCGCCAGCGTTCGATCAACGCCGGGGTGTCGACCAGCACGGGGGGAGTGCTCACACGCATGGTCGGGGGAACAGTCGAATGGAAAAGGTATACGGCGAGCCCAATGCAACGGTGTGCGCATTCCAGGCCATGGTAAGGCCCTGAGCTGGTAAATCCAGCGCCAGCAATTGCCCACCAATGACCAAGTTGGCACCTTGCAGGATCGGTGCGTTCCCAGTGTCATGCGGCATTGCCTGTGTGTACTCGTCCTCGTCCGACGGCAGCAAAATCGCACCGAAGGCATCGGCCACCAATAGCCAGTAGCGGTCCGCACTTCTGACGCAGAAACCATCTGCGCAGGTGCGGATGGTCGGAGGCAGGCTGAAGTCTCCACCCAAGCCCGTGAACTGCCCGACTGCGATGCTGCGTCCCACTGCTCCCGCGGATGCCTGTGTGGCGGTGGCCGGCGACCACCATGGGTCCGCCTCAAACTGGGCTCGCACCGTGGCCCAGTGTGCACCCGCATGCGCGCCCACAGCCGCCAAGGCAGCCGCCTCACAAAGCTGGTCTGCAGCAGCGAGCGCGCCGCTGCGGTAATGTGCAAGGCCGCAACGCCACGCCATGATTTGCCCCAGACGGCGCAAGTTCTCCATGGTGTCAGCGTGGCTAGCCAATTCAGCCATGCCATTGAGCCACTGCTCCGTGCGCGCGTTTGGCACCTTGCCCAAAGCCAACACCGCATTGCTTAAAGCGGCAAGCAGCTCAGCCGGGCTCTGCGCCAGCAGACCCGGCAACCGCGGCGCCAGGTATTGCCATACGCGATCAACCCCGTCGGTGCGCGCGCCGGGCCCCGCAAGCCCCTGCGCCACCAATTCCAAAGCAATGTCGTACGCCACCAGAACCACCGACGGAACGCGATCAGGCGCCACCGCAGCAACCGTACACACCACCGCATCCACACCGGTGCCTAGGAAGCTCGCGAAGGCGGATGGCTCAAGCTTGGGGTACCAGTGCCGGGCTTCCGCCACACGGGCATTGAACTGCGTTCGCCCTGCAGCCAACGCGCGTGCCAGAGGCTCAGAGATAGGCATTTATTGAGACCTCAACCAATGCAGATAGTTGGTGTAGCGCTGGTGCAGGTATTTAAGCTTGAGCAGGTCATCGTAGAGGTGGCCATAGAGCTTGCGCCCTTTGACCCGCTGGTCGACCAGTCGCTCGATCTCTGCCAGGCGCGAGCGGATTTCGCTCTCACCCAAACCATCGAGCCCCTGGCTGAATTCCGCCGATAAATCGCCCACCGGGTTGCTGTTATCCAAGTCCAGCCGGTTGAATTCCTCATTGGATAGGTCAAACAATCGACGCAACCAGCTCAGCCGGTCCGTGCGGTAGGCGCGGTTCTCGGGCAGGGCAAAAAATGGCGCATCCAGGTCGGGCTGCAATTTGTCGTGCAAGACAAATGGCAAGACCTGGCGAACGTCTTCCAGATCCACCGCATGGTTGCCCCGAAAATAGGCCAGAGCCTTGGCAAAAATCAGCAAGGTCATAAGGTTGCGCACCGACAAGCCATTGCGCGTCTGGCAGCCCAGGTCCTTTAACCGGTCTCGCCCCTCGTCTGCGGCAACGGTCTGCGCCCAATCGGCGCCCGATAGGCGCGCCGTGTCTTTGGTCATGTACTCGAACTGGCCGCCCCCGGTCTCCATCAGCTCAAACTGGCTGGTGAAAAACTCCAGGCGGTGACGCACTTCGACTGGGACCTCAACCTGCCGGATTTCCTGGCCCATACGGTCAATTTCTGCTTCGGTAAAAATGATCTCGCGTGGCACCATTTCCTCGGGCCGCACGTCCTCTTCGATGCGGATCAGTAGTTCGCCCAGGAAGCTGGGGTTGAAGGCCAGCGCCTGAACAATCACATCAATACGGTCGCGCAGTGCCTCTATCACCTGGTAGGTGCCACCGCCCTGGTCGTCATTGGCGGTGAGAAACCAGGCCGAGTCCGGGCACTCAAACACATGGTTCAGGATCTCGGCGTAGTTGTCCCCCATCACGGTCAGCAGTGCGCTCTGTGTGCGGGTCGGAATGCGGTTGTACTCGTCAATGATCTTGACCCGCATGGACAGCCAGGCGCGCCACGCAATGCGGATGTCGTCCATGCTCTGCGCATTGACCAGATCGGCCGGCAAGGGGTTGCCCAACAGATCGGCTACCGTCATCTGCGGGTGGCCGTGCTGCATGGCGCGGCGCACCTCGCGCACTGGGTAGCCCGCCAGCACCGACATCAGAATGGCACTGGCTGTCTTGCCGCGCCCTGGGCCGCCCACAAACAGGCACTTGCGCCGTGTAGCAAAGGCCAGCAGCGGCAACAAGACAAAGCTGGAATAGCTTTGCGCAGACGGCAGCGTTAAGGGGCGCTTGCTGTCCCCCACCAAATAGGTCTGGGCCGGACCGTCGTTGTATTCAATGTCGTAGTGCGGGCTGATGATGGCGTTATTGACAACCCAAAAATAGGCCTGACGCAACTTTTCATCGAGCGCCTGCTCACCCGGCCCCGCAATGGGGCTGCTCTGCAGCGGACCTTGGTAAAGATCGGCCACGTCGAATTGACGCGATTTGGGAGCACCGCGGGGATTGGTGGGCGCCCGGGACACCCGCTTGAAGATCTTGAAAGGGTCCATCGCGTGTCTAGGATTGATGACGATCCAGCCAGTATCGCACTTGCGCCCTTGCTGCAGCGCGAACGCTTTTCGCACGAATTATCTTAAATGCGGGTGACGACATGAGACTGTGGCTGAGTGAATTTTTTAACGTCGTCAGATGGTACAAACAGTATTCAGCGTGTTGCTTCTTGAACATGCAAACTAGTCAGTCAGAAAGCAGTTGAAATCGCAGCGGTTAAAGGCAAATTGGTTTCAACTGAACGCTCCAAATCTATGCACCTGGCTCCGACTCCCATAAATCTGTCAGGGTTCCTGCACGACAGCAGCTGACCGAGGACGAAACCAATAGGAAGCGCCTGGACCTTCGGGTGTGATGCGGCCAGACGAATAGTGCAATATGTATTGGTTGGGTTCGCCGAGCAAGTGCGCAAGCATTGGGTAGCGGCTAATTTGTGCCATGTAAATCTCCGTGAGTGAATTTGTTATTAATAGACGCCGATAAATCTGTCCAAGATCGCTGCATGGTCCTCAAATAGCTGCTCTTCCATTTGAGACAACTCAGCCACAGGTATCCAGCGCGCCTCTGCTGCATCGTCCGATCCTTTGATTTCAGGTAGTCGGATATTTCCCAGATCGAAGAAGAAGGCGTGGGTGATCAGCCGACCACGTGGGCTACGTCCTGGATGATCAAAGACGTGAGAGCCTTTAAGCGCATGTCGCATGGTTGCGTCTAAGGTCTTGAAACCTGTTTCTTCTTGCAGCTCTCGCACGCACGCGTTGTAGAAGCGCTCCCCCTTATCGACAAATCCACCAGGAAGCGCCCACTGATCATTCCCGACGTCTCCGCCACGGCGCACCAGCAGTACATGCTGGTTGGCAAGAAGCACAGCATCGGCGGTAAGGTAAAAGTCGGCATTCCAGCGCTTTCGGTAATTCACAACCGTTAGGTGTTCGCGGGCGCGTTGCTGGTAGATGCTCAAGTGAGCCCAGGCTTGCAAATAGGCCAATACCGGTGGGCTTACATAGGGGGCGAGTACAGACGATCGCACAGCCGCGTCCTCGGTCTCGAAGAATACATTTCTCAAAGACGTTGCATCCAGATCGGCCTCAGGCTGCACTGTCTGCAAAGCCCATTGGGGAAAGTGGTCCAGGTAGTAGCTGGTGTGGTCCTTTTTAAAGCCAACCAAGGTCATGGTCCCCTGTCCCAGGGTAATTTTCGCCACGCCATTGCGCACGGCCGAATTCCAACGACTATCGTCAAAATAGTCCCGCACCGGAAGGAACAACACTCTAGACTTGTCGGCATCATTCAGACTTGCCTCAATCATCGCCTGACGTTCTTGCCAATTGAAGGGGTTGCGTACGTCACGAGATCTAAAAGACGAACCTATGACGACGATGACTTGTTCTGCAGACGTCAATGCCGCGCGCAATAAAGTTTCATGGCCTTTGTGAAATAGCTGCCAACGGCCGACGATGACTGCGGTTTTGAATTGTTTTGTTTCTTGCATCGCTATGTTCCAGTTGAAGAGTGAAGCTCTCAGGCGTACTGCACAGCAGCTATGGGAACTTGACGGCCACTGCCAAATGCCCGTCCGCGCACGCGAAGTACTGGCGGGGCCTGGCGGCGTTTGTATTCATTGCGTGCAATCATCTTCTGAATGCGCGCAATGAGCAGTTGCCCTTCATTGGTGCTTCGGAGTGCTGACATTTGCGCATCAGATCGTTCACGCTCCCATGCGGGTAGGCGGCTTCCTTCGATCAGGTTTTTCAGGACCTCATCCAATACCTCATAAGAGGGCAAGCTGTCGGTGTCCTTTTGTCCAGGAGCCAACTCGGCAGAAGGTGGTTTTTCAATAATTTCCTTAGGGATCAGTTCCCGGTCCGCGGTTTTGTTGATGTGACGGCACAGTTCAAAAACCTCAGTTTTGTACAAGTCACCTATCAAGCCAAGTCCGCCTGCAGTGTCTCCATACAGGGTGCAATAACCTACGGAGACTTCTGACTTGTTGCCAGTGGTCAACAGCAAGTGGCCATAGGTGTTGGAGTACTCCATCAGCGCGGTACCACGTACGCGAGCTTGAAGGTTTTCTAGCGCGACACCTTGTAGATCTTGTGCAAATGCTGCGCTAAAGGCGCTTTCAAACGACTGCACAATCGCTTTGATGGGGTGTTCTACTAAACGGATGCCCAAGTTCTTGCACAAGGTTGCAGAGTCTGAAACACTGCCTTCGCTAGAAAATTTGGATGGCATGGTGACTCCAACCACGTTTTCAGTACCAAACGCTTCTACGGCCAATGCCAAAGTTAGTGCAGAGTCGATTCCTCCGGAACAACCGACAACTGCTTTGGAAAAGCCGCACCGCCGGGCGTAGTCCGTGAGTCCAAGGACAATTTGTTGCCTATAGAACTCCATCGTAGGCAAGCCCGCTTTTGCAACCTGAGGCAATGCGTCGCCATTGGCATTGAAAAACTCCTGTCTAAGCGGATCAAACGACAGCGTGCACACATCCTCGGTAAATCGCTTGGCCTCAAACACGACTTCACCCGCAGCATTCACAGCGAACGAGGCCCCGTCGTACACCAATTGGTCATGTCCACCGATTTGGTTCACATACAGGAGAGGTAGTTTGTGCCGAGCACATGCCTTGCCAAAGACGGCATGGCGTTGCTCTCGTTTGCCGATATTGCTTGGGCTGGCATTGATGGAGATCACTAAGTCAGGAGCGGCATCGACCAAGCGCTGAAATGGGTTGACTGCGTAGTCTTGGCTGTCGTCATTCCATCCGTCTTCGCAAACCATGAAACCGACTTGCATGTTTGCAACGCGCAGAACGCGTGCAACATCTGAACCAGGCTCAAAGTGGCGGCGTTCGTCAAAAATTCCATAGGTAGGCAACAGCTGCTTGTTGTATTGGATAAGCACCTCGCCGTTTTTGAGAACAAGCATGGCGTTGTGATACGGCTTGCCCACGCCAATGCGGCGCATGGGTGATCCAATCACCCATGCTAACTGGGGTGTCTCACGGGTCGCTAGTTTGAGCTGGCGGAGCCCTTCATCAATGCGAGCTTGAAATCCCTCATCGTCTAGCAGATCACCCGGGTAGTACGCGGTGAGGCTCATTTCCGGGAAGACGACTAATGCAGCACCATCGTCACGCGCTTTGCGCGCAGCCTCCAACATCAAGGCAATGTTGCCCGTGATGTCGCCAATGGTAGGGTTGATTTGTGCACAAGTGATGTTCAGCATTTGAATCTCGCCGTGGTTAGTGATTGGTTTCGTTTTGACAAAAGCGTCGAGTGGCGATACTTAGATCGTTCAAGGTCTCGACAGTGGGAATTCTGTAGTGATCACATACAACGTCAACGTTTCCTTTTCGCCAGAAGCCTAGTGGACAACATACCACTGCTTTGCCAGATCTAGCCGCCAAGCCCAGCTCCAGCAAGGTAATTGGCGCCTTGGATGCTGGTGAAAAGTAAAAAACAATTAGCCCGGCTTTTTCCATGCCGCTAAGCTCCCATTGCACCTGTTCTCGAAAGGGTGAAAACGACGCATCTTGCGGCCATGTGGTATCCCAACTGTTGCGTCGAGGATTTAAAACCAGCCCATCACAATCCTCCAGTAAGCAGATTAAGTCTGTTTGCCAATCTGTTGCGGTGCCCATATCAATAGAGCCGGAAAGAAAAACGACAGGGTCGTTGTACGAGGACGGGATTGGGTTGGGAGCTTGAATAGTGCGCATACTCTTTATGTAGGCAATTTCCAAAGCGTCAAGTTTGCATCTGGCGACACCGCAGCTTGGATGCACTGGGCAACTTGTACCCACTGACCATTGGCTAGGCCACAGCCAATCAACGGAAAGTGGATCGGCAAGCCACTGTCACGCGCAACGATGGCAATGCGAGAAAAAGCTGCTGACACAGCGTCGTAGTCAACATAGATGCGCGTGCTGTCCCTGCCAAACTCGAACTGTGTCATTGCATTTGCTACGACTAGTCGTGATGGCAATTGGCTGGTGGTCCCGTGGATATGGCGAGAGAGTATCGGGATGGACTCCAGCAGCTGTGCATGCCCAACAAAACATACGTCTCCCGGAAATAGTCCAGCGGCGAAATGCCGTCTCTTATATTCGTCATACACCGCTGGCCAACGGTTTCTGATGGAGTGTGCAATTCCACTGCCCATGACGCCTTGGCAGTTGCAGCCGTGCACCAGAATGCCTTCTTGCAGATCCAAAATGTCGCCAATTTTTTCCGAGATCACTTTGCGTCCTCGCTAGTCATTCTTTTTGAAAACCTGGCGCAGATATGCCAAGAATGTTTCGTCGTCGCAGAGGGTCTTTCCTGGCGAGTCGGACAACTTGGCGGTAGGTTGGCCATTGCAGTTCACTAATTTCATGACGATATTGAGTGGCGTCAAACCTAGGTCATTGCTCAAGTTGGTGCCGATGCCAAAGCCTGTTTGGGTCCGATCGGCAAAATGCGCATGGAGTTTGATCGCCGTTGGAATGTCCAGGCCATCAGAGAAGACCAGGCGTTTGGTGTGGGCATCCAGTTTGAGCTTGGCGTAGTGTGCCAATGCTTTCTCACCCCACACCACTGGGTCACCACTGTCGTGGCGAAGGCCATCAAACAGTTTTGCGAAATACAGGTCAAAGTCATTGAGGAACGCATCCATTCCCACCACATCGGTGAGTGCGGTACCAAGGTCACCACGGTACTCCTGTACCCACATCTCCAGTGCAGCCTTTTGAAATCCCTTTAGCTGTACGCCAGTAGCTTGAAACGTCTGCAGATATTCATGCGCCATCGTGCCAATCGGCGTCAGGTTGAACTTCTTCGCCAGATAGACGTTTGACGTACCTTTGAAGTACTGGGGCACCTCGCGAGCCAGTGTTTCTACAACTTCTTCTTGCCATTGACCAGAGAAGCGGCGACGAACCCCAAAGTCAAAGAATTCAAACGGGTGCTTCCGCGGTTGCCCACTACGTTCGTAGTCCCGCAGCATTTCAATTTTGGCACTCAAGCGCTTGCGACCTTCTGCCAAGGCGATTGCATGTGACGGCCCCGCCGCTAGTTTTCTGAAATACAACTCGTTAACGATCGCGAGTGTGTAGATCTCGAACCCCATCACATGAACTTGGGGTCCCTTTGCTGTCACCACGAGTTTGTCGCCAATGGTCTCGACGGTGATGTAGCGACGCTGAAAATGAAAGAGTCGCAGAAAATCCACGAAATCTGGCGACAGGTAACGCAGCGTACTAAGGTAGTTCAGCTCATCCTCAGTGAATCGAAGCGTACATAGAGCATCTAATTGCGCATCCACTTGCTGCTTCAATTCTGCCAATGGGAAGGCGGGGGTGTTGCGGCAAACGAACCGGTATTCCGCCAGATTCTTTGGCAGCGAATGCAGCATGGGCTGCCACATCGTAAATTTGTAAAGATCCGTTTCCAAAAGGCTGTGGATCACTGGCTGGAATGAGTCTTGAATAGTCATGATTTCAATATCGCGTTGAATAGTACTTAAGGCAACAGTGTCGCGGCGGAAGACGCACTGAGTAGTTGTGCGCTTAGGTCCCTTGCCCGCGCATAGAACTCATTGGCAGCACCCTCAAAACCAGGCACTGGGCTCATGCAGTCTGTAAGAAGTACCAGGCGGGGGCTAACGCCCTGTCTATCTGCCCGATAGCGTGCAAGTTGATCAAAGCTCGACGCCACACAGTGGCTCGATGCTTCCCCCGCGATAAACAGGAGGTCTACTCCTTCTGTTAACGCTGCAGCAAGGCCCGTATTGAACTGTGTGGATTCCACGCCTTCGATGGGCGCGTCTGCCTCGAAAACACCAAAGTGTTCGGTTAGTGGGTACTCCCCTTTCAAGACCTTCCGCACGGCGCGTTGCTGCGAAAACTCCCACGCCTGCAATTGCGTGGCTACCGACTCTTGAATGTTGTGGCCCCATGTACCAGTAACGCAGTGCACGGGCCAAACCACTAACCCAGGACGCCCTTTGGCGGTAAGTTGAGACAACATGGCCAGCACGGCAGTGGTGAGTGTTTGGTTGCGTGGACGGTATTTGCCAGAAGCCACGTCGGATGCGGTGATGAAGGTAAATGGAGGGACTTCCGCCTCATCGGCGCCCACCCAGAACGTAGTACGCTCCACTGCAACGCTGGGGTGAGAGTCCAAGGTCACTGTAATGCCATCGATTTTCGACGCATTGGCCTGAATAAAGCTCGCCAAACGGATCATGTCTGCATTTGCACCGGCTACAGGTAAGGCCGCCCCTGGAATGTCACAGAAGTCATTCTGTGGATCAATGATGAGAAGTTGCACAGTCATATCTGGTTCCTTTTTAGGTTCTTCAGTGTCTATGGGTTGAATCATACACAGATAAATGCAAAATGCAACTAACTAGCGTTTTTATTAATCAAATAGTTAGTTGTACACTGCACATAAATGAAATTCATCCCGAATAATCGAAGTGCTAAAGCCATCCTGACAGTGGACGCAGTATTGCTTACCTTGGCCAGTGGTGAGCTAAATGTTGCGCTGTTTAGAAGGGAGGGTGAACCATTCCAAGGGCAATGGGCCTTGCCGGGTGGATACGTCCATGAAGACGAAGACGATTCGGCCAAAGCTGCCGCCGCCCGAGTCCTGCGGCAAAAGACAGCGGTACAAAGCCCTTACTTGGAGGAGTTCGGAACGGTCTCGGGGCCAGCGCGGGATCCGCGCGGATGGTCGCTGTCGGTTGTGTATTACGCCTTGGTGGGACCGCGAGTACTTTCACCTTCGATCCAACTGTTCCCAGTTGCAAAATTGCCCAGCTTACCGTTTGATCATTCGTCCATTATTTCGGGAGTTGTTCAACGAGTGCGCAGCAAGGCAAGTTACTCCTCGCTGCCAGTTCATTTGTGCGAAGAACCATTCACCATCTCTGAATTGCATGCAGTGTATGAAGGCGTGCTTGGGGAGCAATTGAATATGGCCAACTTCAGGCGCAAGTTAGACGATCTGGACGTGTTGGAGGCTATTCCAGGCGAAACACGCGCTGTAGGACGTAGTCGCCCTGGGCAACTCTACAAAATTGCAAAACAGTACAAAGAGAAGCTATCAATACGTGAACGCGGGCTTTGAAAGAATCTCAGTTTCCGTCCCGACGTTGCCAAGACCTCGCGGGTCTGAATTTATCCGGTCGACGTCACAATACCGGTCATTCGCGAAAGACTGCAACTGGCCCGAACCTGCTCGTGGCGCAAGCCGGTTGCAAGAGCCCCCCTAAAGCATTGGTCGACCGGTCCATTTTGTCAATTTGCCGCAAAGCGTGTTTCCAGGCTGTCGAGAAGCTCTTCAAGCTGGTCCAGCGATTCGGGCATCGCATTTGTCGATCCCGAGTCAATTGCGTCCTTTGAGGGATAAAGGTCGTGCACGACGATTATGGTCTTACCAGCGGTTTCCTCGAATGTCACAGTGGTGATAGTCTTGCCGCCGTCCCCTTCCTCGTTGGTCCAAACGAGACGCGAGTAAGGCGTCACTTCGAGGTACGTGCCGAAGAATTCCATCGTCGAATCTTCGTGTGGGAACACCAGACGATACTGTCCTCCAGTTCGGACATCCATTTCGCAGGATAGCAAGGTCAGCCCAAACGACTTTGGAACCCACCATTTCCTAAATTGTTGATTGCAGTTGAAAACTGAGCCACTTTAAGGCGGATTCCAATCCAAAACTGAGCCACGTTATCCACATATCCTGCTTTATTTTTAAGCAGGGGTATACAGGAGTGATAAACGTGGGAACCCT
>JACCDN010487563.1_pt1 | contig 19508 bp, 19 predicted proteins | sample 7441691 | NCBI WGS metagenome assembly JACCDN01 (sample SAMN15323439, study PRJNA562643) | freshwater metagenome | isolation source: river surface water | place: USA:Blue River Watershed | collected 2017-08-16 | reverse complement strand
GGGCATCTCAGCCGCATCCACGTGGTCAAGGGCCAGTACGTAGGGCGCGGAGACGTGATCGGTCTCTCGGGCGGCGCGATCGGTGCACCTGGGTCCGGTCCGTGGACGACCGGCCCGCATCTCCATTTCCGGCTACAACGTGATTGGATCTCGGTCGATCCCAAGCCCTACCTGTGTCCGTAAGCCTCAGGCTTGCGGATTTTTATGTCGGGAAGCATAGGCAAGCGAGAGCCCGATGAAGGCACCGACGAAAGCGCCGGCCAAGGCGGCTCGCAACGGAGGCAGCCCGCCTTCGGCGATTACCGGTTCCGACGCGGAGACGATGAAGAGGGTTTCTTGCGCGGGCGAAAGAACGAGCAAGCGAGCGCGATTCGAAAGCGAAAGGGCTAGCGCGCGATGCAGCTCCGTGGCGGCGGCCCTGTCGCGGGCGGTATACGTGACGACGACGTTCTGGCTCGAAAATTTCTTGCCTCGGAACATCCGGCCGGAGATCGCCGCGATCTCCTCGTCCGTCATCGGGATCTTGGCGGCGGCGAAAATCTCTTTCACGATCGACGGCGTCGACAGCCAGCTGATCATCGTGTCCGCCACCAAGTCGGAAGCGCGGAGCGCGTAATAGCCGTCATACGAATAGTCGGACGTTTCCTGGCGCGCTTGCTGCGCGATCGTGAAGGCCATCGAGACGCGCACCTGGGAGGGGAGAATAACGGCGACGGCGGCGAACAGCAGCGCGAAGGCGGCGGCGGAGACAAGAATTGTCCGCATCGGTTTTGAAAAAAGACGGGCAAAGCGGGTTATCATACGCGTGCGGGTTGTTGCTGATGAACGATGCGCCTCTCTTTCTCCTTAGCCCCGATCGCTTTGTGCGTCTTCCAAGCCTCCGAGACGAACGCGGCGATGCGGCGCTTGAAGATCTTCACGTCGAAACCTTCGGCATGCCCGCGGATGGCGGCGGAATCGTAGGCGGAGGCATTGAAGCGGATGATGGTGGCGGCGAGTTCCTCCCACTCCTGTTCGACGAAGAATTCTCCGGTCACGCCGGGAACGACGGTTTCAAGTGCCCCGCCTTTGGCGTAGGCGATGACCGGGCGGCCGGCCGCCATCGATTCGAGCGCGGTGATGCCGAAATCCTCTTCTTGCGGATGGATGAACGCGATCGCGCCGCGATAGAGCTCGGCCTTTTCCGCGTCCGTGACTTTTCCGGTGAAAGAAATATTCGGTCGCGAGGACTTTCGATATTCATCCGCCAGCGGGCCGTCACCAAAAATCTTGAGCGGCAAGCCCAGGCGATTAAAGGCCTGGATGATCAGGTCAAAGCGCTTGTAGGACACGAGGCGCCCGCCCGCCAAAAAGTACGTGCCTGGTTCCTTCGAGATCGAGAATTTTTCCGTTTCAACCGGCGGAGAGATGATTTCCGAATCACGCGCGTAGTACTTGCGGATGCGGTCGGCGACCGTGCGCGAGTTGGCGATGAAGCGGTCGACGCGATCGGAGGACAAGCGGTCCCAGACGCGCAGGCGATTCAAAAGAATCGGCAGGAGCGCCTTGGTGAGGCGGTTGGCGTTCAACTCCTGGACGTAGCTGTGCGTGTCGCTCCAGAGATACCGCGTCGGCGTGTGGCAATAGCAGATGTGAAGAGTACCCGGCTTGGTGATGACGCCTTTGGCGAAGGCGCTCGAACTTGAGATCACGACGTCAAACTCCGAGAGATCATGGCTTTCAGTCGCGGCTGGCATGAGCGGCAAAAACCACTGGTACTTTTTCAAGCCGAACGGAAGCTTCTGCAAGAAGGATGTGCGGATGTCCTTGCCGGCGAACGCCTTGCTCACCCGCCTCGGATCATAGAGCAGCGTGAACGTGGGTGCGTTCGGAAAGATCTCCTGCAACGCCAGCAAGACCTTTTCGGCCCCGCCGTCCTGTACCAGGTGATCATGGACCAAAGCGACTTTCATGCTCGCATGGAACCAGTAAAACCGGCTTTGGACAAGGCCTCCGTGAAGGCGCGGAAGTCCGTCACGGGAAAGACCTTCCAGGTACCCTTGCTGCGAACCCGCACGCCGCGCCACCAGCGCATGCGAACGTTACGCGGCTTGCTGTAGGAAAAAGCGAGCCGATGAAATCCAGGTGTCCACGTCAGGCCCCAATCGCCCAAGGGAAAGTTGCTGCCGCGCTCAAGGCATTCGATGTCCGAAAACTCGACCTTGTAGTGCCAGCCGTTCTGACGGTCAAGCATGAGTATTCCGCTTTTTACGACGGTCACGACGATCGGCCTGCGCGCGTTCCATGCCCACTGCAAGACGACCAGGAAGATCAAGACAAAGACGTATTGCCACATGAGAAAAACGGTCCAGCCCAGGAGGATCGTGGTGCCCAGGAGGCTTCCTACGACGTCTCTCCAGGAAAGTCCGTGTACTTCTTTGAAAAAAATTTCCATGCGGCGTGTCAGTACGCGCCTTTTTTTGCAAACACGACGAGAGGCGTCTTCAGAAGGATCCCAGGTCCATGAGCGGCGTCCAGTTTTCGATGTAAAAGGTGTCGAGACGGATTTCGTCTTCGAAGCCGAGATCGGAGCGACCGGAAACTTGGGCCAGGCCGGTGATGCCCGGGCGGATCATGAGAACGCGCAGGTGGTGGCGCTGGTACTTTTCGACTTCGCGCGTCTGGTGCGGGCGCGGGCCGATCAGGCTCATGTCGCCTTTGAGGACGTTGAAGAACTGCGGCAGTTCGTCGATCGAGAAACGGCGGATGAAACGTCCGACGCGGGTGACGCGCGGGTCGTCCTTGATCTTGTAGACCGGGCCGTCCTTCAGGCTGCGCTCGGCGATCAGCTTCCGCTCCAATTCGAGCGCCGCGCGCTGGTCGTTGAATTGCTCGCCAATCGAGACGTCAGCGCGCATCGAGCGGAACTTATAGACGCGGAACTTGCGGCCTTCGAGTCCGACGCGCTCGTTGCGGAAGATGACCGGCCCGCGTGATTCCATCGCGACCGCGACCGCGACGAGCAGCATGATCGGAGAGGTGATGATGATGAAAAGAAGCGACGCAATGACGTCGAAGACGCGCTTGTAGACGCGTCCCCAGCCTTCAAGTTTGGTGCGCTTCACTTCGATGACGGGGATCCCCGCGATGGTCGTCGAGATCAGGGCGGCATGCGCGGCCAAGGTATCGGCGGCGTAGCGGAAGGTAAGATGGTGGTCCTCGGCGAATTCGATGACGGCGCGCATCTCGTCCTTGGCGGTTTCGGGATCGGTCACGAAGATCTCGTCGACGCCGCCCTTTTCGCAGAGCGTCGAGGCTTCTTGCATAGCTTGCCGGTCCCAGCGCGCGAAACGGCGCGCGATGCGGTAACCGCCGGCTGGATTTTTGCCGAGCTGTTCGACGATAGCTTCCGTTGCACGATCGTTTCCGCCGACGACAAGAATGCGCCGCGTTCCAACCCCGCGTTTTAGCAACTGGCGGTTCACGATACGCACGAGCAAGCGCAAGAAGATGACGTAGAGGATCGAGAGGATCCAGGCGGCTAAGACGACGAAGCGCGACGTGAAGAGCTCGCGCTGGAAAAAGATCATGATGATGAGACCCATCGCACCGAGCGTGCAAGCGGAGACGACCTTGACCGCTTCCTCTAAAATGCGTCGCGGGCGCTCGATCGCGTACAGGCCGGTCAGCCCGAAAATCACGAGATAGCACAACGCGACCGCGGCGGCGGCCTTGAAAAATTCGTGATAGGGGAGCAGCGAGATTGCCGGACGGAGCTCGGCGAAGGTCTCGAAGCGCAGCCGATGGGCGGTCATGGCGGCCAGGAGGAGCGCCACGTAGTCCAAAGGCAGGAGAATGACAGCGAACGTCAGCTGGTTTCTGCGCATATTCGTAAGTGTATCATAGCATTTTAAGGCGAAAAATTCAAGCCCGGAATACAGTGGTTCCTGATGCCGCAAGAGATCGATTTTTTGATTATCCACTGTGGAATGCTTGAGCCTGCGCGTATACTAATCCGGCCCATGACCACTCCATTCATGAAGATCGCCAAGCTCCACGTCGTGTGCGGTTGCATGTCCTCGGGCAAGAGCAGCGAACTCGCTCGTCTACTTCGTCGAGCCGCGTACGCCAAGATTCCCGTCTACGCCTTCAAACCGGGGACCGATACTCGCGACGGCGCTGCGGTTCGCTCCCGCGACGGGCATACGCACGAAGCGCGGGCCATTGGACGCGCGTTTGAAGCGCTGGCCATCGTGCCGCTGAACGGGCCAGGGCTCGTCGGCTTCGACGAAGCGCAGTTTTTCGATGACAGCCTCGTCGCGACGGCCGAAGATTTGTTGCGTCGCGGTTACGAAGTCGTCTGTGCCGGACTCGACACCGACTTTCGCGGCGAGCCGTTCGGGCCCATGGCCCAGTTGCTCGCACGGGCGGACGACGTCAACAAGCTCACGGCCGTCTGCGTACGCTGCGGCGACCGCCAAGCGACCCGCAGCCAGCGTCTGATCAACGGGGAACCCGCGCCCTATGACGCGCCGACTGTCCTTGTCGGCGGGGAAGAGTGCTATGAAGCTCGCTGCCGGTCATGTCACGAGGAGCCCGACCTTGTTCACTGCGCCGTTTTTTCATGTAAAGAAAAACCCCGTGATGATTACGGGGTCTGATGCGCCGCTGCAGGCCATTCGGCGATGCAGGCTTCGAGCGAAGTACGCCCCTCGTCGTCTCCGAGAACGCCGTGCACATGCACGGATGCTGATCCGTCGTGTTGGTGATTCACGGCGACCACGATCTTGTTCCCGTTTTCGAACCCAAGGACCAGTTCGAATTCTCCTGCTCGTTTGAAACACGGATCGGGCAGAGTGCTCTCGAAGCTGGTGAGCGGCGAACCGTCCGTCAGCCGTTTCAACTTCTCGAGAAGGCCGTTGATCTCTCGGACAGGCAATGGTAGTTTCACCATGAAAGGGCTCCTGGGTCGGTGAGGGGCGAAGCGGGTGGCGGATGCTCTGAGCGAGACGCGAACACGGGATCCTGCCATAAAAGCGCTGTAGTGTCAATAGGTATTCGTAAGAAAAAACGCCCCGTTGAGGGACGTTTTTTCATGCGTTTTAAGGTCGCCTGTAAGCCGAATTCTGTACCCGCTTGCGCGGGCGACGGCCATCTCTCTCGTCCCGACGTTGCCATCGGGATCAAGCAAGCTACCTAATTTGCTCTTGCACCGGATCGGTGTTTACCCCGGAGCCGATCACTCGACTGCCGCGTGGGCTCTTACCCCACGATTTCAACCTTACCACGCTCCTTGCGGAGGCTTCGGCTTGCGCCTGTGGCGGTATGTTTCTGTTGCTTCCCATGCAAGCCTCGCGGCTCTCATAGGACCCCCGCGAATGCGGGGCCGCACGAACGAAGCGCTTTCGCGCTGCGCTCTTCCCTGGGCTTGGCGTATCCGCACCATCTCTCGTTACCCGAGACATGATGTGATCCGTTGTTCCCGGTTGCCGTTAGCAACGATCTCTGAATCACGGATTGCTCCGCGAAACGGTGTTCGGACTTTCCTCGATCCGCCTGTTTTGGGCGGGTCGCGGCCGTCCAGCTCCCTTAAAACAACGCCCAGGTACGATGTACCTAGGATACCGGTACTTTAAAAGAAAAAGCCCCGTTTGTCAAGACGGGGACGGTTCCGCGGTCACAACTCCGTGCGGATCCAAGCGCAGATGATCGACAGGCAAAAGAGGCCGTAGGCGAGGTGGGCGAAGAAGCTCGACGAGAGTCCTGTCCAGAGAAAGAGGCCGACGTGTCCGGCTGAAGCCGCAAGAACGATGCTGATAGGCAAGGCTTCGACCTGCGCGCCCCAGTACAAGACCGTAAAGAACATGATCGAAAGGAAGAGGAGCGTCAGCGCGGCAAGCGCGAAGCGGGCAGCGTCCACGCCCACGGCCTCTTCCGCCAAGAAGAGCGAGACAAAGGAGAGGCAGAAGCAGGCAAGAAGCGGAATGATCATCAGGCGGTTTCGACCCATCTTCCGCCGCTCGGCGATCAAGAGTGATACGTACAAGAGAACCGTGGCGGCGAAGCCGGCCATGCTCACGAAGGCCGGTCCGTCGAGGCGCGGGGACGCCTCGGTGCCGAACATACACATGATGGGAATCAGCATGATGAGAGCGACGTGGCCGAGCCATTTCAGGACGCGATTGCGCGGCGGCTTCTGATCCGACATGAGACCTCTTTTTTGCAAGAACGCTTGGTAAAGAAAAACACATCCGAGCGGATGCGTCAATGCGCGCGTTCCAGGCGCTCATGGAGCCGGGCGAGGCCGGCGAGGAGCGTGAGCTGGTGAAAAGGCATGTCGACGTTGTGGCTGTCGAGTTCATAGCCGAGGCCAGCTCCACGCCCATGCAGCCGAGGGCTGAGACCGACCGCGTTGCCGAACGGGATGCGTAGGTGCACGTCTTCTGGCGGATCACAGCGCGTCTCGAACGCTTCGGCCTCGTTGAGCGGCGCGCCCCACAGGTGCTGGCACGCGGTGCGCATCGCTTCCGTGACGCTTGCCATCGCTTCGGTTGCAGCGATCTGCGGCATGCGCCGTATCGTTTCCGGCGAGAAGATCGCGCTGATCGGCGCGGCGTGCAGGGCGCGCTCTTGAAGCGAGGGGGTGACGAGCATCAGCTGGTGATCGGGTCCGAGCGCCTCAGGCTGCACGCCACGCACGCAGCTTTTCAGCGCATCGAAAAAAACGGAGAGCGTCGCCGAAACCGCAAGGGCTGATTGCAGGTCGGCCCGTTCCCGGTCGTCGTAGCCGATTTGCGGCAGCGGGAACCTCCAGCGAGTCCAGCCGTCGGCGGCCGTCACGAGGTTTCCTCCGCCAAGGCGGTTCCCGCTGCGGGGAAAGCCCCAGCCCTGCGGGTCGGACGGCGGGGCGTATGCTCCGAAGCCCTGTATCCTCATGTGCCGGGAGACGGTGCCCTTCTCCGCTGAAAGCTCGTCCAGGATTGCGTCATGCACGCGCGGATGCGTCCGCACGACGATTGCGGCTTCCGGCGCCGCTTCGAATGCCATGTCGTGCCACATCGGCAGCGCTTCAATCATCAGAAGGAACGGATTCATCATCGGCCTCCGTGCAAAGAAAAACACGCCGAGAGCGGCGTGTCAATGCTTCTGTCCGAGGTAACTGCTCAGTCGAGCGAGTCCTGCCAAGAGGGAGAGTTGTTGAACCGGATGGTCGGTATTGTGCGGAGAGAGTTCGTATCCGCCCGAAGGATAGCTGCGTGCGTTGCCATAGTCGTATCCGAGGCCGCAAGCGTTGCCAGGGGCGATAAAGAAGACTTTGTCTGGATTTGTGAAGTGAAAAGCGCGTTCCCAGAGAAGAAGGGATGTGACGTCTCCGCCGTGCATCATCGCGTATGCGTGATGGATTGTCTGGGTGATAAGGCGAATAGCTTCGTGTTCGCAGGCCGGGTCCGCGAACCGATCGGCGATGCGCGCGGCCCACCAGCCCGAGACGGTTGCGCTGATCGGGGCTCCGTACGCCATAGCGTTGAGGCGTACATGCGTGGAGACCGTGTACGCCTGCGGCTGCGAACCCTCGATGGGAACATCAACGGCGTTCAATCCGTGGAAGAGCTCTGCAAGGGATGAAGCCAAGGCGATGGCCGTTTTCCAATCCGGATTGGGATCATCGAAGCCGACGCGCGGAAATGCGCAGGTCCAACACGGCCAGCCGTCGGTGTCCGTGCCCGGCTGCAATAAGGGGCCAAAGCCCCAGGGTGCATTGATCGAGGGAGGAATGAATGTCGGCAACTCCGTCGCCGTCGCCTCTTCGATCGTCCAGTACCAGCCATGCTCATAGACGCCTTGCGCGAGCAAGGACGTGGCGGCGGCAGGATGCGCGGCGATGCGGATGCCGATTGGATCGTCGATGAAAGAAACGCGGTACCACGAAGGCAGATCGCGCACACGCAGGTTGATTTCGTGCATCTTGCTTTCCTCCGTGCAAAGAAAAACACGTCCGTCCGGACGTGTCAATCATACGCATGCGCGACTAGCCGGCAAGAAGTGCCAATGCTTTTGCTCCGTAGAGTTTGATCGTTGGATGAATCTCGGGATGCGCGAGCAGCTCTTCTTTTGTCATCCAGACGCATTGATTGGTGCGCTCGTGCGTATCCGGTTCGGTGATCACGTCCGACTCCGAGGCGGCGAAGTAGACGTGGCTTTCATGTCGATGGTCGGGGGTGATGAAGTGGATATTGAGAGCGACAGGGGGAAGGATTTCTTCATACCTTTCATCCGCGTAATCGAAAAGCTTGTTGCCTTTCCAAAGCTCGACTTCAAGCCCAACCTCTTCGCGGACTTCCGCCAACGCAGCTTCCGGCGCAGTTTGATGGTTTTCGATATGCCCTCCCGGAACGAGCCACATCTTGTGCTTGTCATGAAACCGCAGAAGGAGGCGCCCGGTTTTGGCATGCACGATAAAGACGTCCGCCGTCCTATCGATCTCTCCTGGATCAGTATGAATGTGAGGCATGGTTTTTCAAAGCGAAAAGTTTTAGCGCAGCAACCTCGAAACCCCGTCGAATTTGCGAATGAGGGGCATAGGATTCCAGGCGGTCATGCCGACGCTTTGCACCAGCTCTTCGGCGTCCCAAGACAGGCCCTTGGCAAAAAGTTCCTTGAGGAAGGCGCCTGTGTCGCGTTTCAGAAACCAACGATCGCCGAAGGTACGGACGAGATGCTCCTCGAGCTGGGCCGAGGCGATCCATGCGCGCAGCTCGTCAGCGCCGTAAAAACCGCCGTCCATGTCTTCAAGCCAGAATTCCGGCTCGTAGGCGAAGCCGGTTAGGTCGCGCAGCGTCTTCGTGTACAGCTCTTTGTTGCGCGCGATGTCATAGGGTTTTTCGTCGAAGGCGAGTTCGTAGCTGAACTTCGCGACGTAGCGGCGCAGCGCAAAAAGATTCCCGAGCAGCACCGAAGCGCCAAAGCGTTCGGCGGCGCCTTTCGGTACGTGTAGCACATGCTCGAGCCAAAGCGGATTTTCGGGCAGATGCTCGATCAGTGCGGCGAACGTTTCGGAAAGCGCTTGGGAGCGCGGCAAGCCCCGCCACTCATAGGGAAGCGAAGCGTCCATGTGCGCGAGATGCATCGCGCGACCGCCTTCGTGTAGGAGCGCGCGCACGTCTTCGAAACCGCCTTGCGGCTTGAGGAGGATGTGGACTTCTTCTGGTGCGCGCGGAGCGAAGCAGCTGGCGGAGGGACGCTTGCCAGGACGCACTTCGGCGTCGATGCGGATGTGCGGCGCTTGCTCGAACGGAAGGCCGATCGTGGCGAAGGCGCCGCTGCAAAGGGTGAAGAGTTTGTCGGCGGGGAAGAGGTGCGCGAATTCGTTTCCAGCCCGCCAATGGAGGGCATGTGCCGAGCCGAGATCCCCGAGCTCTTTTCCATACGCGCGGCGCAATGCATCCGACATGACGCGGCGGTACATGCCGGTCGTCTCTTCAAGGATCGGCAGCGTTTTTTGCAAGAAAGCGTCGTAGCGCACCCGTTTTTTCGTTTCCGCGTATTCGCGCATCGTGCCGAAGCCGAACTTGGCGAGCGCCTGACGGGCGGCGTGTTCGAGATCGAGGCGCAGTGGCGTCAGCTCTTCGCAGAGCGCCGCCTGGGCGGCACGCAGCGTTTCTCGTTTCGCGAGGTCCTCTTCATGCGCAATCAATGCGCCGATGTCGTCGTAGGGAACTTTCAAGCCGTCGGCGCCGGTTTCGAGCGATGCGGTTTTTTGGAAAATTTTCTCCTCGATCGGCAGCGTATCGGCGGCAATCACGCCTTCAAGCAGGGCGAAGAGTGCGCGTTCCATCTGGTCGCGCTTTTTGGGCTGCGGCGTGCGCTCGATCATTTCGCGTAGCGCAACGATCGTGTCCTGTGAAAAGAGATCGTTCTGGCGTTCCCTAATAGAGACGAGCGAAGGGCGCGCCTTCAGGCCCGCGCGGGCGAGGCGTTCTTCCGCCGCGAGCGCGGCATGATAGTCTTCCAGCTGCTTTAAGATCTCCTCGTACGTCATGCTCAGCGCAAGCCAGTCGCGTGCAAGACGGCATCCATGGTCTGGCGGGCGACCGCGCGGGCTTTGGCACCGCCGGAAGCCAAGACTATCCGGATGCGGTCCGGGTTTTTCATGAAATCCTTCTTCTTGGCCCGATAGTCCGCGAAGTATGTCGCGACCGCCTCGGCCGCCATTTTTTTCACTTCGCCGTATTTGACCGGCTGCTGGGCGATCGCTGCCGTCCGCGCGTCACGGCCGGCGAACATCTCGATGAGATCGAGCAGCAAGGCGACGCCCGCGTACGCTTCGGTCGCCAGCGCTTCGTCAGTGACGATGCCGCTCGGTTCCGTCGGCACGCCTTTCAGCTTTTTCAAAATCTCTTCCGGCTCGTCATCAAGCGAAAGATAGGATTTCGGGCCGTGGCTCTTCGACATTTTTTTCGTCGGTTCGGCCAGGCTCATGACTTTCGGTGTCTCGGTCAAGAGCGCTTTCGGTTCCGGGAAGAGGTCGCCAAAGCGCTTGTTGAAGTTGCGGGCGATGACGCGCGTCGTTTCGACATGCTGGACTTGGTCCTGCCCGACCGGAACCGCGTTGCCACCGTAGATCAGGATGTCGGCCGCTTGGAGCACCGGATAGTCCATGAGGGCCACGTTGACGTTCTTGTCGTGGCGCGCGGCTTTGTCCTTGTACTGCGTCATGCGCTCCATTTCGGCGACGGGCGTGACGGTGTTCAGGATCCAGCAGAGTTCGGCGTGCTCCGGCACGTCGGACTGCACGAAGAGCGTCGATTTTTTCGGATCGAGCCCGAGCGCCAAGAGCGACGCGGCGAGGTCGAGGATGCGATGCTGCATCTCTTTCGGCTCGTAGGCGATCGTCATCGCGTGGTAGTCGGCGATGAAGAACCAGCAGCGTTCCGGATGCGCGTCTTGCAACGATAGCCAATTGCGCAGGCTGCCCGCCCAGTTTCCGATGTGGAGTTCGCCCGTCGGCTGAGCTCCAGAAACGACGATCGTCGCGTCCTTTTTCATATGAGGGCATCTTACCGTTTTCGCCGGAAATGGCAATGAAAAAGACCCGCCGTTCAGGCGAGTCCGTTAGGCGTGCCGACAGGATGCAGCCGGGCGCAGATCGCGAAGGCGCGATTGATCAGGCTGCTGACCGCACGTAGGATGCCGTCGATGCCGTGGACCCGTTCTTCTTCCCACTCCTCCCAGGCGCGCTGTTCGAAAGCGTTGAAGAGGAAGAAGAGGATCACTCTGGCTTTCCGTTCACGCGCCAAGGCTTCGTTCACGTAGACCTGGACCGTGATTTCCCAGCCGCAGTATCCGCCGTAGAGGTTATGGATCCAGTACGCGTGATTCGGAGCGAGATGGTGATACGGGTAGAGTTCTAGCTTGCTGCGTGTGGCGATCGCTTCGAGCAAATAGAGCATGCCGTCCATGAATCCGCGGACGGCTTCCGGCACGGAGGCGAGTTCCGCGTTGGAAGGCTTTTTCATGCCGAACCGCCTTTCTTCGCTGGAACGGCTTTGGCCCCTTCGAGGACAAGTGTCATGAACTTCTTGCGTTGCGTCGCGCGCCATGCGGGATCTGCATTCAAACGGAGGACACGGCGCAAGTCCAAGACGTTGCCCAGGGCTTGCGCGGTGAAGACGAGAAACTCGAGTGTGTCCGTCAGGTCCTGAAGATCGCGGCAGCCGTAGGGCGGCTGAAGAAGTTCCTGGTCCCCAAGGGCCAGGTTGATCTGGCAAGGCTGCACGAAGGTGCTGAGGAGCATCCACGACGTCCACACGTGGACCGTGAATTTCCCCAAGTAGGTGTGCAGCACGTAGGTTGCTTCCCAGCGCTGCGTCTCTCCGTCGAACGTGAGGCCTGGCGCGAACGGCGCGCTGAAACCCAAGTCCTTGCATGCGATTTGCAACCGCACCAGGAATTCATTGGCCTGCTCCGAAAGAGGAAAGGGGTTCTGGCTCATCGACAACCTCCCGTGGGCGGACATCTTTACCCTTCCATGACGGAATGATTCCGTCAACCAAAAACCCCACTCGGGGGAGTGGGGTTTCTTGCGTTACACGTCGATCAGGACCGGCAGGATCATCGGGCGGCGCTCCGTCTCTTTGAAGAGGAACGAGCCGACTTCGTTGCGGATCTTGGTTTTCAGGTATTCGTCGAGGGCCGGACTCTTCGGGTCCGCGTCCTTCAGGATCTTCTTCACGAAGTCCTTGGCGCGCAGAACGAGCCCGGTCGCGTCTTTCTGATAAACGAAGCCGCGCGAGATGACGTCGGGATCGCCGACCAGCGCACCGGTCTTCTTGTCGATCTTGCAGACGACGACGAGCATGCCGTCTTCGGCCAGTTCGCGGCGGTCGCGCAGGACGACTTCGGAGACGTCGCCGACGCCGAGGCCGTCGACAAAGACGTATTCGGACGGGACGAATTCGGCGGTCAGGCGGGCGCCGGTCTTGTCGAACTCGACGATTTGGCCGTTGTCGGCCACGAAGATGTTCGAACGCGGCGTGCCGACCGCTTCGGCGAGGTCCGCGTGGGCTTCAAGCATGAAACGGTTGCCGTGGATCGGCATGAAGTAGCGCGGCTTGGTGAGGCGCAGCATGAGCTTCAAGTCCTCCTGCTTGGCGTGGCCGCCCGCGTGGATATCGACCATGGCGTTGTCGACGAGCTTGGCACCTTGGCGGACCAGCGTGTCCTTCAAGGATTGGACCGTGCGCTCGTTGCCCGGGATGACCGAGCTCGAGAAGACGACGAGGTCGCCCGGCTGGATCGAGAGGAACTTGTGTTCGCGATTCGCGACCTTCATGAGCGTCGCGTTCTGCTCGCCTTGCGAGCCGGTACAGACGACGATCGCCTTGTTGTCCGGCAGGCGCTTGAACTCCTCCTCCTCGACGATCGTGCCCTGCTTGTATTTCATGTAGCCCAGCTTGTGCGCGAGCTCCACGTTGTTGAGGAGCGAGCGGCCCTGGAGCAGCACCTTGCGGCCGAGCGGTTCGGCGGCGTCGAAGACCTGCTGCATGCGGGTGAGCATCGACGAGAACATGCCGATGATGACGCGTCCGGTGCCGCGCTCGATCGTGCGGCGGATTTCTTCGCCGACGACTTTTTCCGAGATCTGGTGTCCCGGCGAGGTGGCGTTGGTCGAGTCGGACATCAGCATGAGGACGTTCTTGCCGCCGAATCCCGCGATGTGGATCAGGTCGGCCGGGTCGCCGTCCGCCGGCGTGAAGTCGAACTTGAAGTCGCCCGTGCCGAGGATCACGCCGTACGGGGTGTAGAGCGCGGTACCAAAGGCGTCGGAAATATTGTGGTTGACGTGGAACGGCTCGAAAACGAAATTGCGTCCGAGTTGGATACGGCTCTTGCCGGTCACCATCTGGAACTTCAGTTGGCTGGCGTTGCCGAATTCCTCCTGGCGGTTGCGGATGATACCGGCCGTGAGCGGGGCAGTGTAGATCGTCGGGAAGCCGAGGCGGGGGAGGATGAACGGCAAGCCGCCGACGTGGTCGAGATGGCCGTGGCTCACGATGATGCCGCGGATGTTGCGCTCCTTGCCTTTGAGGCAGGCGATGTTCGGGATGATGTAGTCGATCCCCGGCATGTTCTCTTCCGGGAACATCAAGCCGGCGTCGACGATGACGATATCGTCGCCGCATTCGAAGACGGTGCAGTTGCGGCCGATCTCTTCGAGGCCGCCCAAGGCGTATACCTTGAGCTTCGGCGGGTTGCCCTGGATGTTATCCATCGGCAGCACGGCGGCGTTTTTCGGAGCGTTCAACGCTTCGACGGTCCTCGCGGACATTCCGCGCTGCGCTTGGCCGTTTCCGACGGTCTGCATTTTCTGGCCGGGACGGTTGTTGTTGCGTCCGCCGCGGAACGGGGGGCGATTGTCGCCGCCGCGAGCGGCTCCATAGGCGGGGCGGAAGGGCGGACGAGCGCCGCCTTGCTGAGGCGGGCGCGGGCTTGCGCCGGATGACGCGGGTCGCGAGGCGCCGCCAGTGGACGGAGCCGGTCGCTTGGGTACGGATACCATAAAAAAGAATCTGTTCATGCCCCACGCATGCGGGGCGGTTTATATATTGTGTTGATTGCGGACATTCGGGTCCCGTGCAACAACGGGAGAAATGTCTTCGCAGATCGACAGTCGGGAGGCTTGAAGCGTCGCTTCAAAACTTTCGACGGGTAATCTGCCTGGTGGGCGAGGAGGGACTTGAACCCTCATGACCTTGCGGTCGTACGGCCCTGAACCGTATGCGTCTGCCAATTCCGCCACTTGCCCACGCGTGTTTTTTCGTACCTCCTAGGAGAATCAGTATACCCCGAACGGCCGGAATGGTCAAGCTTGCTTATTTCCACCGCCTCGCCGTTTTTAAATACCACGACGTGATTGTGGCAAAGCGGTCCGACGGATCATTCACCCGCGTGCCGCCGAAGCCTTTAAGCTCGGCCGGGATTGCATACGTATAGGAAGGACTATAGAGGAAGGCGGCAGGTTGCTGATCGGCCAAGATAGTCAAAAACTTGGCATAGTACTGCTGCCGTGCGGCCGGATCCGCTGTGCGGCGCGCCGCTTCGAGGGCCTGATCGGCCTCATGATCGGAGAACATCGCCAAATTCAAGCCGGGGTCCTGGATCTGCGAAGAATGCCAGAAAGGATACGGATCGAGATCGGCCCCGAGGAGCTGCCCGTAGAGAAGCGCATCGTAGTCGCGCGGGCGGATGACGGTGCGGTGGATTTCCGAAGCGGGAACGGCGTTCACGACAACGTCGACGCCGAGCGCGGCCCAGCCGTTCTTGATGATCGTGGCCGTGCCCAGGCTCTCTGGCTGATCGACCGTGGTGAGCGCGAGTGAAAGTGTCTCGCTCGACGCCGGCGTCTTGGTTTTCGCATTGGCGGCCGTGACGCGCTTGCGCAAACCGTCGGCTGGATCGATCTTCCAATCCAGCGAATCCAAGAGTGCTCCGGCGGCGGTCAGATTATAAGGAACGGGCGCGGTCGAAGTGGCGCTCATGCCGGGCAGAACCGGGTGATCGACCGGGTGGCCGTCGCCGTCCAGCACATCGAACAGAATGCGGCCTTTGTCGATCGCCATCGTCAACGCGCGGCGCACGCCCTTGTCTTTTAAGATCGAATTCTGCCCGGGGTTGAAGAAGACGGCCGTGACTTGCGGCAGTTCGAGCGAAACCGGGGTGACGTGCGACGAACCTTTTACGTCTTCGCGCTTGTCGCGCGGCACGAAACTGAGCGAATCGATCTGCCGCTTGCGCAAGGCTTCGAGGGCCGAGGGATAGTCCTGATAAAACTGGAACGCCATTTTTTCGATGTATGGCGCCGGCTGGTAATACGCGGCATTGCGGGCGAGCGTGTAGCTCATGACGAAACCGCGCTTGTCGCGGCGCAGATCGTCGAACTTGAACGGCCCGCTGCCGATCGGCTTCAAATTCGCTTCGGCCAACTGCGCGTCTTGGGCGCTCACGTCTTTCCAGATATGGCGGGGGAGAATGCCGAAATCGAGGTGCGACAAGAATTGCGCGTACGGCTCTTTGAGCGTCAACTTGATCGTCATGTCATCGGGTTTTTCGACCGTCACGCCTTTGAAGAACGCGTAGAGGGGGCTCTTCCAGGCCGGATCCTGGATGAGCGAAAACGTGAACAGGACGTCGTCGGCCGTCAGCGCTTGGCCGTCGTGCCAGCGCACGCCTTGGCGCAGCGTCAAGCTGTAGGTTTTCTGATCGGGCGAGACGCCGTAGTTCTCGACGAGATCCTGCACGAGCCGCCCATTGCCGTCGGTCGTGAAGAGGCGGGAGAAGACGAGGCGCGTGAGATCGTTGTCGACGTCGTTTGAGAGCGACAGGATCGGATTCAAGGCATGCGGCGAACCGACCATGCCTTCGGTGATCGTGCCGCCGACCGAGGGTCCAACGGAGGTGTGCGAAAAATACAGGCCGCCGCCGACGAGCGCGAGACCGAACACGAACAGGCCGATGCCGAGGCGCAGCCGGAAGTTGTCGTTCGAAGAAAGGACTTCCGGCAAATGGCGGATCTGCCGCCAGGTCGGAAGGCGGGCGGACGCGAGCGAATGCACCAGGCGCTGGTCCCAGCTCTCATGTTCGCGAAACGAGGCCGGCCGCCGCCGGTTCCATCCGCGCTTCAGGCGGTCGAGCAGGGATCCTGATCGTTCGCGATATGAAGGCATTTTTTGGAAATCCCCCTCTTCACGGAAGAGGGGGAGGGAGCGTTTAAACTCTCCTGCCTCCCTTAAAGGGGAGGAGGTTTAAGAAACGATGATGATCGCGAGGCTGGTACCGAGGAACAGGGTGGCCAGGACGATCGTGAGATAGAACAGGCCTTTCTCGAGCCCGCGCTTGGTGCGGAACGAGTTGCCGTCGCCGCCGAAGGTCGCGCCGAGGCCAACGCCTTGCTGTTGCAGCAAAATCGAGACGATCAGCAGCACGGAGACGGCGACTTGGATGATGGTGAGGATGTTCTTCATAAAGGGAAAAGCGGTTGCAATATCGAAGGAAGCGTATCAATTCGGCAGGGACGTGTCAATCCGTTCCGTCAGTGTCAGTGTTCTCTTTATATAGACCATCCTTCGTTTCATTCAGGATGTCAGATCAGAGAAACGCACATTCTGGTCAAGACGTGTACGTGGTATCATTTCGTCATATGCCCCGTCGCGGCGTTTCTTCCCTGGGTCCGATGATCGTGATCGGCCTCGCGCTCGCGCTGGCCCTGCTCTTCTTGTGGCGCGTCTGGAGCTACTACCGGATGATTTCCGGAGGAGGCGATGTTGAATTGCCTCAGTACTCCGGTCAGTTCACGTTGCTGAAATCGGGAGGGGGCGCGCCGAAGGGCGCGTATGCCGACGTCGCGACCGCCGATGATCCGGCGATCGGTCCGACCGACGCCAAACTCACGATCGTCGAGTTCCTGGATTACGAATGCCCCTTCTGCAACGCGGAGTCGGCGATCGTGCGCCAGCTCGCAGCCAAATATCAAGACAAGATGCGCCTCGTCATCCGGGATTTCCCGGTCGCGGAGCTTCATGCGCATGCCGTGATCGCCGCCGAAGGCGCCGGCTGTGTCGAAGCGCAAGGAAAGTACTGGCCGATGCATGATCGCCTGTTTGCTGCCGCGGCGGATGGAACGCTGACGCGCGAAGAGATCGACCGGGCTGCCGAACAGTCCGGCGCCGATATGCCCGTCTATCGCGCGTGCATGAACGCCCATGCTAGGCTCGACGAAATCGAAAAGGATGCCGCCGACGGCCTCGCCGCCGGCGTCCGCGGCACGCCGACCTTCTTCTTCAACGGCAGTCGCGTCGAGGGTGCGATTCCTAAAGACGTCTTTGAAACGCTGATCCGCCGGTATGTCTCTCCGTAAATTTTTTCTCGCCGTGTTCGCGCTTTTGACGCTTGGAACGCTTTCGTTCGTCCATACAGGAACCGCGTTGGCCCAAGTACCGCCCCCCGAACCCATCAAGTTGGAAGTTCCGATCCCGATCGCCCAGCAGGTCGAAGGGTATTCGGCAGGCAAGGTCGCCGATCTCGCGAGCTACATCGGCGTCATGTATCAATTCCTGATTTCGATCATCGGGCTTCTTGCCGCGCTCATGATGATCATCGGCGGCTTTCAGTACCTGACCTCGGCGGGGGATTCCAGCAAGATCAAGAATGCGAAAAAACGCATCACCGACGCCTTGATCGGCCTCACGCTTGCGCTCTCGGCGTACGCGCTCCTTAACACCATCAATCCGGCGCTGCTGGAGTTCAAGCCGCTCAGCCCACAACTTTCGGTCATCGGGACAGAACTCTCTCTCCTGCCTTGGTGCGAGGAGGTGATCGCGCAAGGACACTCCGTCACTCCGGCCGGCACGGCGCAAGCGTGCGGGAACATCGGCCAATATACACAGGATGCCAGCACGCTCTACTGCATGTATCAGGGAGACTGCCGCATTGGACGGGTCGTGCGCGGAGGCGGCTTCGATCAAGTCGCAACGTGCCTGCAAAAAAACGGACTTGATAGCAAGACCGTCAAGGAAGAAGTTGGAAAAGACAAGAATGCCCGCCTCGGCGTTTGCCTTCCTTGCATGTACATCACGAAGACGGTGGCGAGCGAGCTTGGCTACGGTCTTGAAGACGCGTGCTATGCCTGGATGACCACGGTCGAGAGCATCCGGAAGCAAACGCCTAATCAGGAACTGTGGTCGTATTGCGGGCCGGCGGGAGGTTTTCCCGGTTGCGTGCAGGCCGACATCAACTGTGAAAATGTCAACGGCAACGAGCCGGACGCGGTGAGCGATGGAGGGTGCGCCGATACCAAAACCTGCGGCTGCGGCGGATATGACGATTCTCCGGAACCGGCGTATCCGGAGGAAGACGATATCAGCTTGCAAGAGGTCATGAACGGAGGAGGCCCGTCCCTCGCCGGAAGAGAGACGCTGGACGATCTCCCACAGCATTTGGGCGCCGTCTGCGCTTGGAATCCCTGCGAAAATTTCGTCGATGCGCGCGTGGAAGAGGGCAAGCAACTCTTGGTTGGCAACCAGGTCATTAAGACGCTGCATCAGCAGTCCTTTAAAAACGGCTGCAGCGGTCCCGGAATCAGCAAGTACGTCAAAGGCGTTCGCGCATTCACGTCGGACTGCCGCAACAAATGAGGTCCTGGAACGCGCCGCATGGTGCGCTCCTTGCTCTCTCGACAATTCCATGCTAGAGTGCCTTCCGACATAACTTCGGATGCATGGCTGGCAAAAAAATCTCCAAAGTTCGCGGAAAAGGCGGAGTTCCGGACGTGATTCGTGTGCGCGGCGCGCGTGCGCACAACTTGAAGAACGTCTCCGTCGACATTCCGAAAAACGCGCTCGTGGTCGTGACGGGCCTTTCCGGTTCCGGCAAGTCGAGTCTTGCCTTTGACACGATTTACGCCGAAGGACAGCGCCGTTACATGGAGAGCTTGTCGTCGTACGCCCGCCAGTTCCTGGAACTCCAGGACAAGCCGGACGTCGACGAGATTTCGGGCCTCAGCCCGACGATCGCGATCGATCAAAAGACGGTTTCTTCGAACCCCCGCTCGACGGTCGGCACCATCACCGAAATTTACGATTTCTTCCGCTTGCTCTTCGCGCGCGTCGGCAAGGCGCACTGCCCGAATTGCGGCAAGCCGGTTTCCGAACAGACCCCGCGCCAGATCGTCGAGCGCATCAACCTGCTCGCCAAGGACCAGGGGCTCGTGATCCTCGCGCCGGTCGTGAAGGAAGAGAAGGGTGAACAGAAAAAAGCGATCGAGGCGATGTTCCGCGCCGGCTACCGCGAAGCCCGCGTCGACGGCTCGCTTTACACGATCGAAGAGCTCACCAAGCAGCGCCTCGATCGCGACAAGCGCCACACGATCGAAGCGGTCATCGCCCGGATCCAGGAAAAGAACCCGGCCTACGACGAAAAGCAGATGCTCGCGCTCGTCGGCAAGGCGCTCGAAATGGGCGACGGTTTCTTGAGCG
>JACCDN010087511.1_pt1 | contig 19519 bp, 20 predicted proteins | sample 7441691 | NCBI WGS metagenome assembly JACCDN01 (sample SAMN15323439, study PRJNA562643) | freshwater metagenome | isolation source: river surface water | place: USA:Blue River Watershed | collected 2017-08-16 | reverse complement strand
CAGGGCTCGCCGTCGGCTACCTGATCGGGAAGATCGGCCTTTCGATCATTGAGGAAATCCGCGTCTACCAAGAAAAACGGAAGGTAGCCCACCGCGAACTTCACCCTCGGTAACAACCTCCATGGCCTCTACCACACTGATCTACAACCCCAAAGCGGGCGCAAAAAAAAGGCTTGGTTCACAAAATACGCAGGCGACGATTCGCCAGATTCGACGCCTGCTAAGCAAATACGGTATCGAAGCCGACGAGACGCCAACGAAGGGCCCCGGAGACGCGTGCAGGCTAGCACGAGAAGCTGCCGCGTCCGGCGCTGAAACCGTGATCGTGGCCGGAGGCGATGGCACGGTCGGCGAAGCGGCCAACGGGCTGGTCGGCACCGAAACGGCGCTCGGCATCCTCCCGCTCGGCACCTTCATGAACGTGGCTCGCATGCTGACGATTCCGCTCGATCTCGAGCGGGCCGTCATGGTGCTCCGCATGCGCCAGATCCGCACGATCGACGTGGGCCAAGTGCTCTCGATCGGCGGAACGAGGATCGATGAACCATTGTATTTTCTCGAAGCCGCCGGCATCGGCTTGGAGGCCCGCTTCCAGCGCGGCGTCCTGGAAATGGAGCGCGGGGACCCAGACGCGTTTTGGCGGCTGCTGAAAAGCCTGTGGAAGCCGCGGCGCGCGCCGATCCGGATCGAGCTCGACGAAGGTCGCGTATTCGAATCGCGGGCGCAAATCATCCTGGTCACGAACGGCCCGTATGAAGGCGCGGGGCTGCACGTCGCTCCGACGGCGAAACTGAACGATCATCGCTTGACGGTCCGCTGCTACGGCATGAATCACCTCGAGCTCTTGGCGCATTTTCTGAAAATAAAAATGGCGGGGTCCGACAAGGAGCCGCACATCTTCACGGCCACTTCTTCTTCCGTGCGTCTGACGTCGTCCGGATCTGCCCATGTCCATGCCGACGCGCGCGTCTTCGGGCGCACGCCGGTCCACATGACCGTCGTTCCCGCGGCTCTCCGCGTCATCGCAGGGTTTCAGGATTCTCCCGAAGAAGGCGCCCTCTTGCAGGAAGAAACATATCTGGCGCCTTGAAGCAGGGCAGAAGCTGGAGTAAAGAAGGACCGACTCAAATAAAAAAGCCCGCGAGAAGCGAGCGTGCGGATCACGGGTAGTGGTTGCAGTCCGCGTTGCCGTTCTTGTCGGGCAGGCAGTTCTTGACCACGCAGGGAAAGAGGCTCCCCGGGGCCGGACAGCACTGCGTGGTGCCACCCATGTGGCAATCCGCGCACTGCGCCGCCGTCTGCCTGTCGTGGCAGTCGTAGACGTTGGGGTCCATGAACGAGGTCAAGACGTAGGCCGGGGTGATGGCGCCGCTCGAACCCACGCACGTGCTGTCGCCGATCTGGCAGGTCCTGCCGTTCGGCAGGTCGACGCGGGCCGCGCTCGAGGAGGCGTCGAGGCCGTCCGCGCCGCCGGGGTTCTCCTCGGCGCAGGCAACGATGCCGAAGGAAGCGGTGAGCGCGAACACGGAAACGGAGAAGAAACTACGAAATCGCAAGATCTTTTCGGTCCTAACAACCGGGTGGTGAGGCCCTCCGCCAGAATGCCTGGCGGACTCGACCCTTGACCGGTCACGGCAGATGGTAATGAAAAATGAAAAATCTGTCAAGGAGACCTAAGGAAAAATGCTTCTTCAAGAATATAAAAAGCCCGCGTTATGAGAAACGCGGGCGAAGGCGTTGGCGACCGGCTTCAGCAGCGGAGGTCGGCGCAGAAGGCGCGGCACGGGATGGTGATGTCGTCGCCGCGCTCGTAGCGGCAGTTGTTCTGCGTGCCCTTGTCGCAGCACTTCGTGGACACGCACTCCTTGAGCCCCGGGAAAGGGTGCCAGTCCCGAGTGGTCTTGTCGCACTCGCGTTCGGGCAGCTTGGGCTTCTCGGAGCCGGCGTCCGGTTCGGTGAGCGACGAGGAACTGGTGCCGATGTCGGCGGGCGGCTCGCACGCGCCCATGACGAGGGCAGCGAGAGTGAAGAAAGCGAGCTTGGTGTTCTGCAAGACTTCTGAATCCTGACAACCGGTCGGGTAATGAGGTCCCTTGCCAAGAACAATCCGGCGGGACGGCTAGTAATACCGGTCGGGCACAAGATTACCTGAACCGGAAGATTCTGTCAAGGACCCTATCCATGTTAATTTGCTCTTTTCGTTCGCACGCTAACGTTTTCTTTTTACGAAAAAATTCAGGAGACTGAAATAAAAAAGCTCGCGGGGAGCGAGCAGTTATGAGAGATCCCCGAGCTTGCTCAGGGAAGACTGGTGGTGCAGCTGTTCTTGCCCTTGTCGTCCGGCGGATGGTCGCAGACCTCGCAGGCGACCCCGACCGACCAGAAGTAGGCGCAGCACGGGGTCTTGCCGCCGGCCCGGCACTCGGCACAGGTGATGCTCGTGCCTGGATCGGAGCAGTAGATCGTGCCGACGGGCATCTCGGCGACCTCCGCCGGCGCGCTGTTGTCCGTGTTGCAGCTCGCACCCACACACGAGGTGTTGTCGCGAGCGGCGACCTCGGTGGAGTCGCTGTCCACTTCCTCCGTGCAGGCGGTGAGGCCACAGGTTCCGGCGAGAACCGTCGCGAGGGTGAGGACGATGTTCGTGAACTTCAAGTTCTTTGTTCCTGACAACCGGTCGAGTGTGAGCCCCCTTCAGAACAATCCGTCGGGATAGCTAGTAATACCGGTCGGGCGGAACTTACCTGAACAGGAAAAAAATGTCAAGGGTCGCATCAGGCCCTCAATGCAGTTTCTTGACTTCCGCCTTAAATTGATCTCCTCGATCGAATTCGTTGACAAATAAACCGAACGACGCGCAACCAGGCGAAAGAAGCACGAGTTCTCCCCTCTTGGCGGATCGGGAAGCTTCCAGAACGGCTTCCTGCATGGAGCGCGCGATGGCTTTCTCTCGGACGCCGGCGCGATGGAGCGCGCGCATCATTTTCGGCGTGGCCGTGCCCTCAAAGAGGATGACATCTTTTGAATGGCGCTTCACGGCTTTGGCCCACGCGCCGAATTCCAGCACCTTATCCGCGCCGCCAGCGATGAGAACTCCTTTTTTGTCGGCGAAAATCGTTTCCATCGCGGCGATCGAGGCCTCCGGCGTCGTGGCGGCGGTGTCGTTCCAATACGAGACGCCACGGAGATCACGGACGCGTTCAAGGCGATGCGGCACGCCCTTGAACGCGCGGAGCGCTTTGCGAATCGCTTGCGGTTTCGCCCCTCGAAGGAACGCTGCACCGCCTGCCAAAAGCGCATTCCAAAGATTGTGCGCGCCGGGCAGCCGCACGTCTTTTTCTTCAAAGAGGATCGTCTCAATGCCCTGCGAGCGGACGACAGCTTTTCCTTTTTTATAGTAGAGGCCATTCTGCTCGTCCGGGACCGAATGCATTGATGCCCAAAAACGCTCGCCGCGGACGCGCGCGCCCATTTTTTTCGTGTAGACGTTGTCGTACGGCACGATCGCGATATCGGTCGGCAATTGCCAGGCGTAGATCAGTTCCTTGGCTGCCGCGTAGTCCTGCATGCCGTCGTACCGATTGAGGTGATCCGGCAAGACGTTGGTGAGCACGGAAATCGTCGGACTGCGCTCGACGCTTTTCAGGCTCTCGAGCTGCCACGAAGAAAGTTCGAGGACGATCGGGGTTTCTCGTTCGGATCCCATCACGTACTCATGCGGCGACTTGCGAATGTTGCCAGCGACGAAGACGCGACCGAACGAGGCTTCCAGCATCGCGCCGAGCAGCGCGGTCACGGTCGTCTTGCCTTTCGTACCGGACACGCCGACGATCGGCTGGGCACAGGTACGGAAAAAGATCGACATGTCGGATTCGATCGCCGCGCCGGCAGCCTTTGCGATCTTCAAAAATTTCGAATCGCGCGGCACGCCGGGATTCTGGATGACCACGTCGGCCTTCGTAAAATCCTCCTCACGATGCTCGCCGAGCGCATACCGAATCGGATGCGCCTTCTTGCCAAGCTTCTTGCGCAAGAGATCGAGCTCTTGAATCGACACCGCGAGCGCCTTGCGGTCCTTCAGATCTGTAATCGTCAAACGGGCGCCCTGGCGCAGCAGCCACTTGGAAACGCCCAAACCGCCCTGGTTCAGGCCCAGGCCCATGACCGTCACCTTCTTGTTTTGGAATAGCGGAATCATGTTCGCAAAAATTCTTGTTTCGCCAGATTGACGCGTACGAGCCCTTCGCCGATCTCCCACCCCATTTTACCGTAGGCCAGGAGCCCTCTCCAAAGGCCGATTTTCTGGGTCTTATGGACCTGGCTCACACCCATGGTTGGAATTGAGCCGTACGGCCAGGCGCGGACGCGACAGGCATAATTGAGGGCCATCTCGACACGGAACCCGTCCAGGAAACGCGGCGGGACTGATTCGATTACCTCGCGCCGCAGCGCGCGCTCCCCCGAGAGGAGCGGCAACCGCGCGATGAGCCGCGTGACGATCGGTCCGCGATCGCGAAGGCCCGTGCACATCTTGAGCCTGCCGTTCAAGACCGGAGCGAGCAGGCGCTCGACATGAAGAGGCGTCAGGCCGAGGAAATCGGCGTCGCAGAAGAAGAGAATTTCGGCGGCCGTCGAGCGCACGCCCGAAAGGAGCGCCCCGCCCTTTCCCACGTTTTTCTCGAGCCGTACCACGCGATCGGCGCCGGATTTTTCCGCCTCTTCGGCCGTATGATCGCCGGAGCCGTCGCTGACCACGATCACTTCGTCGATCGAAGCCGTGGCCTTGAGCGCCCGCACGACGTCGCCGAGGGTTTTCTCCTCGTTGTACGCCGGCACGATCGCGGCGACCCGCGGACGCTCAACGCCCGCGGAGCGAAAGCTCATAGAGGATCTCTTCCGCCTTGCGGTAATGCGAACGGGCTTGATCGTATTTCGTCCGCAGATAACCGGAGTAATCCATGGCGTCCAAGCCGACGACGACGCGCTCGAGCCGCGTTTTCATCTCGCGCGCTTCAGCGTCGCGCGCGGCCGTGACGAAAAACGCCATGAGCCGGACGGCTTCGCCGACCGCATCGCATAAGCCCGCGATTTGCGTCTCTTCATCAAAGCCTTCCAACGCGGACGTTTCGCCTCGCCAGGCGAGCTGTGCAACAAAGCGCGCCTCGGCATATTCTTCGAGCGCGGCCCGATATGCGCCCTCCTGCGCCAAACGCGCGTTGACGGCGGCCTTGGCTCGCACCGCTTCAAACAGGTCTTCGGCTTCGGCTAAGAGTCCCTTAGCCCCAGTTTCATCTTCGCGCAAAACAGCGAAGATCGCACGCTTCGAAGCGCTCTGGGCTTTGGCGGCCAAAGCGATGATGTCTCGCCGCGCCGCATCGAAAGCGGCGTGCTCGTTTTTCAGTTGTGCCAAGAAGCCTTCGTTCTGCATAGTCTTGGCCAAGCGTAGCCGAAGAAGCTTGAAAAATCAAGAAAAGAAAAGCCCGCGGCACGGGCCACGAGCGTCAGCGATGATCCCAAGCTGCTTCCTGCTGTCCGGTCACCTCATGAAAGCGGCGCGCCTCATGATCGTAGTGCAGAATGCGGACACGCACGGAGCCGTCGTCGTACTCAAGGACTTCCGGCGGCGTGAAGCGGAAAAACGTGCCGTCTTTGTACTCGGCGGCAAATTGCCACCAGAGCATCAGGAACAGCCCGAGAAGCGCGGCTGGCCAGCGCAAAGCCGTGAGGAACGGCATGGGAGGAAGGACGAAAAGCGTCACCGGCAGCACGGCGTACGCCAAGGTCGAAAGGACCGCCTTGACCGGCGCGTGCACCCAGTAATAGAGCACTCGCCGAAAGAAGATCTCGAGCCTCGGCCAAGCGGTCACAGCCCGCGCTTCAGGCTTATAGGTACGGACCTGGCGGATGGCGGTGCCGGAATTGTAATAGATGACCTGGCGATCGCCGATTTTGACCGTCACCATCTTAGCGTCATGCGTATGGCCTGCGATCAGATGGCAGACTTCCGGCCGCGTCGCCAAGAACGTATTGAGCTCCTTCTCGATGCGATCGGGATGCATGGTCGAAGCGAACAGATCCAGCATCAAGCGCGAATTGAACTTCTCGCGCGGCCGCCGAAATACATAGAGGAACTTGAGCGTGATGGCATCGAGCGCGATCATCGGCAGGAGCAGCGGCAGCGCGTACCATTTGCGTGAAACGCCCAGGATCCACTCATCACCATGATCGACGCGCCTTCCGATGCCAGGAAAGAGCCACTTTTTCAGCCGCGTGCCGAGACCCGCGTTCATGTAAGACGCGATCGGCACGTTGAGCGTCCGTTCAGTGCGTCCCCATCGAAAGGCCAGGCGGCCGGCGATCCAGCGGAACGCCAACACGAGCGCGATGAAGGAAATGATTCCGCCGACGGCGATGCCAGCGAACGTGTACGGGACGAGCGCGAACGTGAAGCCTGAAAGGGCGCCGGCAAGGAGGAGCGACATGAGAAGCATCAGGGCAACGACCCGACGGCTGATCATGACGTCGTCCTTGAAGGTTTCCGCTTCCGGCGGATTGGCCGAAAACGGATCGAAGCCGTCACCATGGCAGAATAGGACCGAGTCCGCGATCTGCATCTCCCGATGAAACGTCACGCGCGCGGCGTCTTCCGCCGACACAAGCCGTGCGCGAATCAGTTCCTGCACGCTCGGCCAAGCCAGATCCAGGTCGTGATTGCCGACGAAGATGCGGAAGGTCAGATTCGGAAAACGCGCGGCAAAGTTCCGCAAGCCTTCGAAATAGTCCGGATGCGCGGCCAGAATCGCAGCGGTCTTGGCGAGCGCCGCCGCCTCTGTCGGGACGATGCCATAACGACCTTCGAACTCGACGACGTGGTAATCGAGCCAATCGCCACCGATGATATGCTGGTAGGCGACGTCCGGACCGATGATCTTAAGATGCGTTTCGAGCATCTCGAGATACGCGATTTCGTTCTCGCGCGGAAAATCCTCGAGTTTGGGCTTGCCCTCCCCGAGGTGATGGTCGCTCATGACCAGCGTCGCTTTGACGAGCGTCGGCATGTGATTCCTCCCCGGTAAAGGCTTAAGCAAGGCCAACATGACCTGGCCACACTCCATCAAGAAAAAGACGCATTGTCAATCGAAGTTCGGACGGGTTACGATGTACGCATGCGCCGCTTCGAACGAAAAGAATTCCTGGGACTCGCAGGCCTGTTGATCGGCCTGCTTTGCTTTCCTGTGCTGCACATCGCGGGTAACATGTTCGCCCGCGAAGGCTTGATCACTCTTTGGATCCGCCAATCTCTCGGCATCGTGACGCTGACTTCGCCACCCGCACCTGAACCCGAGCCGGAGCCGGACCATACGAGGCCGCTCGCGATCATGATCGACAATCATCCGGACGCACGGCCGCAATCCGGGATCGCGAAAGCCGACGTCGTCTGGGAAGCGCCGGTCGAAGGTGGGCTCACGCGAGATTTGGCGATCTTCCGAAGCGCTAGCGCGACCGAGATCGGCCCGGTGCGCAGCGCGCGTCCGTATTTCTTGCGATGGGCCCGCGAATATGACGCGCTCTACGCCCATGTCGGCGGCAGCGACGAAGCACTGGCCGAACTGGCAGCTGGCACGCTCGGCTTGGACGACGTCAACGAATTCAGCAATGGCTCGACCTTCTGGCGCGACTCGCGAAGAAGCGCGCCTCATAATACCTACACCTCGAGCCAACGCTTGAAGGCGCTGATCGACAAAAAACAGTGGTTGGCGACGACCGAAGCTGTCGATGCGACGTCGCGCGAGCGCGAAGCGGCGACCGGGACGCCAGCGACCATCGTGACCGCCGTCGCCACGACCGGAGGCGACGCAATTGAATTCCGCTGGGACGACGAAGCAAGCGGCTATGCGCTTTGGCGCCGAGGCCGGCAGATGCGCGACCGCGACGGCACGCCGATCATGCCTCGCACCGTCGTCGTCCTCCCCATGGGCATGGTGGACATTTCAGATCCGCATGCCAAAGGGCTGATCGGCCTGCAAACCATCGGAACAGGCGACGCGGTCGTCTTTCGAAATGGCGTCGCGCAGACGGGTTTTTGGGAAAAAAAGTCGCCGGCTGAACCGACGCGCGTCATGGACGCGAACAGGCAACGCATTCCCTTCTCCGAAGGGCAGATCTGGTACGTGGTCATCGGCGCAAACGGCGGCGGCAGCCTGAACTTCAACTGACGCTCAGCGAGCGCACCAGTCCTTCAAAGCGCCGCGTGCGAACGTCCATGTCCGAATTTCGGAATCCAGCGTGACATCGCACGCCGACTCAAATGACTTTCGCGGCGCGTTTGGGGCGACATGGCGCCCATGTAGGCTGAACACGCGCACGACGCACACGGCGCCATCGTCTTTTCCTTGTCCCGTCTGCGCCACAAACGCCGCGCAATCGCCGTGGGTCAAGAGCTGGAGTGCGATCTCTTCCTCGATGACGCCAGTGCCGTCAGGAAACAGGCGTTGAGCGACCGCAACGCGCGTATTCCATGCCCACACGCCAGCGATCGCCAAGACGCCGAGCAGCAGCAATTCCGCATGGGATGGCCCGTGATGGGCGCGGGCGATCAGCACGATCAGCGCCCCAGCTGCCGCGCAGACGGCGACGGCTCCAATCACGGCCGCCGGAAATTCCCATGAAAAGGCGAAGTGCATATGCCGCCAGTATAACACGAGGCTTGCCAGGTGTCGGTTTTTCTGATACGGTACGGACGCTCGGGTCGGTAGCTCAGTCGGTAGAGCAACAGCCTTTTAAGCTGATGGTCCCGGGTTCGATCCCCGGCCGACCCACCATCAAAAAACATCCCCTCACAGGGATGTTTTTTGCATTCAGGCTTCGGGAATTTCGCTTTTGAATTCCGGATAGCGTTCCTTGAGCTGCTCCTTCACGGCCGAAAGTTCTTCATCATCATGCACTTCTCCGAACTCTTGGCGATCCTCGAGCACAGCATCAATCATGCTGCTCCAGGCTTCCGGCTCGTAAGCGGCTTCGGCAAGCGCGCGTTCTTTTACCGCCTGATACAGCTCTTCAAGATCGAACGTGAGGGTTTCCATAGGATGGAAATTATTTCTCGACCACGATCATTTTTTTAGCGCCGTGCTCGACGTCGCCGCCGTTCCAGTCGTGAATGGCGTTCCACAGGACGTCCGCGTCATAAACGTAGTCCGCGCCGCGCCGCGTGCCAGGATCGTTCGTGATGATCTTCCCTTCTTTGGTGTATCCCTTGACGACCAGCATGTGAAAGAGCGGTCCGGCTCCGCTGAAGTTCGGATTGTGCAGCTGGCGTCCGGCGGCGGGAAGAATGACGGGCAAGCCCTTGTCGATTTGCGCTTTGATATCCGAGATCGAGGTGATCTTGACGGCTCGTGATTTCGCGAAACCGAATCGTTCGCGCGCCATTTCCGCCACTTCGTCGGCGGTCGTGTCTTCGTAATAGCCGAAATGTTCTTTTTCCCAGTCGACAAGCGCTAAGATCTGCGCATCCGCCGTAGCAGGCGTGAAGGCGCCGGCTCCGGTCAAATAGGCATTGACCATGAGAAGCGACGTCTCTTCGCAGGCTTCTTGGTACGGCATGCTCCAATCGGCTTTCGGGGCTTGCGAGGTGAAGGGTACGGCTAAGTTCGCGCCCTTCGAACCGGGCTGTGTCGTCGGTTTCGGAGCCGGCGTCGGCGTCGGCGCGGGTGTGGGCTTTTCTCCAGGCGTCGGCGAAATACCGACGGGTTGGGCCGGAGGCTCCGGCACGTAGACCTGGGCTTCGGGGAGCTGCGGTTTGAAACGAGCGGCCACGTCATCGCGGATCACGCCGCGAAACGCAAAGACCGTTCCGGCAGCGGCCAGAAGGAGAATGGCGAACCCGAGGATGGCGAGTTTTTTTGAGGGCATCATGTGTCGATTCTATCACAAAAGACGCGCGAGCGCGCGTCTTTCTTTCATTTCAGCTCGATCAGGCGTTCCCAGGGGAAACGATCGCGGCCGAAATGGCCGTAGGCGGCGGAGTCGCGGAAGATCGGCTTGCGCAGATCCAGGCGCTCGATGATCGCCTGCGGGCGGAAGTCGAAATATTTCTGCAGGAGCGGAGACAGGTCGCGGCCGTCTTCGGAACGCGCGGTCAACATGACCGGATCGGCCTTGCCGATCGCGTAGGCCACGGACACCATGCATTTCTTGGCATAACCCGCGGCGACCAGGTTCTTGGCAGCAAAGCGCGCCATGTACGTGGCCGAACGATCGACTTTAGTGGAATCCTTTCCGGAAAACGCCCCGCCTCCATGCGGAATGATCCCCCCGTAGGTATCGACCATCAGTTTGCGGCCCGTGAGTCCCGTATCGGCCGTGAATCCGCCAACCACGAATCGGCCCGTGGGATTGATGTGAATTTCGACACCTTCAAGGGAGCCGATGACGGGCGCGATCACGCGCTCCGAAACACGGGCGCGGATTTCTTCCTGTGCGACGTCGGGCGCGTGCTGCGTCGAGACGACAACCGTCGTGACGCGCCCGCGATCCATCGTGACCTGCGTCTTGCCGTCGGGGCGCAGCCAAGAAAACGTGGGATCATGCCGGCGCAGATCGGCCAAGCTTGAAGCCATCGCATGCGCGTAGGCGATTGGCGCAGGCATGAGGCTCGGCGTCTCGACCGTCGCGTAGCCGTACATGATGCCTTGGTCCCCCGCTCCGCCGACGTCGACGCCCTGGGCGATATCGCCGGACTGGAGCTCGATGTTCACGAACACTTCAAGCTCATCATCATAGCCAATCTGCTTGTACACATGCTTGGCCATCCCTTCGATGTCGATTTCTCCTTGGGACGTGACTTCGCCGCCGACCATCAGCATGCCGTGCGAACCGAAGACCTCAAGCGCGACCCGGCTGCGAGGATCGCGGCGCAGGTATTCATCAAGCAGCGCATCAGCGATTTGATCGCAGACTTTATCGGGATGGCCTTCGGTAACGGATTCGGCTGTTTTCATGGGGAAATGCCGTCCAACCTTAGTCTTACAAGGTGTGAATGTCAACAACGCTTTTCCCCAAGGGCGTGTATACTGTTCGCGTATGAAACGCTCGACGTTTTCGCTGCTTGTGACCGCCGCGATCCTGGTGATCGGCGGCGCGGCTCTCTGGTTCCTGCTGATCGCTCCCCGGCTTGGCTCTTTCCCCTTCGGGACCAAACGCGGGCCGGAAGCCTCAATGACCCCTGCTAGCGAGACACAAGAGGGGGCGAGGAACAGCGCATTGAATCTCTACCTCACCGCGCCAAGCGAGCTGCCGGACGGAGCGTCGCGCGCCGACCTCACGATCCTCAAAGCCACGCTGACGGATGCAGTTGGCACGTCCGTCACCTTCTTCAAAGGGGCACAACGCGTGACGCTCCAAGCTGACGTGGTCCAGAAAACCTTGAGCGAACGAATCCCGGACGGACAGTGGACGAGACTGACGCTTGATATTTCCCCGGCCGCCGAACTGGCGTACGCGAACGGCAAGGTAAAAGCCGCGCTGATCGGAAAGACGCAGGCGATCTTCGTTCTCAACGCCGATGTCGCGGTGAGTCGAAGCCTGGCGATCTTCGGCGCCGTGCCGATCGAACGTGGCGCGATCAGTGCCGACAAAGCGCTTATCATGAACCTCAGCGCGGATCCCCGCACGGCGGATACCTATGTCTTCGGCGGATTCCTGCTCGACCCGCGCGGGCGTGGGGATATCTTCACGATCAAGAGCCCGACGCTTTTTTCCGTCATCAAAGAAGATCTCGGTTTCGATCTCTCCGTCGTGAAGCCGGGCTCTTCCGGTTTTCAGCCGGCCGAAAGTCCGCCGAAGCCGTAACCGCCCAAAAAGAAAAACCCCGTCCACTTGTGGACGGGGTGCATCATCACGCGATCAGTGGATGAGTTCGGAACCTTCCTCATCTCGCTTTCGCGACACCACGTGATAATCGCCGTTCGGGAACAACTGGATCACGAGGCTGCTTCGACTGCCGGGGCTGTACCCGGCCTGCTCGGCGTACGTCCCCGTGTACATGAGGTACGACGGACAGATGACCAGATACTCCTTGAGGTGCTCGACCCAGAATTCCGGATTGCCATCCGCATCGTACACGCGGCGGCGCACGCTCCGCACTGCCTTGTTGACGAGCTCGTCATGGACGTGACCCATGATGAAGAAATGCCGGAAATCGTTGAAGTTGCGATCCCTGCCGACGGCGTTGATCTTGCCGCCGGCCGTATTCGAGGCGCCCGTGCCGTGCTTGATGAAGAACGTCCAGCGATAGCCCTGCCAAACGACTTCCATGTTGCTCGGTCCGTTGAAGTACGGGATGCCGCCGAGCTTGTCGCAGACAACCTCGAGCGGATTGAGTCCCGAACCGTTGCGCTCCGGACGCGAATCGTGATTGCCCGTACGGGCGACGAGGATCTTGTGCGCGATGCGGCGGTAGACATGTTCCGTCTGCTCGCGCTGCGCCCTGGGAGTCGCGTCCTGTTCCGCCCATGCGGCGCCGCCGGCGCTGTCGCCGAGGGACATCTCCATGTTGTCGCCGTTCAGGAAAGCGAAGCGGTTGGGACGCCGCTCGACTTCCTTCACGTCCCTCATGAAGGTACCCTTGTCGCATTCCTTGTGTCCCCAGTGGACGTCCGAGAACGGAAACAGCTCGATGTACTTCGCGGGCCGCCCGTTCTCGTCGAGCACATCATCAGGAATGAACACCCGATGATACGCTTCCTTCTTTGATCGCACGAAGCGAAACGCGCGTGGCTGGACCTTCATCGGTTCCGGTTCCGGCGCCAGGACCTGCCAGTACGTCACGCCGATATGATTCTTCCAGCTCACGAGCTGAAAGCCTTCCGGCATCCGCGGCTTGTCCTTGAGCAGCGCCTCGATCTTGTCGACCGACACGCGCAGCTCATGAGCGATCTCGTCGGCACGCCGCCCTCGCGAAGGAAGGCGGGCCAGGTTCGCGATCAGGTTGTGTTTGTTCTTCACGTGAACCTCCTAGCTTCCTGCGTGGTGGCCGTTTTTGGAATCGATCCAACATCCGACCGTGCCCATGGCGGGAGAGGGATAGCCCTTCTTCTCGCCCTCGGATCCGCGGTGGACCCTGAAGCCCGGGCAGATGATGCCGTAGGCCGTATGTTCCTTGACCGTTTGCCCGATCGGATCGATCCGCCGCACGGTGTACCCCTTGGTCGTGCCGTGCTGGAGATGGCCCAGGATCGTGAAGTGCGGGAAGTTGTTGTCCGTCACGACGTCCTGGATCGCGTTGACCTTGGAGCCGGCCTTGCGGGCCTGCGAACGGCCGTGTAGCGCGTAGAATTCGATCGGCTTCTGCGGGAACTTCCAGTAGACGTCCGCGCGGACCGGGCGTTCCGTGTGATGGATGCGAAGTTCTTCGCAGATGTTCGCCAAAGGCTCGACGCCGTCGATCTTGCGCATGCGCTTTTCGAGAGGACCGGACTGCGCCCAGAGGATCTTGTGGGCCACCGGCGCGAGAAGCTCCGTGAGTTCTTCGCGCTTCTGGACCGCGCTCTCCTTGTCGTAGTCGCTGCCGCCGATGATGTCGCCGTTCAGGAAGGCGAACACGTACGGCTTCGAAGCGATGTATTGCAGATACTCGACGAAGCGGCCGCGATCGCAGCCGTGATCCCCGTACCAGACCGTATCGATTGGCAGGATGCGCAGCTGGTTGTCTTGGGGCGAGTCGGCGAAATCCAGGTTCTGCGGGAAGATCACCGACAGGTAGTCGGGATCATCCTTCGAATGCAGGACCTTGAAGACGCGCTTTCCCGGCTTGATCGTCCGCTTGCCGGGGATCTGCTCCAGGTAGTACGTCTTCTCTCGGTACTCATTGCGCCCCTCCTTCATGCGATAGCCGTCCGGCGGCGTCTTGAGAAGCGCGGCGAGCAGGGCCATTCCCTTGTCGCCGAACTTCTTCGAGACTTCCTTCTCCGTGCGGGCGCGCATCAGGAAGACGATGAGCTGCTGACGCAACTCGTTCTCTGAAACCGGACCGGGCGGCATGCCCTGGATGCGGGGCCACGGCGGCACCGCCATATCGCTGGCGATGGACGTAACGTGGTCCCAGCTGGGAAGCTGGAAACCCAGCTTCTCGGCTTCCGCTTCGATCGCGGCGAGCAGCGCGACTTTGTGCAGGCGCAGCTGTTCGCGATCCTGCATCTTCTGCGCGGCATTGAACGCCTTGCTGATCAGCGTCCGAACCGACTTTTGCTGGCGCGCGGGAGCTTGGGCTTTATAGCCGAGCGCGCTCAGCCACTCGCCAACGGCGCGGCGGCCGACGCTCTGCCTTCCGCAACGCTCGTTGATCTTCTTGCGCTCCTCGTGCGTGATCACGCGGGGCTTGTCGCCGCAGACCGCTGAAGCGGCCGCCACGACGACTGCACGCGGGGTCTTCTTGTCTGGCATGACATACCTCTCTTGGTCTGCGGACCTGTTCGAAAAGCTCCGATCATGGAGCAATCAAAAAACTCTTCAAGATGAAGAGTTCTCTGATACCAATAGGAAATTGCCTGAGCCCCGTGCAACATGTTGCGGCCGGATTATCATATGCAATCTCGTTAGGTATTCTCAGTATAGAACCTGTACCCTCGGACACAACCCCGGGTTATCCACAAAGAAAAAATGGGCTACGCGCCCATGAGTCTGAGAACTTTCTTTCGTTCGCGTTCAGGCCATTCCGAAAAGGGACGGACCGCAAGAGTCTTGTTCTTGAAACGATCGTCATCCGTCACTTCTTTTCCGACCCACTTCGGCCAGGGATGGTCTTCGAGCGCGTAGTTTTCCGTCGGCATTTCGATCTCGACGAGGATGAGCGGCGCGTTGCCTTCGCGGAACGCGTCGACTTCCCATTGCAAGCCGTCAAAACCCGCCGGGATGACGTGCCGATCCTTTACGATAAGGGCGGCGACCTTAGGAGCGACCTGGCGCAGCAGGAGATCCCCTTGAGCGGAATCGGGTCGATAGAGTTCATGCTCCATGTTGCCGGGTCCCTTGAGCTCGACAATGTGCGCTCCACCCCTGAGGCGAATGCGGACTTGGTTCGGTGCGAGCGCGAGATAGCCTTGCTCGATGCGCGCAGCGTCGCCAAGGGCGCGCGGCAAGCGATCGACGCGCGCGAGAAACTTGCGTTCGAATTCCTTGCCAGGCGTGGCGTGAGACATAGGTGGCCTCCGGCCATAAATCTAGCACATTGACAGGACGGGTAAAGGGCGTATCGTGCATCTCGTTCCCTTTCGGGGACGAGGTCATTCGCATGCCGAACAATCCGCGCGGGCTCGAACTCACATCCCAGCACCGCAAAAGATTCCGCACGATCGTCACCCGCGAAACGCTTCCGTGGTCACTGGTCATCGCCCAAGTCGATCCGGACGGGCTGGCGCTGCTACTCATCATGCTGAACGTTCTTCACGCCCTCGGTGTGAAAGCCGCCGCTTTCCATGGCGGGACGTATGATGATCCGCAGAATCAGCACATTCGCGATCTACTGAAGCTCGGTGCATTGATCCGTCCGATGAGCGAAATGCCGTCCGATGGGCCCGTCGCCCTGCTCGATTCCTGCAAGCTGAAAGATGCCCGCTTCGAAACACCGATCGACGCGAGACGGATCAGGATCATCATCGATCACCATCAGCCCGACGACCGTCTCTTCCGCTCCTGGAGGTACGTCCAGATCGTGCATTGCGGCGCCGCCGCGACGATCGGATGGAATCTGGCGAAGGCGCTCGGCATCCGTTTGAGCCGCTGCGCTTGCACGCTCGCGGCTGTCGGCATCCACAACGATACCAACAAGTTCCGCGCGCCCGTCACCTCGACGGCGGACGTCGCGGCGTATGCCGAAGCGTTCACCTGGGGCGATCGCAAGCTGATCCAAGGGTGCCACCGCTACAGCTTGCCGAAACGGTATTTCGATCTGGTCAGCAAGACGTACGGCGGCGTCGTTCGGATCGGACCGGCCGCGGTTTCACATCCTGCCCGCCGCATGCGGCACAGTCAGAGCGGATTCATCTCACGGTACGCCGATCGCATGCTCCAGTTCGAAGACGCCACGCTCTCGATCGTCTGGTGCCTGACCGAACGCGGCTTGCGCGCCTCGATTCGAACGACGGATGAAACCTGGGACCTGAACCTGCTGATCGAAGCGATCTTCGGCAAAGGCAACGGCGGGGCCAAGCACGGTTCCGGCGGAGCATTCGTCCCGCTTGCCAAGCTTCCTCAGCTCATCAGGGGCTTCAATGACGACGAGCAATTCGATGATGAAATGATCGCCAAAATCGACCGTTTCGTCCGCCGCCGCCTCGAAGAGTATTTCAGAAAGACCCCGGCCTGACGCCGAGGTCCTTTTTTAATACTCGTCGATGTTTTTTAACAATCCTTTGCGCTCGATCGGATCGCCGTTTTCGTCATAGGAGATCGTCGGAAGATCTTCGTATGATTCCTCGATGCGGACTTCTTCGACCAGGCGCGGCGAAAGCTCTTGCAAGAATTCCGATTTCGGCTCGAAGGAAAAATCGCCGTACCCGACCGACAGCGGATACGTCAGCCACAGATCGCGCCGCGCGCGCGTCACGGCCACGTAGAACAAACGGCGCTCTTCTTCCAAACCCGATCCCGCATCCCCTTCTACCAATGCGCGCTTGTTCGGAAACGCGCCTTGCGTCATATGGATCACGAAGACCGCGTCCCATTCGAGACCCTTGGCCTGATGGATCGTCGAGAGCACAACCTTGCCTTCGCTGCTGTCTTCTTTCGTCAGGATGCGCGCGTTTTTGCCCGCCGCGGCGATGTCGTCGCGAAGGGCGGCGTCGGCCAGGAAGGCATCCGCGTCCGGATACTGTTCGGCGAAGCCCGCGAGCTGCTCGAGATCTTCAAGCCGATCGCGATAATCGGGATACTCGTTTTCGAGATACGCCTTGTACTCCGAATCTGCGACCGTGCGGAGCAAAGCCGACGGCGAAGGGCGGGCATCCAAGACGTCGTTGAAAGTCTTCAGGAAATTTTTCCAGCCTGAAGCGGCGCGGCTCGGCAGGCCCGCGGCAAGCTCGTCGCCGACATCATCGAGCGTCGGCATCGCGCGCACGCGTTCGAACAGACGGACGGCCGTGGCCGGTCCGATCCCGACCTGGAGCGACAAGACGCGCATCCAGGCGACTTCGTCGTCCTTGTTGACCGTCAAGCGAAGGAACGACAGCGCATCCTTGATGTGCGCGCGATCGAAAAACTTCATGCCGCCGCGGTAATCGTACGGGATGCCGCGTTTCATGAGTTCAAATTCGAGCGACTGCGAATGAAAGGTGGCCCGGAAAAGCACGGCCACCTCGTGGAACGGCGTGCCTTCGTCATGCAATTCGAGAATGCGTTGGGCGATAAATTCGGCCTCTTGCGCCCCGGAGACGGCATTCACGACCGACGGCTTGGCAAAAGACGGCTTCATGCTCTTCAGCGTCTTCGGAAACTGCTCGGTATTTTTCGAAATCACGTCGTTGGCCAGCTCGAGGATTTCCGGCGTCGAACGGTAGTTGGTTTCGAGACGAAAGGTTTTCGCGTTCGGAAATAATTTCGGGAACGCCAAGATATTGCGGATGTCCGCGCCTCGGAAGGAATAGATCGACTGCGCGTCATCGCCGACCACGACCACGTTGCCGTGCGCTGTCGCGAGTCGGCAGACGATTTCGGCTTGCACGCGGTTCGTATCTTGATACTCATCGACCAAAATGTACCGAAACTGCTCGGCATAACGCAGGCGGGAGGCTTCGTCTTCGCGCAGCAGCTTGGCGGTCAGAAGCAGGAGGTCGTCGAAATCGACCGCGTTCGAAGCGCGCTTCTTCGCCATGTAGCGGGCGATGACATCTTCGATGATCGTTCGATGGTCGCGAAAAGCCGGATGCTTCGCTTCGATCACTTCCTCGATGGAGAGTCCGGCATTGAATGAGAAAGAAGCCAGGCCGAGCAGCACCGCCGGCGAAGGGAAGCGCTTCGCCTTGGTATCGACGCCGATTTCACGCACGCAGGCCTTCATGAGATCTTTGGCGTCTTCGGAATCGAGAATCGTGAAACCGTCGCGAAGGCCGACGCGACTCCCCCGTTCGCGCAGGATGCGATGGCAGACATGATGGAATGTGCCGCCCCAGAGGCGCGACGGCTCAGCGCCGATGAGAGAGGCTACGCGCTCGCGCATTTCGCGCGCCGCCTTATTGGTGAACGTGAGCAGCAAGATCTGCTCCGGCGGCACGCCTTTTTCCAAAAGATAGGCGACGCGATACACGATCGTCCGCGTCTTGCCGGATCCGGCGCCGGCCAAAACCAGGCACGGCCCGTCTCCGTTCATGACCACCGCAAGCTGTTCTTCGTTCAGCTCGGCCGCATAGTCGATGCGGAATTCGGGGGCATCGCCGTTTTTCTTCAAGACGTAGGTTTTCATGGCGACAGTCTAGCGTCCAAACGGTGAACAGGGCAAACGGAGAAAAACGGGCGGCGCGCGGCAAATGAAAAAGCCGCCCGAGAGGAGCGGCCCTGTTTCGGCGCATCAGTCGTTGTCGGAACTTCCCATCGCCATGAGCCGGAGGCCGTTGCGAACCACGAACTTCCTGGCGCCGCCGAGAGCGCCCGTAACCGCAAAGCCGAAGACGTGCCCGTGGCGTTCGAGCTGGGGTTCTACATACGGCCACGGATCCTCGGGCAGGCCGGCTTCGCGAAGGGCCGCGACGGCCGCGCGCAGCATGGCGCGCTTTGGCAGGCGATCCCTGAGAGCCTTGCGAAGCTCGCGAAGAAACGCGTCGGCATGCGTCCGAACAGCCGGGACTTCGAAGCTCGACACGTCGGCGGCGAAAGACGATCGATGCTTCCGCGCCGTCTCCAAGAGCATCGTACGACGCTGCGTCGTATAGGCGCCCGCGCGCGCTTCGTCCTGGAGCGCATGTCGAAACAACAGCTCCAGCAGCAAGGCCGAAAGCCCTGCGTGCAACGGTTTCGATTCCCCCGCCTCCGCGTGCGCGCGAGCCATCTTTCCCATCACAGCTTCGAGCATGGATCCTCCAATGAGCGTCCCACAGCTGTATCTGAAAAGAAGGGCGGCGTCAAGGAGAAAGACGCTTGCGGACGGCGATCAGCTTGGGGCGCGTGCGCGACATCGTCGCGACGACGAAGGTCAAAAAACCGACATCGAAGGCCTCTCCCACGCGGGGCAAACGGCCAATCTGTTCCATCACGTAGTCACCGAGCGCGCCGATGAACTCGATTTCAGTGTTGAAGAAGTGATTGATCTTCGCGATATCAGTGCCTTCGTCCGCCAAAATTTCAGTTTTTGAAACACGCTTGATCGTTTCAGGGCGCACATCCTTCTCGTCGGTGATCTCTCCAACCAATTCTTCGAGCACGTCTTCCAACGTGACGACACCGACCATGTGGCCGTCGGCGTCTTCGACGATCGCCAAATGCTGCTCGCGTTGCTGAAAGAGCGGAAGGAGGTCGTCCGCCGGAGTGTCAT
>JACCDN010306020.1_pt1 | contig 19532 bp, 18 predicted proteins | sample 7441691 | NCBI WGS metagenome assembly JACCDN01 (sample SAMN15323439, study PRJNA562643) | freshwater metagenome | isolation source: river surface water | place: USA:Blue River Watershed | collected 2017-08-16 | reverse complement strand
TACCTCCGCGGTTGCCTTCGGAATAACGCTTGTCATCGTGGAGACGCTTTCTCAATATGGAATACCACGATGCTGATATTTTATCTCGCAGTAACAAAGAATTTATTCTCAATCTTTTTCCTGAAGACAATATCTATATCACACTACTTCCAATTGAAGCGCGAAACGCGATTGGAAAAGTTGGTGAAGAAACAATGCCGGTTAAAAAAATGCTTGAGAGTATTGGCTTTAGATATACCAATGAAGTTGACCCTTTTGATGGTGGGCCTCATTATCGTGCAAATTTAAAAGATATCAAACCAATAAAAGAGCTTTTCGAAGTTGAAATTTTAATGCGATCTTCAATCATCAAAGGTGATGTGACATCAATTCTGATTGAACTGCCAAAAGATAGCAAAAGTGAATTTAGGGCCGCTTTTATTTCGGGAAATTTAAATCAAGGATCTCGCCCGACTTTTATCATTGATCCTGATGAAGCAAAAAAACTAGGAATTACGGAAGATTTTAAAACTCACGCAACACGTTTATAAAAGGACTTTATGAAATTCGAATTGAAAGGAAATTTTTTTGAAGGACAGTTTCACCAACCTCAAACGACTGGCCCTCACGCCGTTGAAAATTTTATTAAAAGATTTTGCCCATCAGATTTATCACTAAAGCTTTGGGAATGCCCTGTTGAACTTAAGCATGTCGATAAAGTGGTTGAATCGTCTGCCAATGCATATAAGCTTTGGCGCAAAACGTCTGTTGAGGAAAGAATTGCATGCCTAAAAAGATTTCAAGAAGAAGTGCTAAAACGCAAAGACGAAATGGCACTAGCAATAGCTTGGGATATGGGCAAGCCTTTATGGGAAGCAAAAACTGAAGTCGCCTCGGTTGCGGCAAAAGTAAATGTCACAATTGAAGATTCTCTTCCAAGAATTCAAAGCAAAACCATTAATGGTATCATGCCAAAAACTGATGGACATATTTTCTTTAAACCAATTGGACCTTGTTTAGTTATTGGTCCATTTAACTTTCCTTGCCACTTGGCCAATGGACAAATTCTATCAGCACTAATTGCTGGAAACACTGTTATTTTTAAACCTTCTGAAAAAGCTTGCTATGCAGGGCAGATTTTAACTGAATGTTTTGCAGCTGCGGGATTTCCAAAAGGTGTTTTTAATATGATTCAAGGTGATGGCGAAATTGCTAGACGCCTTCTTCGTGAAAAATCAGTTAAAGGCGTTTTCTTCACTGGTTCAAAAGAAGTTGGGAAGAAAATTTTAGATGTGACTCATTCGGATTTATCGAAAATGGTTGCACTAGAGTTAGGTGGCAAGAATACGACGATTGTTCACAAGGATGCGAATCTAGAATTAGCTTATGGCGAACTTTTAAAAGCATCTTTTTTAACTGCTGGCCAGCGATGTACTTCAACTTCAATCATTGCCATTCACAATAGCGTAAAAGATAAATTTATGGAAAAATTCCATGAAATTTCTAAAAAGTTAATTATCGATCATGCGGTGGAATATGCCCGTGATCCATTTATGGGCCCATTAGTTGATCAAGGTGCTGTTGATGCTTACTTATTATTTATGGGTATGGCAAAACGTGAAGGTATCGAAGAAATCATGCGTGGGAAGGCGATCGATAAAAAACAAAAAGGTCACTACGTTACTCCATCAATTCACTACGCGGAAAAGCTTCACTCTGACAGCATGTTCTTACAAAGTGAAATCTTCGGACCAAATGTTACGTTTGTTCCATATAACGACATTGAAGAAGCCATCAGTATTGCCAATAGCACAGAGTATGGCTTGGCCAGTGCCGTCTTCACGAAAGATCGCAATATTTTCTTAGAATGTGCCCGCGATATTGAGTCTGGACTAGTAAACTACAATCGCTCGACAGTTGGAGCTTCGGCCAAGCTTCCTTTTGGTGGTGTGAAGAATTCTGGAAACTACCGTCCGGCTGCCCTAACTACAATTGATGCTTGTGTTTATCAGATGTCGTCACTGGAAATTTTAGGTGATGAAGCAGAAGATTTAAAAAGCATTCCAGGAATTGAATTTTAATACTGTTTTTTATTAACAAGTACACCGTCATTACTTCCAGAAGTTAAGTTTTGATTGGTGTGCTTGATTTGTTCAACTTCGACCTTCGCTGTCTTTTGATACAAATCCATAATTTCTTTTTTCTTTAAAGTTTGCTGTGATCTTTTAAAGCGTTCTTTTTCAATCAAAATAAATGACGACATATTTTCGCTGGTATCATGATCTTTCTGTTCAAATTCTTCTTCTACATCAGTACTAGACGCAGCCACATGCTCAAGGCTAAACTCTGCAGTTAGCGGTCTTAATTCGCCTTCTGCTTTGTCTATATCAGGTTCCTCTGTCGCTGCTGTTGGCTCAGCTTCTGCCTTATTTTTTGAGAAAGGAAGAATTTTTGCTTCGTGGTCTGGATCATTAAAATCGCGGATAATATTTTTTTCCATTCGTTCATCAATAAGCTCTGTAAGCGAAAGAAATTTTCCACCATTGTGCTTAGTCGTGATCTCTCCGATCTCTTCTGGAGTGATAATTCGAAGGACATTCATAATAAGAAACTTTGGCGCCATCATAATATTTCTTTTCGTCTACTTTGCCTAAAACTTGAGTTATTTGGATGGTCTTTAGCTTTCTTGACATAATATTAAATGGTTAACACCACGATATTTAAAAATCTTTTAAAAAACTATAGACAAAAACATCCTAAATCCTTATAAAGATATCCTACACATTTAGATTGGGAAGTGGCGCAGTGGTAGCGCAGTAGACTGTTAATCTATTGGTCGTGGGTTCGAACCCCACCTTCCCAGCCATTTTTTTACCCCGCTTGGTACAAACAACATTATGAAATTTATCAAAAGGTCCGTACTGGAGATATAGGTAACACTTTTTTCTTAAGCTGCAAGTTTAATAATTTCTGCTTTCTTAAAACGATAATCCTTCCCATCTTTTGTGTATTTTACTTTCCCGGCTCGAATCTTTCTTCTCATGGTAGATTCTGAAATACCAAGGAAAGCGCACGCCTCTTGAAGTGTCATTAAATCAGAACTCATAAATAGTTTCATTGAGTCTGTAATATCAAGGCCAATTACGTTGCCTTTCTTGTTATATCTGACAATTATTCCATCTTTATATTCAGATTTAGCCTCAACCTCATCTACGAAGTCTATTGATAAGTAGTCAATTTCTGTGTTGTGAAATATCTTCATTTATTTACCTCAAAGTTAACCATGACTGTAATAACCTCATAGCTATCCACACCTTTTAAAACCGTAACCGCTGCAAGTGCATTATCTTTTCTTTCTTTCAGCGTTTTGTAGAAAATAAACTTATCTCTTGATTGATTAATCATTCCATCAGGATCATTTAAAATGCGCTCAATTTGTGTCGTTGTTATTTTCCTTTGCAGCATTCGATCAACAGCATGTGCGCTATATTTTATATCCATCAAACGAATTGTACTATGTATTCACAAACTGGTCAACAACTAGCCAAGCCGAAAAAATTGTTCGCTACTGTCCTAGTTTATGGAAACAATCTAACACAATCCCGTGGAAACATGGTCGCCTCTTTGATGTTGTCCAAACCTATTATCTTTTGAGTTAATCTTTCTAAACCTAAACCAAAGCCACCATGTGGTGGTAGTCCATATTGATGGGCATTGGTAAAAAACTCAAAATCCAAAGGGTTCATCCCTCGTTTGATCATTTTTTCTAAGATCTGTTCATACTGGTGAATCCTTTGCCCTCCAGTCGTTATTTCAACTCCCCTGAATAGTAAGTCAAAACTTTCAGTCTCCTGTGGGTTCAGAGGATTTTCCATTGTATAAAAGGGTCGTTTACTTGTGGGATAATGGGTAACAAAAACAAACTCTGACCCTGTGGTCTTTTTGATATATTCACAAATCTTAACTTCTTCGATTGGTGACAAATCTGTTTCCTCAGTCTCATTGATGCCGAACTCCCTTAGTACGGTTGCTTTCACTTCTTTGAAGGTTAGTCGAGGAATACTTGCAATCTCAGGAAGAACTAGATTTAGCAATTCAACTTCATTAGGACATCTGGTTTTTATTGTTGAGATAACTTCTTTCAGTATATTTTCTTCAAGCTCCATAATCTCAATAAAACTTTCGATTGGTCCCATTTCAATATCCATTGAGGTATATTCATTAAGATGTCTGGTAGTATTATGCTTTTCTGCTCTAAAGACAGGTCCTATTTCAAAAATTTTTTGAAAAACACCACAACAAAACTCTTTGTAAAACTGTGGACTCTGAGCAAGATAGGCTTTTTCTCCAAAGTAATTCAACTCGAAGATATTTGCGCCTCCTTCAGCGCCTGCCTTTACTATTTTAGGAGTCCTTATTTCAGTGAAGGAGTTTTTATCAAGATACTTTCTAAAACCAATAACAATGGCTTCCTGTATCTTGAATATGGCTTTAATCCTAGGGTGCCTCATGAACATTGCTCTTAGGTCAAAAAGCACGTCATTATTTATGTTAAGTTCCTTCTTTGTTATATCGAATGGGAAGCTCTTATGTGGAGAGGAAAGCACTTTTAAATTTGTGATTTTCAACTCAAGATTACTTGGTTTAATTAATGGGTCTTTTATTTTGGCAGTTTGAAATGATCCTTTGAATGCTATGGAAGATTGCTCTGCTAGATCAGCGGGAGGCTCACCCTCAAATATAGCTTGAATAAAAGTGTTATTAAGATTTATATGAATAAAGTAAAAATCCTTAAACTTCTTTAAGCGATAGACAACTCCTCTTGATTCAAAAACTGATCCTTCCGTAATGTTGCTTAAAAATTCTTGCATGTTACCCCCTTAACGCAAAAAGGCCCTGATTATTCAGGGCCTTTGCAGTTTTGTATTTAATTTGGTTCTTATTAAATTAATTTACTCATGCAGTACCCCTAAATTTAAAAGATAATCACAATCGAGTTGTAGTGAAGTAAGTGAAAGGGTGAATAGGCATGGTGAAGCTATCATAATCCCATCTTACTGCTTTCTCCCAGGTTTTCAATCGGCAAGTTCTGTCATTTTTTAACATTACCAAGAAGCACTTCGCTAAAAAATGCACTCACTAGAGAAACTAGTATGCAAATTAAAATGTCTAGTGGATGCAAAAATGAAAATTTTAAAACCTCACGAATTGGCGGAATATAAAGAACTAAAGCAAGCATTAAAAAAGATGTAAGCATTAACCATTGAATGACTTTATTTGGTTTGTTGTTAAGCTTAGCTTTTAAAGATACTTTAGATCCTCGACTTAAAAATATTAAAAAAGTATTCGAGAGTATCAAGGCAGTAAACACTAATGTGCGAGCATCTTCTTCACCTTGATTTCTCCATAATGAAATTAAATAGACCAAAGCAAGGGCCAGAAACAACGTGACTCCACGTAAAAGACTAGAATACCAAATGTCGCTATTAAATAAAGGCCCTGTTGAAGACCGAGGTTTCACTTTCATAACATCAGCACTAGCTGGTTCTACTTCAAAGGCAACTGAAGAAGCTGGCTCAATAATTAAGTGAAGTAAAGCAATATGAGCTGGCAACAGAACAAGAGGAAAACCAAGAAGAACTGGGAGCACAGACATTCCTGCAATCGGAATATGAATGGCAAATAAATATATTAAAGCATTTTTTATGTTAGTATAAACTCTTCTCCCCGTTTTTATCGCTTCAACAATTGAAGAAAAATCATCATCTAATAGTACAACATCCGAGGCTTCTCTTGCGACATCTGTCCCTCTCCCCCCCATGGCGATGCCAACGTTGGCACTTTTAAGAGCTGGAGCATCATTGACCCCATCACCAGTCATGGCAACAATTTCACCTGCGCTCTTCAGCAATTCAACAAGACGAAGTTTCTGGGATGGCATCACTCTTGAGAAAACCGACATGCTTTTTGTCAACTCTACGAGTTCTAAATCAGACAACCTTTCAATCTGTGTGCCCGTTATAACTTGATCTGGATTTTGTAGGCCAATCTTTTTGGCAATACTACTAGCAGTCAGAGGATGATCACCTGTTAGCATTAACACACGAATACCGGCCGAATGACATTCTGAAACTGATTCCTTAATTCCAGATCTAATAGGATCAGTAATTCCAATTAAACCTAAAAAAATAAATTCAAAATCATGTTGGCTAGAAGGAAGTGTCGACGTCTTCAAATACGCTTTTGCAACACCAAGAACCCGCAGTCCTTGCTTGGCCATTTCTTCTGCTGCCTGTCTTGTACGCATCGCTTGCTCTTTATCATTTTCATAACAAAGATCAATAATAGCTTCTGGGGCCCCCTTGGCTCCCATAACAAATCCTCCTTGCAAATTTGGTTTCCATGCGTGGGTAATGGATAACAATTCAGGCGAAAGAGGATATTCCTTTTCAAGACTCCAGTCATAGTGAAGGTGCTCAGTTCCTTTTAGAAATTGAAATCCAGCAGATGTAAATGCAAGCTCCATTGGATCGAAAGGATCTTTCTTACTTGCAAGAATGCCAAACTCTAAAGTTTCGTGGAATTCCTCTGGAAGTAATGGCGTTTTGAGATCTGATAAATCAATTATTTTATTTTGAGAATAAATTTTTTGTATGGTCATTTGATTTAGTGTCAAAGTTCCAGTCTTATCTACACATAAAACAGTGATTGATCCCAAATTTTCAATGGCAGAGATTTTACGTGTTAATACTTTTCTTTTTGATAATCTCCAAGCACCCATTGCAAAGAAAATAGTTAATACTGCCGGCAACTCATTTGGTAATATGGCCATCCCCAATGCAAGTCCAACGAGGAAGCCTTCAATCCAGTTCTTGTTCGAGATGGAATAAATAAAAACAACTAGTACGCATAAAAAAAAGGCTAGCCATGCGACTCGTTTTACTAGTTGATTTGTCTCTTGCTCAAGCCTGGTTAAAGGAGCTTCATTCTCTCCAATAGAGCTGCCAATTTTTCCAATCTCCGTATTTAAACCAACAGCATGAACTAAGGCTATTCCTTGTCCACGAACAACAGTTGTTCCTGCAAAAACTTTTTCTTCAACATTCTTAGAAACAGCAATAGACTCACCTGTTAAAAGTGACTCATCAATTGCGACGTTTGGGCCTGATAACAAAGTTGCATCAGCGGGAACACAATCACCTTCACTAAGAAAGACGATGTCCTCACGAACAACCTCTCGCCCAGCTATGCGTATTTTGTTTCCATTTCTCAATACTAATGCTCGAGGACTGGAGAGCATTCGAAGTGCCTCGAGTGCCCTTCCCGCCTTGGTTTCTTGAACTATTGTGATGCCAATAATAAGAAATAAAAATGCAAGTAACATTATTGCTTCTTGATGATCTCCCAGAAAAAAATAAATAACTCCACAACCCAGTAACAAATAAACCATTGGTTCTTTTAGGACATCAAAGAAAAAGCTATATAATTTTTTAGGATGATTTGAGGGAAGCTCATTGAAACCCTCTTGTTCTTGTCGCTGACGAACAAGTGCGTATGAAAGGCCCCCTCCAGAAAGTAACTCCTCACTTTTTATCGATCGCACATTTCGAGACTCAACTTCCATATGCGCTCTCCAAAAAATGAGTTTATTAACTATTTATGGGTTTAACACTAAAGCTTGCCTAATAGCAATTTTTAAATAAAGCCTCCTTTTGCTTAGATTTTTTACAGTTGCCCAATTAAAAATCCAAATCTAATTTCCTAGAAAGCCATTCTGAAACATTAGCTACAACGATTCCATCTTTCGTATTTGTTTTTGTCTCTTGCATGACTAGCTGTATAGCTTTATTTACTTTTAATTTTTCTTTAAAATAGTAAAGCGATTTAGAACGAACAAGATCTGAAGTTTTCACTTCTATAATAATTTCTGGCTTACGATTCTTTAAAATGACAAAATCAACTTCATGCTTAGTATTTCTATCTCGAATATAATTCAACTCGTGGCGATCGCCCGGGGAATCTTCTAAAAATTGAATTTTTTTATATAAATGATTGGCCACCAAATTTTCTAATCGAGATCCAATATCTCCTTGAACTTCCCCATTGTCATAAATGTCTATCTCTCAAAAATGCTGATAATTTGCCATAAGCTAGCTGAGTTGCAAAAATTGCATGCCCATTTGCACTCATTGCCGTTTAAAAATCCCTTTTCCTCCTCTAATTTCATTTCACCAAATCATCCAATTTTTTAAGGGGAATTTTATGAGACGATTTTTACTACTTATTTTTTCAATTATGTTTCTTGCAATACCAGTCTTGGCCCACATGGGAACGGGCCACGAAATGCAGCATGGATTTATTATTTCAAGCGATAATCAATACTACGGCCATCTTGTGGCGAGCGGTCATCATAGTCATCAATTAAGCTTTACCGGTGAGCTTATGATTGAAGATAGTGCGGAAAAGGAAATTTATGAAAAGCAAAAGGTATTAAGTCAAAATCGTACTTATTTTTTGTTCCAAGCTCAAAAACTTAATCTGCCGACAACTAGTCCTGGACAAGTTTTAACAGGGCATATTGTTGAATCAAATGTTGGTGATTACACGCCCAAAAATATCATTGTAAAAAATGCGAAAATCAGAGTTGATAAAATTCATATTAACGTGATTAATCCCTTTTTTGTTGAATAGAATCTTTTGATCCTAGGAAATATGATGTATATTAAAAACAAATTACCCTAGGATCAAATATGAGTTCAGCAAATTTATTTTCACAAACTTTCCACAAAAAACTGCAAAACAATGTGAAAAACTCTTATCGCGATTTTATCGAAGATATCCGACGCGATTTTGAAAATGGATTTACAACTGATACAGTTGGTCCTGAATTTTTAGAGCAACTAGATGACATCGTTCACGATGAAAATTTTGATCACTATTCACCCTTAAAATTTTATTGGTTAAACCTTGTTGATAATTTAGTCTATCTTATTCAAATGCATGAAGATCTTCTAGATGCTGAAAATGCAACAGATGAAGAGCTCGATGAATTGTCAGAAATCGAAGACGAACTTTTTAGTTTCTGGAATGAATCTGAATATGCCGAACAGTTTATGGCCCTAATGAATTCAGACAAAGCTGTGCTTGAAGCTTCGGATGAACTTGTGCCGCTACTAGAGAATCAAATTGTTTCTTTCTACGCTTTACACATAAATAGATACCATCAAGAATTCGACGACGCTCTTATTTATCAAATCGTTCCAGAACTTGGAGACGGAGAACTTGGTCTCTATTTAAGTGACAAACATTTATTCGCAAAGCTTACTAAAGAACCAGAAACTTTTCCTTCTATCGCTCTCCGCGTGATTGATTTCGATGAAAGTACTCTCATCTATGAAGATGGCGACAAAGATATAAGAATTTCGGTAACAGCGCCAAAGTTTGTTCTTGAAAAAGATGATTTTGAATTAAGTCTTCTTCCGCAATGTGAACTGGGACTAAAAAAATATGATGAATTGAAAAACAATATAAATAAGGCATTGGAGAGAATTAAAAAACATGCCCCTCACCTTTTAACTGTTCTAAAATCATTCACTCATACAATTGTTCCTATAAATGAGCCAGGAATCGTAAGCTATTCAATGCAATCACTCCCTGGATACTCATCGATAAATATGTTCGAGCGTGATCAATTAGATTTGATGGATGACCTACTTCATGAAAATGGGCATCATTACTTGAATACATTTTTAAATCATCAGGAGCTGATTAATGAAGATGATGACAAAATTTATTATTCTCCTTGGCGAAAAGCTCTGCGTCCAATTCGGGGGATTTATCATGCTACTTTTACTTTCTATTGGGCGCTAGAGCTATATGTAAATCTTAATAAGGCAAAAGGATCAGAATTTACCACGGCAGAAAAAGCAAAAATTAAAACACGCTTAGTAGAAGAATATTTAATGCTTGAATACTGCTATTTCGATTTAAAACACGCTTTTAAAAATAAAAAAATCAACAAAGAAGGCTGGGTACTCATTCAAAATGTTTACACTCAAATTAGTAATTATAAAAAAATTGCGAGTGAAACATTTGCGGAATTAGAGAAGCTCGCACCTGAAAAGCATATTCACCTAAAAGACTTGGCGGGACATTTAGCAAATATGCGCGAGACTTACGGAAATAAATAAGTATTAAGATAACTGATTCAGCCTTGATTGCATTTCATTGGCCGGCATCATATCGCCTTTTTTAGATGCGATTTGAATTCCGGCTTCGTAAACTTTGCGCGCATGATGAATTTTTCCCAAGGCCTCAAAACACTTTCCTGCGAGTAAATAACTTACTGACAATTTTTCATCGATTGCAAGTGCACGCTCTAAACATTTCAGGGCTTCTTCAAAACGACCAAACTCGTAATAGACGCTTCCTAGTCCTTGGTTTGCAACTGTGTCTTCTTCATCGATTTCTAAAACTTTAAAAAACATGGCTTCGCGCTTTTTTAAATCTTGAAGTTTTTTCTCGCTCATTTCAACTTCAAGTTTTTTTGCCTTTGCTACATCAGCATTTTTCGCAAATGACTTTACTGTGGCCTTTGATTTTTCTTCTTCAGCTTCTGTAATTTTTCCCAACTTCATTAAGAATAATGATTTATTCGTATGGGCCATCACGGATGTTGGATCTATGGATTCTAATTTATTCATCAGCTCAATCGCTTTTTCAAATTGCCCAAGACGCCCATAAAGAGCACCTAGCATTTCTAGCGCTTCGACATCAAAAGGATCAAGTTCAATTACTTTTGAAAGTAGTGCTAACGCTTCTTCACTTTTATCCTTTAAAAAGAATACTTGTGAAAGATCTTTTAAAAAATAAGCACGATCTTTTTTTGATTCAAAATTTAACATTGGTGATGCCATAACTTCAGCGTTGGTATTTTCAAAGTTTAATTTTTTTCCCACGACTCTAAAGTCGCGAAATAAACTTGCAACTGCATAAATATTTCCTAACCAGTTAAATGTATAGAAAATTTCTCCTGCTTTTTTGCCATCAATCTGAAAAACTCCTTTAAATTCATTTTGCATTTTTAGGATAACAGGAAGAAATGCGGCTCCACGATTATTTTCAATTTTAGCAACGGTCTCTTGTCCAAGGTAACAACCTTTTGAATAAGAAACCGAATAAGCATTTAATGATGTTTCATTAATGAGTTTGCCTAAGTGACTGGTGCGATCATCAGGAAAAAGAGATAGGCCTTTTAAAAGTTCTAATTCGGCTTGTGAAAATTCAGCTACAGAAATTTTCTCAGTCGAAAAAACTCCATCAAGCCCTAAATAAGTGCCCTTAAAAAAATCACTCTTAAACTTCAATCGACTATCTGCAAAAAAGTGCCAGGCACTTTTTTGCGACTCATCAACCAGTACAACTTCATCCATAATAATAAATTTATTAAGATCGCTTAAGAGCAGATCTTTTAAGTTTGCCGGAACTAAAATTTGAAGATGAGATTCATGACGTGCAAGATAGAAATAATATTGTAAAAGGCCTGTGCGATTTACTCTAGAGGATAATTTACTTGAACCTAATTCGATACTCATCACATCTTGAGTGATTTGACCTTGAAAAAATTTTTCGCGATCACTACCTGTAACCTTAATCGCACTCCACTCGGGAGATAGTGCTGTATATTTTGTCGCTAAAAAAAATTCCGGTAATTGCATTTCATTAAGCCTTTATCGCAAACTTGAAGTTGCGAGAGATTCAAGGAAGAGTAAATTTTTACGAAGGAGCTTGCATATAAGCAAGTGACTGAGCAAAAATTTAGTCTGACGAAGAAGGTCGACGTAAATTCGAGTTTGCTAAACGGAGAAGGATTCACCACAACCGCAAGTATTGCTTGCATTGGGATTCTCAAAAACAAATCCCTTACCATTTAATCCATCTTTAAAATCTAAACGAACACCTTTTAAATAGATTGATGATTTTGGGTCGATGAAAACTTTGATGTCACCGTAGTCTTGAATATTGTCTTTTTCTTTCTGGTCAGAGAATTCAATTTTGTATGAAAGACCAGAGCAACCGCCACCAACAACACCTAAACGTAGTCCTCTTGTCGAATTCAGGGTTTCTGCTTTTGCGATTTCTCGTACTTGAATTAAGGCTTTATCTGTTAGCTCTACAATATTTTCCATAACTTACCTTTCCGTCTATTTTTATCAACTTATAACATATTATACCAAAAATGAAAGAATAAGAAAAAATCTAGTTTTATCGGCAATTTAGACTAAAATAAGACAGAGAATTCTAGGAGTTAGCTAACCATGGCCGTTGTGCTTTTAATTAAAATTAGTGATGGAACGATTATCGATGTACCAATGTTTGGTTCAACTGTTGTAATTGGCCGTTCATCAAAAGCAGACATTAAAATTGACGACAAACTTATTAGCAGCCGCCATTGTTCCATTGAATTAAAATCAGGAAATCAACTCATCTTTCGCGATTTAGCTTCAACTAATGGATCGTTCTTAAACAATAGCCGCATTCAAGAAGTACGAATGAAAATTGGCGACCGGGTTCAAATTGGTGATAACTTCATCTACATTGATGAATCCAAATTAAATGTAAAAGAAAAAGATCATTTTTCTGGAAAAAGAGCAAACTTTCAAGAGCAAATTGAAATGACAGGTATTTCGCAAAAAAACATATCCGAGATTTTAAAAAAGGAAAGCGCGGGAAAACCCACAGGTGGAATTCCGAAAATTTTACCAAAGAAAAAAGCAGCACCTGTAAACCAAGAAGAGCAAGAACCAAAAGACAACAATAGACTGTTTGGTCTTTTTAAAAAACTTCTAGGGAAAAAATAATTATCTTTTTGGCTTCCAAAGAATTTCTTCTAATCTCACAGAAAAATTAATAAAACGGGCCAGGATAAAAAAGTAATCGGACAGACGATTTAAAAATTCGATGGAAAATGCCGGAACCTCTCCTGCTTGATGATGGTCATTGAAATCGACAAGTTGTCTCTCTACCCTTCTACACACCGTACGCGCAACATGAAACGCACTCGCGGACTTTAAACCACCGGGCAGAACGAAATTTTTTAATTCCGGTAAAAGCACGTCCAGTTGATCAATATGACCTTCAATTGATTTCACAAAGTTTTCAGTTAATATTGGTAAATTGAATTTTTTTCTGTTCTCTAATTCACAAGCAAGATTACTTCCTAAATCAAAAAGTGATGCTTGAATCGAGTGCAAAAATATAATCTGGTCTTCTAATATCGCTACATACTCTGGTGATGAAACACGATTGATATCATCACGAAGTTCTGATAATGCGAGACCAATAAAAGAATTCAGTTCATCAAGTTCACCATACAAATGCAAACGCGAATCATTTTTTTTTATCCTTGTTCCACCAACCAATCCCGTTGTTCCTTGATCGCCTGTTTTTGTATACACTGAAGCTCGCTTCATATTTTTACCTCGATTTACATATTCCTACGGTAACGACCACCAACTTCATAAAGAAGATTTGTAATCTGTCCTAAAGAAGCAAAGTTAACAGTATAAAGAAGCTCTTCAAAAACGTTTCCGTTATTAAGTGCCACTTCTCTTAAGCGTTTTAAAGCAATACCTGATTTATCAATATTTGCAGCTTTAAATTTATTTAAGCGATTGATTTGATCCATTTTCTCATCATCAGTGCAACGAGAAATCTCAATTTCTTTGGCCATTTGCTCTTTAATGTTTGGTGCAATGTAAGTATTAACACCGATGATTGGAAACTCTCCAGTGTCTTTTAGGGTTTCATAGTATAAAGATTCTTCCTGAATTTTTGATCGCTGGTACATTGATTCCATTGCACCTAAAACTCCACCCTTATCAGAAATATTTTCAAACTCTCGAAGCACTTGTTCCTCAACAATGCTAGCTAATTCTTCAACGATGTAAGCGCCCTGAACCGGGTTGTCAGTTTTGTTCATTCCGAATTCACGATTAATAATCATCTGAATTGCCATCGCCCTTCTTACTGATTCTTCTGTTGGCGTTGTAATAGCTTCATCGTACGCATTAGTATGAAGAGAGTTACAGTTATCAGAAAGCGCTAAGAAAGCCTGCAATGTTGTTCTAATATCGTTGAAATCAATTTCTTGAGCATGCAGGGATCTCCCAGAAGTTTGCACGTGATATTTAAATTGCTGGGACTTTTCACTTGCACCATATTTATCTCTTAAAGTCACCGCCCAAATTTTACGCGCAACTCGCCCCATTACTGTATATTCTGGATCTAATCCGTTTGAGAAGAAATACGAAAGATTACCCGAGAAATCGTCGATATTCATTCCACGTGATAAATAGTATTCAACAAATGTAAATCCATTAGATAGTGTAAATGCCATTTGAGAAATCGGATTCGCACCGGCTTCAGCAATATGGTAGCCAGAAATAGAAACTGAATAATAATTTTTTATTGCATTCTTGCAGAAATACTCTTGAATATCCCCCATCATTTTAAGCGCAAATTCTAATGAAAAAATACACGTATTTTGGGCTTGATCTTCTTTTAAAATATCCGCTTGGACTGTTCCTCGCACTTGCCTCATAACTTCTACACGTTTTTGCTCATTCCAAAAATCATCGCCTTTTAGAACTTGCTTCATCGCTGTGTTCATAAATAATGCGAGAATAATTGGCGCTGGACCGTTGATGGTCATCGAGACTGACGTTGCCGAATCAATAAGACTGAAGCCTTTATACAGATCTTGCATATCATCTAACGTAGCAATGGAAACTCCCGCCTCTCCAATTTTTCCAAAAATATCTGGACGAGTATCTGGATCCTCTCCATATAAAGTTACCGAGTCAAAAGCTGTCGACAAACGTTTTGCATTATCATCTTTTGATAAATAATGGAAACGAGTATTTGTTCTAAGTGGTCCACCTTCTCCAGCAAACATTCTTTTTGGATCTTCATCTGCTCGCTTAAATGGAAAAATTCCTGCAGCAAATGGAAAATGCCCTGGAAGATTTGAATCTTTTATAAAGCGATACTTTTCTGCCAGTGAAGAGAATTTTGGATGAGCAACTTTTGAAATATCGTTACCTGAAAGAGATTTATATTTAGTTTTTACTTTTAATTCTTTTCCACGAACAAAATAAGAGAATATTCCTGATTCGTACTGGGCAACTGTTTCTTCAAATATTTTAAGTTCATTAAAAGCTACTTCTGGAATTGATTGTTTTACTTCTGCTAATTTTGCTTCAAGGTCTTTATTTCCTTTTAAAAGATTTGTAGAGATTAAAAGTGCTTCGTAATCGCGGATTTTTTCTGCCGTTTCAACGCTACGTCGATTATATTCACGAACTGTACCAGCGATATCTCTTAAATAAAGCGATCTCTCCGGAGCAATAATTCTGCGTTTGATTGTTGGAGCTTTATCTTTTAGTAAAGAATCTAAATTTTCTGCTTTTACATTTAATACTTTTACTAGATCAAAAAACAAAGCATTCACACCAACATCGTTAAACTGCGACGCCATCGTTCCATAAATTGGAAGATCATGATCTTCGCGAGCACCTGGGTGACCTTGGAATTCATTATGATTTCTTCGATATTGCTTTCTAATATCTCTTAGAGCATCTTCTGATCTTGGTTTTTCAAACTTATTTAAAACGATAAAGTCAGCAGCTTCTAACATTTCAATTTTTTCTAATTGAGTTGCAGCTCCGTATTCTGGAGTCATGACATAAATACATTTATCTGCAATTTTTGTGATTTCATCACTTGCCTGGCCGATACCTGAAGTTTCAACCATGATTAAATCAAAGTTCTGCGATTTTAAAAACGCAACAACATCTTTGATGTGCGGAGAAAGTTCTGTATTTGAATCACGCGTGGCCAGCGATCTAATATAAAAATTATCAAACGAAGCAGAACCTAAACGAATACGATCGCCTAATAGTGCACCTGAAGTTTTTTTCTTCGTTGGATCAACGGAAATAAGAGCGATTTTTCCATTGGGAGAATGGCGGTAAAAACGTAGAAGCAATTCATCAATAAGTGATGATTTTCCTGCTCCACCTGTTCCCGTAATACCCAAAACTGGAATCTTTTTTTCTGTAAACTTAACAGGAATTTCTCCATTATCTTCAATGGCGGTAATAACTTTTGAAATTTGCCGTTTATCTAAAGAGTCGATATTGAATTTTTTAAAATCAACGTCTTCAAGGGTTGAGCCACTCGCTTTAGCAATCATGTCATCAATGATTCCATTAAGTCCGATTTCCATACCATCTTGTGGTGAATAGATGCGCGTGATCCCGCGCTCATGAAGTTCTTTAATTTCCGAAGGAGTGATAACACCGCCACCACCACCAAAAATTTTTACATTTGTGGCCCCAGCTTCATTGAGTAATTCACGAATATATGTGAAATACTCCATATGTCCACCTTGGTAACTTGAAAGCGCTACCCCGTGCACATCTTCTTGTAGAGCTGCATCGACAACATCTTTGGCCGAACGGTTATGTCCTAAATGAATGACTTCAACGCCTTTTGATTGCAACATTCTGCGCATGATATTTACGGAAACATCGTGGCCATCGAAGAGACTGGCCGCAGTGACAAATCTTAATTTTTTCATCGCAATTTTCCCTTAGAAATCTTTAAAAAAATATCCTCTTTTATAGCTTACAATTTCTCATAAATCTAATTGAGAGTAGAAAAAGCAAAGGATTAGAAGACTATGTGCGGCAACTCTAAATTCATTGTGGTAAGAATCCCAGAATAGGTGTATGATTAAGCCATAAATAAAATTAAATTTTAGGTATATTCATAGGTATATTAAAATGACTGATACGAAGACTGACTTACCAGAAGCAATTATTGTTGAAAATCCTTTTCACACGGCAAGGCTCAAGCCAAAAAGAAAAGGTAAAAAACCACCTAAACTTTTAGCAGTTGTTCATCAATCTGGTTGCACTGGGTGTGAGGTGTGTATTCAGGGTTGTCCGGTTGATTCTATCGAATTAGTTCCAGGGCCAAATCCAGAAAATCCACAATTCCAACAAACTGTTGAGATTGATCTTGCTCGTTGTATTGGTTGCCAAAACTGTTCACAAGATTGTCCATGGGAGACGATCATGATGTATGAGCACGATGATGCATTCACTGCTTGGTCACATGAAACTCTTTTCTCTGAGTTATACGTTGAAGAAAGCAAGGTTGAAGAAATCAAAAAAAATATTGTTGGTGAATAAGCTTTTCTCCCTATTATTTTTTCTAGTTTTCAACATTTGGTATGGGGATTATAAAAAACTTGAAGCTGATATTCGAGAAGTTCTAGATTTAAAAACTAATTGAGATAATCACTTCGTGCTTAAAACTTCTTCTTTAATTGCTTCTACAAATGGATCTACTTGATCTTCAATGGTATTTTTTGCAATTGAACCCACAGGTTCTGTATACCCTCTCCCCTTAACTAACACACCTGAAACATTTGCAGTAACTTCTGTACTTGATACTGGTTTAATGCAGATTTGAAATTTAAGTGAATCAATATTGTCGTAAACAATTCCATCTGATCCTGCAAGATCTGCAGCATACACATACCCTGTTTGATCATTCGGACAGATTTTATCATTGGCCTTAATATCAATAGTAATCTTCACCGAAAATGTTGTGTTCAAGATCAAGACTTTTTTTGTCATATCAAAGGAAACTTGATTGCGAGAGACTTCTTTGTTTTTTATTTTTCCGCCAACAGGTGTGTATCTTCTTAAAACGCCTTCTGGATTTTCAATTGCTACTTCAATTTTTTTCATAACATTTGGGGCTTGAATCGAAATGGCAAACGGCTTGATCGTAAATACTTCTGCTGCGCTAGTGCCAAAGACAAACAGTAATAGTGTTAAAAAATAAATTGTTTTCATCGTCACCTCATTTTATTAAGAGTGCTACTTTATCTATTGAGTTAAACTTTGCAAAGCCAACAGCGTTAAAAAGGATGTCCCTAAAAAATACCCATAGTATTCATGCAAGCTTAAATAGTTACCGTGGCTGATATTCATTAAATAAAGCGATTAATCCTGCTATTGCTTCTTTCTTAAGCGACTTAAACTTGCAGGATTTATTCCTATGTAAGACGCGATTAGATTTTGAGGAATTAAATGCAAACAATGCTGGTAATCTTTTACAAAATTTTCATAGCGCGTTTTTGCATCTAATATGAGGAATTGATACTCACGCTCTTCCTTTCTAGCAAACAATTCTTCTGCTGCCTTTCTTCCAATTCGTTCCCAACATTTATGTCGCTCATACATAGTCAACAAGTCTTTGTACTTTAAAGTTACCAATAAAGTGTTGTGAACCGCTCTAGATGAAAAAGGAGAAATTTTATTTTTAATAATTGTTGAATAAGGTGCAACGAATTTTCCATTTTCCAAAATCACCTTGACGTGTTCATCTCCAGATTCATTTGTGTAAAAATTATACATAAGACCATCAACAATAAAGCCCATTTCATCAAAATATTCTCCTTGGTGAAAATAAAGCTCACCCTTCTTAATGCGCTTAATTTTTAAATGGCTTAAAAAATATACCCATTCAAAAGGGGGGATTTGTGCCATTTCACTCAATAATTTTTTTAACTTACTGAATGCACTTTCTTCTATTTGATTTTTTTCACCTGTCATTTTTACTCACTCGTTTTTTTTTAACATAGGTCAATGAAAATTACGAGATTAAGATATATGTAATCTATATTGATTTTCAAGGAGAAAAATTATGAATCGACTCTTGGCGCTTTTTATTGTTTTAGGATTTAGTCAGTCATTCCACGTTTCTGCTGACGATACTCCGTGGACAGATTGGGCAAAAAAACCAACAATCATTGGTCTTTTAAAGCTCATGAGTATTCGAGATAGTTTGTTAAAGGATAATCTCTTTTTTTACTCCGACTTAGAAAAAACTCCATCTAGAGAATGCACTAAAGAAGATCTTATCTATCGTAGTGCAGATGGTGCTTGTAATAATTTAAAACTGCCACCTATGGGGGCTGCAAATACGGTTTTTGGAAGAAATATTCCTGAGAAATACATTCATCCAAATGACAAAAACATCATGTACCCTAATCCCAGAGAAATCAGTCTAGAGCTAATGACGAGAAAAAAATTTAAACCTCTCAGCAAACTAAATCTTTTGGGTGTTGCATGGGTACAGTTCATGGTTCACGACTGGGTAAATCACGAAAACCACGAGTATGCTTCTGATTCTGTTTTTGAAATTCCTCTATCGAAAAATGATCCTAGTGGACAAGCTTATATGTTCATTCCAAAAACTAAAGCGAATGACTTCGGCCCACATACGACAAGTGCACCACTGTACAACAATACTGCAACTCATTGGTGGGATGGATCGCAAATCTACGGAAATGACTATGCTACTCAAGCTAAAATTAGATCCTTTCAAGATGGTAAGTTAAAGGTTACTAGTAAAAACCTTATTCCTACTGACAATAATGGAATTGAAATAACTGGTGTAACTGCTAATTGGTG
>JACCDN010719453.1_pt1 | contig 19534 bp, 14 predicted proteins | sample 7441691 | NCBI WGS metagenome assembly JACCDN01 (sample SAMN15323439, study PRJNA562643) | freshwater metagenome | isolation source: river surface water | place: USA:Blue River Watershed | collected 2017-08-16 | reverse complement strand
CATCAAGCTGTACAGGCTTACCATCAGGTTTTGCCATAACTTTACGAGTCACAGAGCCATTTGATGATGTCAAAGTAATAATGATTTGCTGCATGAGAGGCCCCTTATAATCCTTGAAAATTACTTTCAATGTATTCAAATTTATCCATATAAATAAATTAATAGGCACTTATTAGGGAATTAAATTCCGGTATTAGATAGAGCTACCTCTCCGATAAAAATTACCCTGATGCTTTAACGAGAGGCTTCGTGAGATAGCTGAGTACACTGCGTTCCAAAGCTTTTATTTGCACGCTAGCAATTAACCCTGAGCGCGTTTTGATATCACGGGCCTGCTCGCCATCAAACTCAATGCCCGTGAGGCACGAACAGCGTGCATCAACGCAATCACGAAGGCTTTACATTGCTCCCGCCTTATCAATACAGGAATTATCAAAAGAGGTTCGGAAATAGCAAGAAACGAAGGTGTCGAAGTCAGAATTGTGAACGAGCTGCTCGACTAACTTTGCTGAAGCCAAAAATCATTGATGAGGCTATTAAATGATACACAACCGCCCAACCTAAATATTCAATGATTCACGCGTAAACCCTTGCCCGCGGAATGGCGCAAACAACAAACTTTAATCCACAATTTGAACCAAACAAAAACTAGACAGTAATCGAGAAAGAAATTACAGAACCTTTGTTCCAGCAAATGCATCAATCTAAAGGGAAACGCCCGGACTAGTCACTAGCATTATTTGACTAAATTAAGAGCCAGAAATGACAATATACGTACTTGAAAACCACCCTTTGATGAGTCAGGCGATTACGTTTTTACTACGACGCATCGACCCTACAAAGAACGTAGTTGAAGTTCATGCGTTCAGCAAACTCCAAGAGTTGATGCTGATCAACGGTCAACCAGAAGCGTTCATCGTTGAGCCATTGATGATGGGAATCAACGGAACGTCAGGAATTGAACAAATCAAAAACAATTACCCAACAACACCACTGATCATGTTTTCTAGCCTTCCAAGCGAAGAAGCAGAAAAGTCTTGCCTCAAAGCTGGGGCAGACCTATTTATTGAAAAAACGACAGCATTGAAAGATCTGCTCAAACTAATTCACGACCAACTAGACTGGCTAGGCGAGCTAAGATTTGATCAAACTCATACCCCTTCAACCGAAGGGCTGCTCAAACTATCAAAGCGACAAAAACAACTGCTGCTGCTTGTAGATGCAGGTTTAAGCAATGAAGACATTGCAAAAAAACTAGAAATCAGCTCACACACTGTAAAAGTTCATCTCTGGCGGCTCTACAAAAAATTAGGCATCAACAGCAGAACGCAACTTATTAAAGTTTCCCGGGATAACGGTTATCTGTAATCAGATTTACCTTTCTGAACCAATCTATTTTCGATTTGTTTATTTGAAAGATCCCATCCTAATGGGCGCCACTCGATGTCAAACCATTGCTCGAACAACGCCAAATTTCTCGCTAACGACCAAGGCCTCTCATCGTTATACCAATCGTACAATGCTCTATCAAACAAAAATTTCCAGTTCCAATAAGCCCAAGCTTTAGCACCTTGCAACGTTTCAATCTCCGAAATAGAAAGCAATAGAGCATCTTGTTCAACGAGTAACCCATCAAGAGGCTAGGCTAGGCGAGACAGTAAAAATCCATTCCAAAAAGGCAACTCATGACGATGACTCAATACACTTGATAGCTATCAATTTCATTCATTGAACTTTTGACTCCAAAATATTTAATGCGTGAAAAAGATCTGCACGTTTTATAGGTTTTAGCAATACGTCATCAAACCCTACTGATTGCAAATACACCATATCTGCGATTTGTGTATTAGCCGTATAGGCAATCAAACGAATTTCAGAATACTTTGGTATGGAACGGATTTTCAAAGCAACGTTAACGCCATCCATATTAGGCATGCAAATGTCAAGCAAGACATGTGTGGCTTGATGAATTTCAAGCATGCGCAAAGCATCGGCACCAGTTTCACACTCTATTACCTGCACAATCGTGCTGAGAGGGCGAAGAATAAAACTAGGTAACAACCTACTGACCAAGTTATCGTCCACCACGACGATCATCATTTTTTTCATATGCTAGCCTTTGATTTTTTATACCGTAAAGGCAACCGAACAATCAAACTAGGATGCTCGCTAGGTCTAACCTGATACTCGACATAACCTTGCAAAAAATAGATCAATGCTTTTGCCAAAGCTAGCTCTACGCCTGGGCCTGATTGCAATTTGAATTTATAGCGTTCGCTGTTCCAAAACTTCTTGAACAATTCCTCATGCGAGCCATCTGACGGCGCCCTCACCGTGATCAACATTAGCTTGATATAGCTTTTGTCGTCATCAAGCGATAGATCTACGTGTATCGAATTTCCTTTCGTAGCAGACTGAACAGTTCCAAAGATGAGAGCATCCATCACCTGATGGACTCTTTGAGCGTCAGAGAACATTTCAGAAAAAAAAGTCTCAGCAGAACAAGCGAAGGCCAAGCTAACTGTCTGGTCTAAAGCTTGTTTTTGATAAGTTCTGACGACGTCACGAACAAGCTCGCTGATAGAGAAAGTCGTCGGATCAATTTGTATTTGCCCCAATTCCAAGCGATGCAAATCGAAAAATGAATTACTTGCACGAGCCAAACTAAGGCTGCTCTCTCGGATTATTTTTGCAGTGAAGTTCACCATAGGTTCAGCTGAGCTTGACTCCACAAACTCCGAGTACCCAACAATGCCAGTCAGTGATGTCCGCAGCTCATGCGACAAACGCTCCATCAAATTCGATTGTTTTCGCCAAGCGCTGCGTTTACATCTGAACTTTCGACAAATCCAATTTTTAGCACGAGATAAAAAAAACTGCATGACTCTCCCTAATCGAACACGCATTCGCGCAAATCAGGTAGTCGACCTTAACTGCGAATATTTAAGTTTTTGAATGCCCGCTTAGATTCATCGGAATTGAGTACCGCCATTTTTAACAGATACAAATTTACTATTACCCATGCCAAAATAAACATGCTCGAAGTAGTACTCATACTCGGTAGAAGACGCCTTGCAGAACTGAGAAACGGGATCTAACCGAATGATTTCAAACAGATAGTGATTTAATGCCTTTATAAACACGAAAAATCTAGCTAATTTGTGTACTTAACCAGTTGATTGGATCAACCAATTCGAATGCGGTTGCCAATAAATTACAAAACAATATTTGAATCATCGTCATACACCATGCGGCCGCATTGCTCAAAGTCATGCGTCAAACGTCCCACGTAGTCGCCGGAACTATCTATCGTGACAATAATTGATCAAGGAAATATCTTGAGATGTAACATAAGTTCTCATTGCCAGGTCAATGAAAAATATAAGGAGACTTCGCGATTGATTTACAGGTAGTTACTTCCGGCAATTCATGCTCATAACTTTTGTATTCGAAAGTAAAAGGATAAATTAATAACTTATTAAACTCAAACAACAAGTTCATAACTTGTCAAAATTCCTTGAATTCAACTCAAACCATCAAATTGCTTGCACTCATATGCATAACGCCCGCCATCTCATTTGCGCAAGATGCTTGGCAGTTCGGCTCATCTGTCACCGCCATGGCGGGGCACTATGCAGACTCGCTAACCATGAACAACCAGCGCGGGTTAGGTTTTCGCATGTTCGGCGAAAAGGATCAAAAGTGGGGCTTCACTGCTGGCCTGCAATCTACTCGCATCGGCATGGCACCAATCACCCAAGTCTCAGAGCAAAACCAAGACAACTGGCTGCTGTCTGGTTTTGTACACGTGCCAACGATCCAGTTACCTGGTCGTTTGACATTCCAAATCGATGCACACCAAGTTCATAACGATACACGACAAAGCAATACCAGCGATGTCCGTGCAATAGCACCACAAGTCACATGGCTCTCATACACACAACCTCTTAAAGTTGATTTCAGCTACGCCAGTTCGAATTACAAAAACACACCCGACGTTATTCACCAACTCAGCGCTGCTATTGCCTACGGCTTCAATGATGCCAAAGATTGGCTCCAAGTTCGTAGCTACGCCATCAACAATCTGACAACATCTGAAGCCCTAGGGCAATCCAGCACTCGCGCCACCGACTTCAAGTTCACCCACTTTCTAAGTGGCAACTTGAAATGGGCTCCTACCACCGTCACACTCGGTTTAGAGCGTGGAAAACGCATCTATCTCGTCGACATGGCATCTCAAACTGTTTATAACCTTCCTATGCTCAACGAAGGTGGAGAAAACATTGCAGCTTCTTGGAAGATCAGTCCCCAAACCAACTTGAACCTGCAATTCAGCAAAACCAGGTACTACGCAGAGCCCCCAACAGCACCTTTAGCTCATCGATTCACACTCAGCACCCTCAGCGCTCAACTAGCAACATCTTGGTAACCATAGGTTCACAAAGCCAATGACTATAGATTTCAAGCGAGGCCTCTACAGCAACATTCGCAACAAACTCCCACACAGCCTTCGCAGCGTTGAGGACTATTACTTTCTATCGTTTTCAGTTTCTGCTGTGTTTTGCTTAGTGTTGCTATCGCCTTTGCTTATCTATGTGGGTCAATGGCGTCCGGGCTGGTCGTCTGGCTTATGTGCCCTACTTATCTCAGCTTGTTTAGCGCTATGGCGCGCAGGCATCCCTATTCCTTTAGTCCAAATCGGCTATCAAGCCACCCTTATGTGGGGCATCTTGTTCAACGCCTACCACTCGGGTGGTGTTGCATCACCTGTCATGATCTGGATGGGCATCGTACCTATCTTGCCGCTATTCACGGTTTCACGACGCTGGAGCTATGCGTGGCTCATCATTTCTTTCATCTCTGTAGTTGTTATTTATTGGGCTCAGCTGCTTGGTTTGGTCCCGCTTTCTGCAGGAGATAGCCAGCAAGAGCTAGCTCTCAACGCCATCATGATTGGCCTGCTTTGCATTACTCAAGTCATGCTTGTCTTGACCTACGACTCGGCCAACGCACAAAACATTCGACACATCAAACGAAAAAACGAAACGCTTAATACCTTGTCGCAAGACCTGCAATTGGCCAACGTGCACAAAGACCGATTTTTAGCAACCGTCAGCCACGAAATGCGGACACCTCTAAATGCCATCATGGGCTACCTAGGTCTATTGCGAACTACAGACAACCTGCCCACCATCGCCACTAGCTACGTACAAGGCGCACAAAACTCTGCAGCACATTTACTGACGGTCATCAACGACTTACTTGATTACTCTCAAATACGTCAAGGCAAGCTCATTTTCACCACGCAGACGGTCAACCTACACCATGTCCTCATAGAAACACATCAAACACTGGCACCCAAGGCTGCGGGGCAAGCGCTTGACTACGCACTCGACATCGACACCAACGTGCCACACTGGGCTAGTATTGACCCCCATCGCTTCGCTCAAATTTTTCTTAATCTGCTAGGCAATGCGTTGAAATTCACCGAGCATGGCACGGTCACTACACGCGTTAGATTTGAACCAACCCCTCTTGAGCTAGACGCTGGGCAACTCATCATACAAGTTCAAGACACCGGCATTGGCATACCGAGTGAATCCATCGATCATATATTCGAACCCTTTGTGCAGCTCGACACACAATCCAACCTGGGCAATGACAACTCATTGCGCGGCAATGGCTTAGGTCTTTCCATCACACAAAATTTGATCAAAAACTTAGGGGGCACTATCACCCTCGTTAGCCAAGTGGGCGTGGGCTCAACCTTTGAAGTTCACCTGCCCATCAAAACAGCCCACGCACCCGCAGCCAGCATTCAAGAACCCTTAGACCAAACCCATCATGATGAAATTTATCTACTCTTGGTAGATGACCACGCCACCAATCGACTTGTAGCCTCAGCCACCATCAAGCGAGGTCTGCCCAACGCGCGCATAGATGAAGCACGCAATGGAACGGAAGCCATCGAGAAGATGAGAGCCAATCACTATGACCTCGTACTGATGGACCTCATCATGCCCGACTACTCTGGCATTGAAGTCACACGCATCATCCGTACCGAATGCCAACCACCGCTGTGCGACGTAGAAGTGGTGGCACTTACTGCCAATGTTGCTGAAGATGCGGTCAAAGCGTGCTTAGAAGTTGACATCCATGAGCTGCTCCCCAAGCCCTTTGACCGAGAAGTGCTGATTCGCACCATCCTTCAACACGTTGCTTGAAATCGCCAAAGAAAATACCAAAGTAACAATAAGTTAAATAAAACTGTCATTAGCAACAAATAAATATGGACATTAAATATTTAATCTTTTAATACGCCAATATGTGGATATTGACAAATTCAGCAGAGTGGACTTCCCACGCAACGGTAGACAAACTCGAGTCTCAAATTGAGGCGCGTTCAAACGCCTCTGAACTAACGCCGCCCAGCGCGCAACAATTTAACTCGCAGGATTGATTTCCTCGAACAACTGACAATCCCCCTTCGGCGACTAAAACGTTATTTACTGCTTTGAAAGCTTCAATGTCGTTTTTTACTCAAACAAGTGATCAAACCAAATGCCGCACCTGTGGGTTAAGTTACCGCTCGCCCATTGATTGACTAAATGTTTTGGAAATCGGCTTTGTGAGATAGCTCAACACCGTGCGCTCCATAGCTTTGATTTCCACGCTGGCTGTGAGACCAGGACGCATGTGAATTTCATTGGCTTTGTCGCCTTTGAATTCAGAGCCCGTGATGCGTATGCGCACGCGGTAATACATGAAGGGGCCTTGGCGGGTCTCTTCGGTCAACACATCGTGGCTGATGTAACTGACCTTTCCGTGCAGCGCACCGAAGATGGATGAGTCATACGCATCAATCTTCACACTGGCGTCTTGACCAATAGCCACGAAGGCAATGTCAGCGGGAGGAATTTTGGCTTCGGCAATGAGGTTATCGCCAGTGGGCAGTAGCTCCATCACCGTGTCACCGGCACGCACCACCCCACCCAAAGTGCTGACTTTGATATTGTTTACTACAGCGTCGACTGGGGCAACTAGCTCGGTGTGCTCTAGCACTTGGCTGCGGTCACGCAGCTGTTCAACTTGTGTACTCAGCTCTTCTTGCGCTTTTGTCATTTCAGCCTGTGCATCTTGAAAGTACTTGTTTCGCTTGCTAGTCAACTGAGCTTTGATGTCGGCTACGCTACGCTGTAGGCGCAATATTTCGGCACGGCTTACATCACCCGATGCTTCTAACTGGCGATTAATGCGCAGTTCGTCCTCGCCCAGTCCCAAGATATCTTGCAACGCATGGATGTCGTCATTAAATGCGGTTTGGCGTTTGTTGTAGAGGTCGGTTTGGTTACGGATATAGTCGGTGTAGCTGAGTAGCTCTTTGTCAAACACTAAAGGTTTGCCATACACCTCGGCATGCAAACGCGCAAGAGTGATGTTTAAGGCAGCGACTTTAGCGCTACTGTCAGACACAGCTGCAGCGGCACGTTCCTTTTGCAAAGTGGCTAACAACTGCCCTGCTTTGACCACATCGCCCTCTTTGACATGAAACTGTGTGAGCACACCACCATCCGATGACTGCACGAGCTGAGTGCGTTCAGCCGCAATGATTTGGGCTTGTGCACGGGTGACTTGGTCAATCTTTCCCACAGATGACCACAGCAACAACAGCAAGATGCCACCCACCATAACGCGAATGCTCCAACGTGCGTGCAGGGGTGCATGTAGGTCATGCGTACTGGACGAAGCGGTGGTGTCGACCGCTGATTTGGGTGAGACGAAGTCGACCCCACGTTCAAAAAAATCAAGTGTGGTTTGAAAGACGCGCATGAGGCGCTGCACTTGGCGTTGCTTGAAGTCGCGTTTAACTTCGACATCGGTGATGCCGTCATCGATGGGGGTTTGATCTGGCGTGGTCATGTGCGGGATGCTTCGGTTGCAGATGTGCCTGTGGCCTGCGTTGCTTGCGCCGCAGCTTGTTGCTGCGCGTTGTTTTGTTGGAGCTGTTGCAGCACGAGGTCACGCGGGCCATCGAGCACGATGCTATTGCCCGCGATAACGATGATGCGTGTGACCAATGGCAACACGCTAGGTTTGTGGGTGACGATGATCATGCTCTTTTCCGCTTGCGCTTCTTGCGCGAGCACTTGCAAGCACCGGCGTTCTTGCTCGTCATCCATGGTGGCGGTGGGCTCGTCTAGCAACATGATGCTGGGGCTGCATAGCACCAAGCGTGTGAAAGCTACGAGTTGTTTTTGGCCCCCGCTCAAGCCTTTGCCACCTTCCATGATGGCGCGGTCTAGCCCCTTGGGATGGCTGGCTACAAAGCGATCCATGCCGGTGCGACGCATGGCGGTGAACAGGGCATCGTCACCGGGATCGGGCAACCCAATGAGCAAGTTTTCGCGCAAGGTACCTTGAAACAAACGATGGTCTTGCTGCAAATAGCCCACGTATTGGCTAACGACTTGGCGGTTGATATGGGCAAGGTCGAGATTATCTAGCAACACCCTGCCCTCTTGCGGGTGATACAGGCCACTGAGCAAACGTAGCAAAGTTGACTTTCCCGCGCCAATCGGCCCGAGGATAGCAATGCGTTCTTGGGGTTGGATTTCTAGCTTAGGCACCACCAGTGCGGGCGGGTTGTCACCATAGGCAAACTTGATATCACTCAAAACATAGTGACCGTGAATTTGTGAGGGCACCAACGGACGGTCTGTGCCATGGTGGTCGGTTTTGAGGGTGTAAAGTTTTTCTAAACCTTCAAGCGCCGCTTGCGCATGGGCATGCTGCACCAACAATCCAGGAATGGCCATGATGGGAGCCAAGATGCGGCCACTCAAGATAGAGCTGGCAATCAAGGCGCCCATGGTCATGTGACCTTGCATGACAACGAGTGAGCCCGCCACTACTAATGCGGCATAGCTGATTTGCTGGACGGTGGCAGACAAATAACCCACGCTTTCGGTAGCACCGCGCATTTTCAAATCGCTCTCAATAGTTTTGCCGTTCACGCCAATCCAGCGTGACAAAAACTTCCAACCACCCGAGCCTGCTTTGATGGTTTCGATGCCCTCCACTGCTTCGACCAATAAACCGGTTTTCATGTTGCTCAGTGCTGCACCTTCTTTAGCTTGACCCATGATTTTTTTACGAATAGAAAAACCAATGAATAAGGCAATGCCGCCAAAAATCAATGGCACCACCGCCACCCAAGGACTGGCCACCAACATGATGACGACGATGAAGATGACGGCCAAGGGCAAGTCAATGAGGGTGAACAAAGTTGAGGCGGTGTAAAAGCCCCTCACCTGCTCATACCCGCGCATTTGTCCGGCGAGGCTACCCACGGATGCAGGGATTTGATCAACACGCAGCTGCAACAAACGATTGAAAATTTCACGCGACAAGCGGTTGTCTAAGCCGACAATGACGTAGTCCATAATGTGTGAACGAGCGTATTTCATGGCCAGCTCAATCAAGATGCTAAGTAGTACACCTAAACTCAAAATGACCAAGGTGTATTCGCTGCGGGTGGGGATGACGCGGTCATACACTTGCATAGAAAACAGCGAAGTGGCCAATGCCAAAAATCCGATAAAAGCTGAGGCCACGCAAGCCTCAATCAACTCGTACCTGTATAGGTGTAGCGTGTCTTGCACATGCGAGAAGAAGCTAAGTTTTTCGTCTTTTTTGCCAAAAAAGCGAACGCCAAAACCTAAATCGACGGTGGGGCCGAGGCGAAGAATGGCGACTGAGTTTGTAAGGTACGCATCTTCTACCGGCTGTGGCCCTTTGGGGGTCATAACCACCCACAAACCCAATGGGTTACGGTCGACCACCACGCCCCAGCCTAGCTCGGGGGTGTGACACAACAGGGGCAGGTGCACGCGATCGGGTTGCTTAACAAGCTTGGGTTTACTCAAGCCCATGCGTTGGCACATCAATGGCAAAGTTTGGATAGGCGGCAAGGGCTGCTCTAGCGCAGAAGCGCTGGCGTTGAGGCTAAGCATGTCAATGCTGCTGCCTTGCATTTGCGCCAATCGCTGCATGGCCCAAGCGAATTGCTGAAGAGGCGTAGGTTCAGGCGCAGATGCTTGTGCTGATTCGGATGTAAATGTATTCATGACGGTGCGGGCTTACTTAGGATCTTGCCCCATACGAATTTGGAGGCGGTACATAGAGCCGACCATGGAGGCTTGCGCATCGGCTAAGGCATATTGGTTTTGTGCCAGCTCGCGCACTTGGTTGAGCAAGTCTTGCCACTGCTTGCGGCCTGCTTGGAACTGGCGCTGGTACGACTCCAACACCAAGGCCGAACTGGCCACCGATTTTTCAAGTGCAGCAATGCGCGAGCGTGCGTTGACAAACTCTTCGCGGTCGTTTTGCAGGGTTTGCTGCATTTCGCGAATGGCGGCTTCAACCGCTTGCTCCGAACTCGCAATGCGAGTGCCGATGGCTTGCGCTTCTACAAAGTTAGAGAAGCCTGCACCCGGCGAATAGCGCATACCTAAAAATGCGGTGGTGGTGGTGTCAGTGCTAGTGGGAATGGTGCCAATGGGTTTGTACACACGCACAAACACTTGCGGATAAGCCTCGGCTTGTTTGGCATCAAGGCGGCGACGAATTTGGAGCACTTCTATGCGGGCTTTGGCAGACAAGGGGTGTTCGCTAGCGACGATGAGCCAATCAGTTTCGGCCAATTGGTTGTTGAACACCTGGGTGTCTGACAAAGCCAAGGGGTACGCGGCATTGGGCACGCGCAGGGCCAAGCGTTCTTCACCCGAGAGTTGCTCAAGCCGCGTAACGGCAACTTGCAAACTGGTTTTAGCGCTGGTAAGTTCGACTTCGGTTTGCAACAAACGGGCATCGGCTAACTCAATGTCGATGCGCGGCGAGGCTTCGGCGTCTACACGGCGACGCATTTGTGCCTGGTAGCCTTCAAGACGTGTGAGGGTGAGCTTGGCAGCTTTAACGCGTTCACTTGAGGCAATCATGTTTTGCCATGCAGCAACGATTTGCACAAACAAGTCTTGCTGCTGCAGATACACCTTCAGCAGACTGATGTCTGCCAAGGCTTTGGACTCTGAAATGCGAGCGGTGTTGCGACCAAAGTCCCACACGGTTTGATCAACCTGCACAGCACGCGAGGGGTAAGAGCGCAAGTTACCGCTATAGGACTCAACCGTGGCCGAAATGGTAGGCCAACGAATGCGCTCGGTGGCCGACACATCTTCGCTAGACGCACGCGCTTCTAAGCGCGAGGCCAAAAGCGAGGGGTAGGTGGCGGAAGCTGCATCGAGCAGGTAGCTGAGTGTCAAAGGCTGAGTTTGTGCGTGTGCTATGCCGACGGTCAAGACGCAACACAACACAGCCATGACACTGGCGACAGAGTGCCGTTGCTTTACAGCGGTTTTTCGAAGCAAGGAAATGACCATCATGTTGACGAATGGCGCATTAGGCGTTGATGATGGCTTGGCTCACCAAGTCTTGGAGCTGTTGCCACGTATTGATGGTCGAGGGGGTTGCGTCTCCGATACTGCCCAGTCCTGTGGTGCTGGTAAACCTACCGTACTCCGCATCGGTGATCCAATAGGTTCCAGTACCGCTGTTGATGTCGGTGAAGGAGTGCCCTGCGCCATCGTTTAGTCCTAAGTTAGCCAACTCTTGGCGCGAAATACCTTGTGCTGTGCCGCCAGACAATGTAACGATCTTGTTGGCTGTGGTAGCCAAGGCGATGAGCTCGGACACTTGGTCAAGGCTGCTGGTGGCAAGGCCGTTGATGACATCGTTGAGCAGCGTCGCTTCGTTGGTGCCAGCAACTGAGACGCCCCAAATTTTGGCAAAATCGGTATTTAACAAATTTGTCCCAGCAGTGAGGCGGCTGCTGTCTGCGGAGTCGAGCAGTAGCGTGTATTTAGCCACCATATCTTTCACACCAACTTCAGTGATGGTTGTCTGCGAATTGACGGCATCGTTGTAAGCCCCTAAATAAGCACTCTTGACACCGGTGTAGGCCGCTGTATCGCCATTTTTGAAAGCGATGGACTGATAGTCGGTAATGGTGGGCGTGGTCCAGCCATTAGAAAGGGCCGCGTAATCATCCAAACGCACCAAGCTAACGATGGCTTGCAATTCGTCCCAAGTATCCACAGCTGCGACATCCGTCGTGGCAAGAGCAACCGTATCAATCGCGGACTTGATGTCGGCGATGTTGTTGATGTTCACGCCTGTGACGGTATTGGTATTGAGCAGCGAGTTGAGCGCTGTCACCCACTCGCTGTCGGTGTAGCTGAACACGACCCCTGCAGCATGCTTCATCACCGCCTCGGCGTAGCCCGTCAAGTTGTTGAGTTCGTACAGGGTGTCCACTGAGGTGCTGGACAAACTACCAATGGCGCTGGCAAGGAGCTCACCCGTTTTCTGGTAGTTCAAGCCACTGCCTTGCCCTGCGCCGGCACCATAAATCGTAGCGTCATCGGTGTTCCCGTCTTTGTTGACACCGAGAAAGGCTAGGTCAGCCTGAGTGACATCGGTTCCACGGCCCGTGCCTGCCACACTATCCACGAATTTGACATCCGTGCTGGTGGCTCGGCTGCCATCGGCCTCTTGCAAGACGCGCCCGTAAGAGTCGACAATGTTTTGTAAAAGCGTTTGATTGACCAGCGATTTGTCGTAAGTATCCAACGCACTGTTGAGCGCGTTCAGGCCGTTGATTGGGTTGGTGGTTTTCCAGTAGGTGGTTTGGTTCAAAGAAATGCGTGCACTGTCGACAAGGCTGATGTTGGCGAGGACGCCCGTACCGCCATCGGCTAAGGTCCAGTCATTGAGCGTGGGCGTTAAGGTCGTCTTGGTGTTGCTGGCATTGCTCACGTAAAAGGTGCCGCCATCATCCGTGAACTCTGACAACCGCACCAAGGTCACCACTCCGAGTAGCTTGTCAGCTGTGTTGACACCCGTACCCAAATCTGCGGTCGACACAATGGCGGCTTTGACCGCAGCCAGGTTGGCTGTGTTGACCCCTGTGGTAGTGTTCAAGCCCAGCAAGAGGTTGAGGCCCGTGATGAGGTTGGCATCGGTTTGACTCGCGCTGGTGTTGGTGCCTTTGGCCAGCAGCATCACGTCATTGGCCGTGGTGGCTAGGGTTTCAATTTCGCCAGCAGTGTCTACTGAAGCGGTGCTCATGCGTCCTATGGCATCGTTGAGCAGGTCGAGGGTTTCGTTGCCCACTGCTGTGGTGGTGTTATAGGCGGTAGTACTAATGGCATCAGCCACGGTGATGCCGATGTTGGCGTAGTCACCCAAGGTCGGATCGTTGTAATTTGTTGCGTTGGTGCCGTCGTTAGTGCTGTCGTTGTAGACATCGGTGTCGGCAGTGTGCGCAACATCAAAGTTGTTGTAGTAAGTAGCCCCGCCATTGCTGTCACCAATGTATTTGCCATCGGTCTCGCGCAAGATGCGGTAGTAGCTGTCCACCATTTTTTGCACAGTGCCTGTGTAAGTAGCATCGTAGGTCAGGCTGGTACCGGCCAATTTATCGAGTGCGGTGTTCAAGATCGCCGCCGTCAAAAACGTGTTGCTCTCTGCGCCGCTTGCCGTGCTGCTGTCATTCAAGGCTTTGCGATTGGAGACGCCTGTGTCGAGCAGGCTTTTGAAGGTTTTGATGCCGGCATCGGTGTAGATCGTCAGCGTTGGGGCTGTGCTGGTGCCGTTGGTGTCTGTATATTCGCGCAGCACTTGCTGCGCCACCACGGGTTTGAGCAAGTCTTTGATTTCTTGCACGGTGTCTACTTCAAGGCCATCGTTGATGACGCCTTGCCCTCCATTGCTACTGGTCAAACTAGCTGTGCCCGCTATCGCGGCTTTGACCGCCGTGATGTTGCTGGTCGTCACACCCGTCACGCCCAAGGCCGTCAAACCCGCCACCCAGTCACTGTCCAACGAGTAGAGGGCCGGCTCGGTGCCCGAGCCCGCCACCACCCCCGCATGCCGCATGACGTTGTACGCCGCTTTGGCTACCACGTTGAGCTCGTCCACCGTGTCCACCGCCGTCTTGGCTGACTGCCCCACAAAGTCGTTCAACAAATCCACCGATTTAGCATTGCCCACTGTGGCACCAATGTTGGTGTAGTCGGTGCTGGTTGGGTCGCTAGCCGCAACTGCCGGATAAACGTCCACATCCGTAGTCGTGTTCACCACCCCGTCCGCTTCCGACAGGATGCGGTAGTAGCTGTCGACCATGGCTTGGATCTGTGCCACTGTCAGGGTGCTACCGTCTGTGCGTTTGTCCAAGGCCGTGTTGAGCGTGGTCAACCACGCCGCACTGGTGATGCCCAAGGCTCCCGTGACCGTCGCGCTGTCAATGTCCGCACTCGCTGTGGTTTCACTCAAATTCGCTAGGCCTTTGACGCCTGCATCTTTATAGGTGGTCAAGGTCGGGGCTGCCACACCTGCGCCATTGGTGGCGTTGGCGTAGTTTTGAATGATGCCTAAAGGACTTGTGTCGCTAGGGGCCGTTGAGCCACCTCCCCCACCTCCTCCGGTAGCCGCAGCAGCGCCCGCAATGCCCCCCGCCCAGAGCCAAGAGTGCTTTGTGAACGTGCCCAATACGCCCTCTCCCCCCAATGACACACTGGTTGTTTTATCAACCACGCTAGATGAAAGCGTGTCTGTGCCTGGAACTGATGGGGCGGGATTGGTGGCCAAACCTACGGTGTCGTAGTTCATCCACTCACCACTGATGGATGAGCCTTGCAATGATGCGCCGGTGACTTTGAAGTAGTCTTGAATGACCAAGTCAGGAGCATCAATATCACCGCCAGGCAAGACCAGATGCAGAGCATCACCAACGCGCTTGAGTTGCAGCTTGCTGGGCGAAACCAAGGTGACCACATTCACCAGCTGATAACGCGCAGCGTCTGTAGCTTGAATGACAACAGCTTGGCCTGCCATGCCTGCGCCGTTTTGAACGGTACGAACTTGCTGTGTTTTGCCGTGTTGAATGATCTTCAACGAATACTTTTCGTTCATTCTTACTTCTCAATCATCAAAAAATTCTTGTCAAAAATGCGACGCACTTGCTCGGCGTGCCAATAGATGGCTTCGTAAAACTTTTCTGTTGGCATGAGGTACTTGGATCGACCATCCTTTTCGCCGCTCACCGAAACGATGTAGCCTTCTTTTTCCATTTCATGGATGCGATTTCGCAAGCCTTTTTCGGTGTAACCAGAACCTCCCATAAGGTCTTTCAAGGCTCGCGATAAAAGTACACGGTCACCTATTGCACGTTGTGCAATACGAAAATAAAGGTGGCGACCTGTCTGGGTTGTCAATAAAGGGCAAAATTCCAACTCCCACTCATGCAACGCAGCCAAATTAGCAACAATAGCTGTTAATTGGCTCGTATTAATATCTTTATTGTTCACAAAATCCCCTTGCTTTATTCGCATAGGTAAATGATTGCCGACATGAACCTAAATACCGGTATTTCGTGGACAGATTACGGAACTTAGTTCCGCAATCGTGGATAGATTGAATAAGTTAGTTAGTTTTTAATATATCGAGCAATTTGGCACTGGTTAGTGGTTTGACAAGCACATCATCAAAGCCAAGTCCTAACAAACGCGAAACGTCCTCCAACTGGGCATAAGCCGTGTAGGCAATTATTATTAAGTGATCGAAACGTGCATCACACCTAAGTTCAGCCACCACATCTAAGCCACTAAACTCAGGCATGGATATATCAAGCAGGACACATGAAACTGAGGTGTTTTTCAATATCTCCAAAGCATCTACGCCTCCCTCTGATTCATAGACATCCCATCCAAATGGGCGCAGTATGAGACCGGGGAGTAAGCGATTAACTCCGTTGTCATCAACGACCAAAATGGATTTGGATTTTTTTATTGATGATCTATGCATTGGATCAAACTTTATTCCAAATGTAATTCTATTAAGCTAATTCACAAATAATTAGAGGAATACTATTCCGGCAATGATTAGATTTAACCAAAACAAAAATAAAGCATGGAATTAAAATTTCCTTTATGAAAAGTAGTCAAAAACTTCACTTGCGTTTCGACACCTCACTAGACCTGCCCAAGCGAATTGCACTTGTTCTTGCCGCGTACGACGAACTTGGCTATGTCAATCGAAAATCTTTAATGTCCATTTATGGCGTTACACAACTACAAGCAGGGGCATTAATGCGTGACTTTATTCATGCCCATGCTAGAAATATTGAGTGGAATAAAGACCGTTCTCATTACAATATGACCGATTAGGGAACTATCTACCGTTAATTTTTCTAACGGTGATGATGGCATCTAAAAATCCACGCAACCATTCCATGTCAATGGGTTTTTGTAGTATTTGTACATCTTTAGGTAAACCGCCTTTTTCTTCAATTTGCGTAGTGGTCAGGCCGGTGATGGCAATGACTGGGAGTGAGGCAAACAATTTATGCTCGCGCAACGTTTTGATAAATTTAAAACCGTCCATGTCCGGCATATTAAGGTCCGTTAGCAAGACCTGTGGTTGCATAGCGGGCATGTCTAACAAGGCCTCCATTGCCGAGGCGTAGATAACGACATCCAAAGGTAAAGACCATCGGTCAAAGTAAGCTTGGTACATGAGCCGACTATTCTCATCATCCTCGACCACCAATACGCGTACTTTGGCTTCGTTCGAATACAACGAGGCTGATTCTAAATTGTTGGCGTATTGATATTCTTGAATAGATTGCAAAGAAATACGTCTATGACCACCTTGGGTTTTCCAAGCTTTGAGGGTATTTGATTCCACCAGATTTTGAATGGTACCCACAGAAAGCTTGAGAAGCCTGGCTGCGTAGCTGGTGCCGCAATAGCCGTCATAACTGTCTGTTGAATTTTCTTGCTTCATATCATCTCGCCAGTTTTACTGATTTTGATATTTTTGCAGTGAAACGAAGAATGAATTGAAATCAGAGAGAAATTAACCAACCTTTATTCCCATATTATCTGGCTTAATCAGACTACTATGCTCAAAAAGCCAGCTAAAAGTCTACTCAAAAGAAATGGATTTAGTAGTTTATTTAAATTGCAGCCTCCCGAGGCAAAACACATACAAGAACTAGTTGCTTTGTGTTTTGCCACCGCAAGTATTGCTAAGGTGGGCTACCAAGATTGAGCTAGTTCATCTGCCTCTAGACACTGTCTTATATGAATTTGGTGCAAAGTTGAATTATGTTTACTTTAATGAAGATTGCATCGTATCGTTGATGTTTGTTCTTGAAAATAGCTTAATAACAGAAATAGCAGTCGTGGGACATGAAGTTTAGTGGGTATTTCAATCTTCATGAGAGGAGATACCACGCCTAATCGAGCATTAATTTAAAGTGCAGGCTGGTCGTTTCGCGTTCAATCGAGCTTTGTTAAAGCCGAGTTCCACAAGTCGATTGAAGTCACGCACTTGCTACTGCATTTCACAAGCCTTAGTGACGCAAACTGCTGTTTGCTACCGCCACAGCAGCCTTAATCAGCAACTTTGCCGCTGGTTGTTGCTTAGTATGGAGACTTACCTGGCCTGATTTAGTGATGACCAGAATTTGATTGCCGAGATTCAAGGTGCGCGCCGTGAAAGTGTGATAACCCGCGGCTGGCAATCTTCAAACAGGTGGGTTGATCAACTATATTCGCGGAAATATTTAAGTGCTGAATCGCTCCGACTTAGAGGACCGAACATGCGAGTGCTATGAAGCAATCACAAATGAATACAACCGGCTGTTGCCTGCGTTGGTTACTCGATAAATTACTGTTTTTTTTCCATCATCAAAAATCGACGATCACAAAACAACCTCAATAGATCTAAATGTTGATTGAGGTGCTGCAAAAATTTCTCAGTGGGGACGACACACTTCATTCTTTGATCTGACGAATTGTTTGCAACGTCAATCAAGCCCAGCTTTTCAAACTCTCTCATGCGTTGTCGTATTGCACGCTCTGTTGACCTGCCATGAAATAGCTTGAGCTGCTGCGGTAACTGCGAATCGTTTAAGCAGACTTCGGCAATTCGAAAGTAAAGTTCTCTCCCGGTGAGTGTTTGCAGTTCCTGCCGCTGACGATTTTCCCAATCATGTATCTGAATCATCACCCGCAACAAGTTGGGCTCATTCACAGATTTTTCAAACTCATTTGGCACTTAGACCTCCTAAATACGATGGATGACGTCCCTCAGCTTTGACTGTTTAAAAATCTCGCACTCATGTTTTTCACACACGAGCTCGAGACAATTTACTCAGGCTTATGCAGCTCCGTGGGTTTAGTTGATGGCGTGCACGTCCCTTTTCTGTACGTAGAAGGTGTCACCCCTTTGTGTCCGCGGAAAAAACGTGAAAAATTGGATGCTGTTGAAAACCCCAGATCCTTAGAGACGAGTGCCAAGTTTTCCTGCTTTTCGACAATGCGTTTCGTTGCCTTGTCGAGAAGCACACAGTTCCATATTAGATTTGGCGTACTCTGCATTTCATCTTTAAATAGCTCGTACAAACGACTTCGGGACACCCCAACTAATTTGGAAAGACTTTGCATGAGGTCAAGCCTCGTCATGTTGTCATTGATGCAACGCAATGCTAGCCGTAAGCGATAGTCCAAAATTTCTCTGCAAGCGGCATTTGGATATGGATTAGTCTGTGCAATGTTGTTATCGATAGTGATTTGCAACAGCGTCGTAACGTCGTTTTCTATTGACGACAGAATTTTTTTTGTGCTCAGGATTTTCTGTGTCAATTCCCAGCACTTAGTCTTCATTTCATCGGTATGAATCAACTGTGCTTTGTGGAAACTGATGGGAGCACCACAGCGTGTGAAATGTTCGTCAAACCAAACTTCATCGATATAAAGCTTCAACATCACTACGGACTCAGTGACATCACCAAGCAATAAATCATGGGCCTGATATCGATTAACTCCTACAGCTTGACTTTGACTGTAGACCACCAGTTCATCACTCACACGACCTCGACATTGACCACCACCTAACCAATATCCAAATTCAAGTTCTGAATGAACGTGCGGCACAATATCATGGCAAACCTCAAAAACAACGACCTTGCCAAAACAACCTTCGACCAACGAAAACACTTCGCTCATTCAGCCACCTCCTTAGGAGCAGTGTTTCAAAGCTATGACTGTTTATCTACTGGATTTCGCACATATAAATCAAAAAGTAGACTTTCAAATCCCCCATGCTCATCCACAGTTAGGGTTAAACGACCTCCCGCAAACCCGCATGAAACCTAGGTTCCTCTTGTGGACGCGTCCTTAAGAAAACAGAGAAAAGAGAGAGAAAACGGCAGAAAAACTCACTTTTTGAAAAAGTGAATTTGCCGCGTCCTTAAGGTCACTCGTCGGAAGCCCATGAATACAGGGCTTTAGAGCAAAGAAAAAGGGCTCGGAGAGTATCCGAGCCCTTATGTATGGTGGAGCTGGGGGGATTTGAACCCCCGTCCACAAGCCTTTTTCGTACAGTTCTACATGTGTAGTCGTCTGATTTG
>JACCDN010353136.1_pt1 | contig 19542 bp, 22 predicted proteins | sample 7441691 | NCBI WGS metagenome assembly JACCDN01 (sample SAMN15323439, study PRJNA562643) | freshwater metagenome | isolation source: river surface water | place: USA:Blue River Watershed | collected 2017-08-16 | reverse complement strand
TTTTCTTCAGAATCTAACTCGCTCAAAAGCCTACAAAATTTCATGTGGGGATATTGCATGGTACCCTCCTTAAAAGAGCATACCATAGCGGGAACTCAATTCACAGGTACTTTTCGGATAAGCATTGAGATTTCACTTTTAGAATTTCTGGCTTGTAAGTCTGCAGCGGCTATCGCTAAAATGGTCGCAAAGATCATCACTATTTTCCTCCTCATTAATAAACTCATAAAAGGCCAATGACCCGCCCCTGAAGGGCATGCAGGGGGATCAGTCCCATTTCCTCATAGCGCGAGTCAAAACTGCGCTCATGGCTACCCATCACAAACACCATGCCCCTTGGGATTATTCCTGGTTTAATAGGAGTAAGGGGCCTGCCGTCTTTTGCTTGCTTCTTCTGCGTTCCCACTTTTAATCCCGGGCGCGCCTGGCGCCGCGCGGTACGGGGGGGCTTGATCCAAAGGTTGCCTTCAAGGTCGTAAACGATGCGGTCACCGGCTACGCCAACGATCTTCTTAACCACGTTGCCTCCATACCACGGGCTGTCAAAGCAGGTGTAACCGTCCTTTTGGGGACTCATTCGCTTCAGTTTCAAAAAGGTGCGATGCGGCAAGGAAGCCGTCGTGCTATACAACAGGCACACATGATCCTTGAGGAAGGTCATCAAGGCGAAAACGATCCCGAAGAAGACGACCCCCTTGATCCACTGGTTGCGGCGCTTGAGGAACGAAAGGCGCTTGATCAGCGACTGGCAAGCCAGAGACTGGCAAGCCACGGCAATCTTAAGGCGGTGAGCAACCACGCGGGTTTCCAGGTTCTTTAATACAGAGCGGATGGTATTCTTCACGGCTGGTTCTCCCGGCTCCCGGGCTGAAAACTCTCGAGTTGGAAACTCTTGGGATGGAAACTCTCGAGTTGGAAACCTTCGGGATGGTGACTCTCAAGCCAGAGTCTCTCGGCTTCCAGTACCTTGTCCCGTTGCCGGCTTGCGATTTTACTCTCCATAAATGCCCTTAACCTGGTTCGTTCATCAGGAAAGGCATCCTGCATAATTTCTTCGGTATAATCAGGAAGGCTACCCCCCATAACCGCTCCTTTGGCCAGAAGGATGAGGTGATGCCTGGCAGCAAAGGCTTCCAGGACTTCTTTCAATTGTTCACCCACCTCCCGGATTTGATGGCTGGATATTTTGGCCGTTCCCTTCCCAGGCGCCCGGGAATCGACCATCGATTTGTGAGAACCTGTTTTTGCCAGCTGTTGGGATCTTTTCGTAATCAGGGCTTGCATATCGACGACTGCCAGCCGGGGCGGGGATTTGAAAAAAGCCGTTCCACCGTTTAATGCCCCGCCCAATACGATTCCCCCGATGAGGAAGAAAGCCGCAATGCCGGCGGGTATATAAAAAGCCTGGTAAGAAGTTTCGTGTTTCATGGCGTTTGCCTCCTTTTGATCAGTAATTGTTCAATGGCTTCATCAACCGGAACTCCCTGCTTGACCAAAATTTCAACAGCGGTGAATTCGTCGGCTTTGGTGGAATAGAGAAGCGATGAGAAGGGATCAAGAAGAAGGCGCCCCACCGCATACCCTGAATCGCTCACAATCAGGGCTTCTCCATATTTTCCAGGACTCGTTTTGATGGTGCGCAGGAGACTGAGCATGGCAGGGGACGTAATCAGCCCTTCTTTCTCGAACGCTTTAAAGGCTTCATCGGACTGGCTTAAATAGCATTTCCAGGCGGAGTTGTTAAAGGCGGCTTTCGCCCCCAGGGATTTCAGGAAGTCTTCGGCATTTTGGCTGGCCATGAGCAAAAGCCACCCATATTTACGAAACGTCCGGCTTGATCCCTCAACCAGCACCTCTCCTGTTTTTCCCTTGATAAATTCCCAGCATTCGTCGATAACGAGAGCTGACTTTGTTTTCCGGTCTCCGCGGTAAACGATGTTAGAGATATTCACAATCAGGGTTTGCAGGAGAACGGCGGAAAGTTCCTTATTTTCCCTGATATCTTCAAACTCGACAATCAGGAGGCGGTTAGTGAAGCTGACCGTGGATTTGCCTGTAAAGAACTTTCCATAGATCCCGTCCCTGGTAAAACTGTAGAGGCGGGTTCCCATGTCATTAACCCGGGGGTCAGCATGCGCCAGGAACCAGGCGGCGACATCCGACACTTCGGCTTCAGGACCTTTTTGGGCCGTCACTACGTCCAAAGCCATTTCTAAAAAGGAATTTTCCAAATCTTCCAATGACCCGGAAAGCGACAGCATGCTGATCAAAACCTGGCGGATCATGGTCAGGTGGTTGCGGTAATCCTGGTCATTTTCTCTTCTTTTCTCGAGATCGCTAAAAGGATTGAGGCTTAAGTCGCAGGGACTCGTCCCGCTGGGACTCGTCCCGCCGGGAGCCGACCTTCGGCTTTGATTGGTAACCCGTATGAATTGAGCTTCCAAAATCTGTCCCAGCTTTTGGTAACTGCGGCCAATATCGAGAACGATGACCCGACCTCCCGATCCCAAAATACTCCTCACAATTTCTTGCATGAACACGGATTTTCCGGCTCCCGATTGACCTAGCAGGGAGATATTGTAATTGCTGGCGCTATCAAAGGGAGACCAGGTGAAGATCTGCCCTTTTCGCCCCGCCAGGATCATCGCCGGAGAAGGCGTGCCATGCCATTCGCCTTGCAAGGGCAAGAGGTTGGCTGACTCCGTTGATTGGGTCGTCTTCAACTTTTTCAAGTTTGACAGGGTCTTGACCATACCCTGTCCCCAACTCATGGGAAGGACGCTTAACAGCATAGGCAGATGAAGCCCCCAATTGGATTCAAGCCGCCATTCCTGGCCTTGAAACAGGCTTTTCAAGATTTGCTCGGCCTTTGGCAAAGTTGGCTCGTGGGTGGAGTTTTGGGTTACCCCTTGGAAGTCGGCCTCCGGCTGGAAACCGACCCTCGGCTGGGAGCCGGCCTCCGGTTGGGAGCCGTCCCTCGGCTGGGAGCCGACCTTCGGGCGGGTCGATAGGGGCGCAAACAGGACAACCGTAAAACTGGTCTGAACGATGCGCTCGCCCTTGGCCAGGTTTTCCCGCACAAACTTCAATTCGGCGGCTTCCTGCTGGACGGAAGGCATATATTTGGCAACGGGAGATTGGCTTTGCGCTTCCACATAAAATGCCTTGCTCGACACTTTCTTTTGGGGAGAATCCTGTTTGGGTACGTGAACCCCGTAATGAATCAAAAAAGGACAAGGAATTTGGGCCATATCCCGTTCAGCATCGCCGATCAGCATTCCCATGGCATGAAGCGTCCAAAGTTCGGGGTAATTGCGCACCTTATAAGTACGCGCCTGAACTGTTCCGTGATTGAGGGAAAGTCCGTTGGAACCCACAATCAGGTTTGAGTCCGCACTGGAAATCTGCGACTGGAGCGAGTCCATAGGATTCCAGCGCCGGTTTCGGGCATGGGTGATGGCGGGGTCAATGCAAAACATCCCTTCCAGGGTATTGATTAAATCTTCAGGGTGCCAGACCGTCACGGGCAGGCGGAGCATTTCCAGAGCCGTCTTCAACTGACTCAGGATTTGCGTGACGCCTTCAACGGCCACAGGGTTGTTCCCGCAATCAGGCTGGCTGTAAGCGAGAAAACACCGGAAGTTCCTCAAAATATAGGGGGATTGGGGAGAATCGAAAGCCATACCTTTTAAAAATTCAGCGCGCCGTTCAGCCAGCTTTCGTATGACAGGATTTTGACCCCGCTGCCCTTCTTTCCAGAAATCACAGATACCCCCAATGTGGGGATCAGCCCAAAGGATGGTTTGCAAGCTGCTTTCTTCAGGCAAAATATACTGAAAAAGGCTGGACACCTCTTTTTGCATTTCTTCAGAGGCCCCCGTCAGGGGAAGGGTTTCCAGGACGAACCCGATGCTGTCGCGGTTGCGGAACAATCGGGTTTTTTCGTCATAAGTCTCATAAGGAAAGAGGTTGGCCATGACGGGCTGACCTCCATAGTCCTTTAAAGTCGATTCAAACCAGGAGTGATCAGGAATCCCTAAATCCTGTTCCCCAAATAGCTTGGCAATCCTTGCGCCGAGTTGAGACAGCATTTAAGAGCGCTCCTCCGGGTTACAGGTTTGGGGCTTTGTGGCTCCCGGGTCTGTGGCTCCCAAGTCCGCGACTTCCTGGTCGTCGATATTTGCGTCACTGACGCCTGGGTCACTGACCCTTGAGTCGCTGACTCTGATTTGCCAGGAAGCCGGTTTTAAAACGGTGTGGACAATGCTGCCTTCATGCAAATTGCCTTGCGTGTCCTGAAACGGGGCGATCCAGACCCTTAAATGTTCTTCCCGGATACGCTCGACGAAAAACTCATCGAGGAGAGGAGCTTCTGTTTGCTGCGAAAAGGTTGTGTCACCGGATTTGTTATGAGGGTTTTCGACACTAGCGAAATCTGGCATAATAGAAATGGAAGAAGGTGATATGATCGACTGTCTGCCTTCTTCCACAGCAGGCCGGCCATCAGCAGGGGGCCGACCATCGGCTTCTCCTCCCAGGCGCCCCTGATCGACCATCCGGTTGACCTCCGCAATGGATTTGCACCCCACCCCTTTTCCTGCCTGGCAATCGAAAGTTTCAGTGGTCGTACTGCAAGCGCAAAGGCTAAAGCAAAAGGCCAGCCCCAGGAGAGGAACGAAAGCCGTTTTTGATGGTTGGGTAAACATGTCTTCCTCCTTCTAGTTGTTTATTGCCCCGAATGGGTTGCCAGGCGCGCCTGTCCCGGACGAGTCTGACCCAGACGAGTCTGGCCAGTCGGTAACAGGAGTTCCCGTTTCTTGCCGTAACTGGATTTGCTGATACCGTTCCTGATCGTTGGATCGGCCAATGGCTTGCCGGTAAACGCTCTCACCGATTGACGCCCCTTCCGTAAAGACAATATCGACCTGGCGGCCTGCCGCTACCTGAATGACGGGCTGGAGCTGTTCCGCGCGCTTGATATAAAAATCCGCGTATTTATCCAGGGCATTATTGAGTCCTTTTCCGGCCCCGTGCTTGAGCATATCTTTCATCCCCATAGGATTTGCCTGGGCCAGGCCCGCCACCGGAGAAAAGGTGACAGCGGCGTTCTGGGACTGGCTTAAAAACTCCCCGACGCCCCCTAAAAAGCCGCCCATCAAAACATTGCGCATGCTCTCCCCGGCCCGATCCACGACAGATCCCCGAACGCCTGTGCGCCCGTCTTCCCCCGCTACGTAGCCCTGAACTTTGACTTCAACGATTTCTCCGGTCTTACGTTCCGTACAGGTTAACTTTTCCAGGCGCATAAAGACCCGTTCACTGGAAATGTCGCCATAACAGGCGGCAAGGATATGGCATCCTTTCAGGTCTGACCGGAACCTTCGTGGCAGGGTTCCGGCATCAGTCAGGCGAAGCAACGCCGGGCGGGGGTCACTGGATGCCTGGATGGAAGCGCTGGCATCCACGCCTCCCAGCAAGACCGCTCCCGCAAAAGCTCCCGCAGGTATCGTATTATCGACGCTCTTAAGAGCTTTGGAAGTGCGGGCGTTCTTTAATGACAGGGAGATTTTACGGACCGCTTTCGAGCGGAAGGAAGAGGAGGAACTTATAGCTGTTGGCGCTCCAGACGGGTCTGTATCCATCAGAGAAGAAGTAACCGGTTGATCTGTATGGGGGGCGCCAGGGGGTAGCGGTAAAACCTGGCCGAAGGTCGGCCCCCTGCCGAAGGTCGGCTCCCTGCCGAGGGTCGGCTCCCTGCCGGAACCGGACGCCGTTTGATCGCTTTTGGCAGGAAGCCCGTCTGAATCTTGGTGTGACTTTAGTTCTTGCCGGACTTCCTCAATAGAAGATATAGCGGTGGGGGAAGATGATGCCTCGCGACCCCCCTCATGAGGCTTGCTTTCATTTGGCCTGGCTTCATTTATTTTGAGAAGCTTGCTCAACATCTCCTCCAGGGCATTAATGCGCTTTTTGGTCACTTCCGCTTCAGCGCCAAATTTGTAAATCCAGGCTTCCTGGGGATTCGTCCGGCTTGCCCCTGTTAACAGAGAGCTTTTAAAGGTTTGCCGGGGCGTCTCGGCAGCGTCCCTTGAGGAAGAGGCAAGCCATAAGAGAAAACATGCGCCCAGCAGCGCAGCCAGAATGGCGCCTGACAAATACCACTGGCGGTTTCTAAGGGTAGAAAAGTCAATCATGTATGCCCCCTGTATCGCCCCTTGCAAGCCTCACCACATAAAGAAGCGTTTCAGAGCCAGGGAGCAAAATTCGTGGGGAGCCGAATGACGGCAGGGAGCCGGCCTGTGGGAGGGGGACGAGCTTCGGCTGGGAGCCGACCTTCGGCTGGGAACCGACTTTCGACTTTTGAAGGGTGATGGCTAAATCCCCTGGTTGATAAAAAGTCTTTTCCTGCATCTCTATCGCCGTCTTCGTTATGTTCTTCACCTGAAAGACGAACACGCCATAAGAACCAGAGAGGTATGTCTGGTGGTGGGACAGTTCAAACCCTTCCGGGCTTGCCCTGGATATATCCCCGTTACCCCGAAATTCCGTATCCTGCCAGTCGGCTCCCGGAAGAGGTAGCTGTCCCGTAACGGCTTGCTTTAAAAGGACAACGAGGTAGTCCTGAAGGGTTGGGAATCGAGCCTCGGCTGGGAGTCGACCCTCGACAAAATTATTTTCTGATGGAAAGCCGGAAACAGGCTGAGTTTTCAGAGCAGGCGTGAAAGTCCGGCTCCAGGTGGCGCCAGATGAGTCTGTTCCAGACAGGTCTGTTCCGGGCACGCTTGTGTTTTTAAAGATGAGCGTTACGGCGGATTTTGCTGTTGGTTTCAGGGTCAGATCTTGCGTGATTCCTTGTTCGGTAATCAGGGTCAAAGACAGGTTTTTTGTCCCGTTCTCAGCGGTCGGCTTTAAAAACACTTGCCCTGTATTCTCGTCGTTCTTGCTCTCAAAAGTCCCTTCATCCCCGAAAATATGGGTAATTCGGTCATTGGCGATCGCGATCCGGTTCATGGAATCAGGACAAATAGCGGCTTCGATCCGCTTATGTTCCGCCATGGCCACCATTTGGCTGGCTTTTGAGGCAAGAGGAACAAGAAAGGTTAAAACGAACAGCACGGCAAGAAACAAGCGCGCTTGAGACAGGCGCACCTGGGACAAACTCATTTGGAACAAACTTGTTTGGAACAAGCTCGCTTGGCACAGGCGCGCCTGTGCCAGATGCATCCGGGATGGCGAATTCATGAGTCAATCTCCTCTTCGGGGTTTTTGTCGGATTTGAGCAGGGTAAAGGCCGCAATCAGGAGGCGGCCGGATCGCCCCTGAAACTTGAATTGATAAGTCTCGCGCACCTGGGATATTTTCTTGTCGCCCACATAGCTCATCAATTCACCCGTAATGTCCACCTTTAGCTGATCAGGGGAAATCGCTACATTTGATGGGGAAAACCGGGTGGAAAGGTTGTTCTTCCTGAGACGCTTTTCATCTTCGAGAAGCCTGGCCTTAAAAGCCCCATAGGCATCCGGCGTGACGTACCGCAGGAGGATGTCGCCCTGGTACAGGATATTCTTCTCGGTGACATCCAGCAGGAAGTGCGCATAATGCAAGGCCATCTCCTCCAGGTATTGGGGAGAGAAGCGATTGCCCTCTACCCAAAACCCTTGCGACAATTGAGGCGGCGTAATAATGACCCGTTCATGGCGGAAGAAGAGGCAGAGGCCCTGAACCGCGTTAATGCCCAACAGGGCAATGCAAGCCCCTGCCAGAACGTTGCGCTGGAACCTTAAATCACTTAAACGGTTCTGGTTGAGGGTAAAGTCCATACCGCCGTCCTTTATCCGATATATTCACGGATGTAAGATGGCGGAATGGCCGGAAGCTTTTTGGGAGTATGGGGCAAGAACCAGTAGCAAACCGCCTGGAACTGATCTTTTCCGAACTTCTCCTTATAGATTTTAAACAGCCGGTAATTGAGGAAACTGACCACCAGGCCCATAATGAACTGGTTAAAGGATAGCCCCAGAAAAGCGGGTAACAGGAAAAGGGCGATTTCTCCTTTCGTCCACAACAGGAACTTTAAGGGCGTATCGACGTGGTTTAAAATCACATGACGGGTTAAAGTTGACATGGCATCCTCCCTTAAATCAAAGCCGCTTCCGTTGGATCCTCAAAGTAGGCGTCATAGAAATGGATTCCCAATCCAACAGCTGCGCCTGTCGCCAGGGGAACGACATCCCGCTGATAGACCGCCATGACGCATCCCCCCACAGCCGCGCCAATTTTGGCAATCCACATCCAGCCGCCAAAAATGTCATCCCTGAGCGCTTTAACAGGAATTTTCAAAGCCTCCACCGTAACCCCGAAGGTGGGGGAAGTCATAACACAGACAATCAGGATGCCTAATACAATAAGCGCCGGGGCATTTTGTTTGAGAAAGTATATGGTCTGGCTGTGCCGGATTTGGCTGCCTTGAGGTGATTGCGCACGTCTGGATTTCTTGTTTAATACTGGCTTCATTCGTTTTCTCCTCTTTCCTCGCTGGTTGTTTGTTCTCCCCCGCCTTCATGGGGGCAAGCCTGTTGATTCTCCTGGCTGCTTATCCTGCTTCCTGACTCCTGGCCCCTGTTTCTCGGGCGCCAGGCGTTCGTCAGCGGGGAATACCTGGAAACCTCAAAACAGTGATCCGTCTTGGTCGTTGTTCTGTTGATGCCGCCTTTCAAAATTTCAATTTCCGCTGCAATTTCTGCGCTCAGGTGCTTGAGCGCTTCCCTTAAGGATTCCTCCCTCATGGATGGCGATTTGGATGCCTTGATGTGGTAAAGGGCTTCGCTTAAGTGGAACGACGGTGAAAGTCCCCAATCCTCCAGAACAGCATCCGTGGTGAAGGGTTGCTCCCCGATCATGGCCACATGGCACTTTTGAGGGAGGCTCAGTTCCCGCGCCAGATACCATTCCGCTTTTTTCAAATCTTCCAGTTTCCAGTTTTCCAGAGGGGATTGGCTGGATTGTTCCAGCCCTACCTTCGCCAGGCAGGTTACGACGCATCCCAGGTGGTAGCACAAAGCCCACCGTTCAATCACGTCAAGGGAAGAAATTCTGTATCCCTGAATGGAACACGGGAGATGAGAGCAGGTCCTGAAACAAAGGCGTTTGGGTCGGGGATAAGGCATCTGCGAACCCTGTGCACCTTGTGTTTGCTCAGTTTTGGCGTTTAGGGTTGGTTTCATTCGTTTTCTCCTGTTGTTGGGTTCTGGTTTTCATGGTTCAGCCTCATGGCTGTTTGCCCTGATTGCTGGTTTCTGGCCCCGGGGCGTGAAGGCATGTGCGCCGAAGCGTCCGTAGCCCGAAAGTCGATTTGCGTCACTTTGGGATACAAAACCTGGACGGCACGCAGGATATCGGTTGAAAAATGGGCGCTGACGTAAGACCTGGTAAAGCTCCCCCCAACGGAGAAGACCGCTTTTGTTTCGGTTAGCTCCTCCAGGGAAACCTTTGCAAACCAGCTCCTGTAGCTGGCCTGGCCGATCATTTTGGCAAGCGCTATGGAGATCTTGAGCCAGGATGGGAGATGCTTCCCCGTTGGCAGCGTCCTGGCAAGTTCTTCGGAAAACGCTTCCCACGGCAGGTCTTTGGGCGAGGAAGCGGGTTCTGGCTTGTCATAGATCGCCCCTTTCAGAATCTTCCAGGCATTCCTGGGAACCAGGGACCAATCCAGGGTTACCCTGAATCCGCTAGTATTATTCCCTGCCAAAAACTTGTTTCGGGCAATCCGGTTGCAATAATCCCGCCATCCGTCGAGCAGAGCATCAGGATGCTTTGCATTCCGGCATTTCTCCTTCAGAACCGAATCCAGGAACGCGCCCAGAAGCTGCTGGCGTTTTTCTGTGAGGCGCACCTCCTGTGCGGGGTAAATTTTGCTTTGCACGATCTGGTTCCAAAAATCGAGCATCTGCTGCAGGATCGTTCCTTGCGGGATTATTTCCTGACAAGGCTGTTTCCCTGCATTTTTTATTTTTTTATTTTGATTTTCTTCCTCGTCCTCCTGCGCTTCAGCGCTCTCCGGTGTCGATCGGGAGTCGAGCTTCGACCGCGGGTCGAGCTTCGCCAAGTCGCTTCGTGCGGATGAAGAACCAGGAAGAGGAAGAAGAGGAGTTGTATTTGTATTCTCTGAGGTATTCTCTGTATAAAGGGAGGGGGTCAACTTGACCCCATCGAGAGGGCCAGATTGACCCCATCGGGAGGGCCATTTTGACCCTATCGAGAGGGTCAACTTGACCCCATCGAGGGGGCCATTTTGACCCCACGGGTGAGATCCTTGCTTTTCCGCCATTTCTTCTATTCCTTCTAATTTTAATGGTTTGTTTTGCGCCATCGGTGAGGCCAGATTGACCCCATCGAGGGGGTCAACTTGACCCCACGAGTGAACTCCCTGCTTTTCTGCGGTTTCTTGATAATTTGCCGGGGCGGCTCTTTCATCCTGGCCTGACGGAGATGGTCCTTCAGTAGGGGGCTGAACTTCGGCAGGTAGCCGGCCTTCGGTATAATCCGGCCAATCCATCAAAAGCTTTTTGTGAGAGGGCTGATCCCCGTGATTTTCCGGGGCATTTTCCAGGAGTTTCAGGTCGGGGCCCTCGGTTTCATACCGCGGGGCATGGCCTGCCCTGGTTTTAGCTGAATACGCATGGACGCCCGGAAGACTGATGCGTCCCAAAAGGTCATAATCCAGCGTGTAGTACTTGGTTTTCTTAAACCCAACGGTGATAAATGAGATCAACAGCCCGGAATTCTCCAGGCTTGCAATGGTGCGCTTGATCGTTTTCCGGCTCCAGAAAAAGAATTGCTTTTGCCATTGGTTGAACGTGTTGTGGACCCAATGCTTCCCTTCAAAGAAGTTGGTGTTAAAATCCGGGTTCAGCCAGTAATGTACCTGCTGAAGGACAATGGCTTCATTCAAGCCGATAATCCTGGCAAGAGTCGGCAGAACCTGGAGCGGTGGCTCGTTGATCAGAAGGGGGGAGGTCATGCCTTACCCCCTTTTGAAAGAAATTTGAGCTTTTTTTTGCCGAAAGCGGTCGCACGAGGAGGGAGGTCACCGGCCCCGCAAAGGGGCGCTGAAGTGCTGCGCTGTTCTTTGCTTGCTTCAAAACTCTCTATAGCCTCCACCCGATAAAAAATCTCATTGCCAATTTTGATGAACTTTGGGCCACAGCCATTATATCGCCATTGGCCTAGGGTTCTGGTTGTAAGCTTCCATCGAATAGCAAGAGCCGCCGGGGTTATGAGATTTTGGGGCATAAGGGGTTTTTGCATAGAAAATATCCTTTTGTGTTTTTGTTTACTTTACGATAAATGTACACAAATTTGTATATAAATATATATTGACACACATGTCAAGCTGTGTTTCCATGTCTGTATGAATCTATGGCGTTCTCGCAAATAACCGTCAGGTTGCCGTGGCGATACAAGGCATCTACTAAAAAAATCAAAATTTAATAAGAGGTTAAAAAAGAATGGACACATTGATAGCGCGTCAAATTGCTATCCGCATGAAAGCGAAAAATTTATCCATACCGCACCTTGAAAAGGAAGCCAACCTCGCCACTCATGCTGTCCGCAATATTTTAAGAGGCAAGTCCAGAAGACCCAGCGGAGAACTGCTCCAGGCAATTGCAGACGCTTTGGGGTGTACGGTCCGCGATCTCTTGACCGACGAGCAAAGGATATTTGAGGAAAATGATCCGGCTGAATCGCAAGAGGAGCTTCTTGACAGTCCGTGCAAACAAAAACTCATGGCAGAAACGTTTAAAACGGTGCAGTGCAAGATTACGGAAAAAAAACGTGAACTTACTGCCCGGCAAGTTTTGAGCAGTATTCAGGAAATCTATCTCCATTCCCTTGAAAAAGATCCTGAAAAGGTTGACGATGCTTTTGCGGATTGGTTTATTGGTTTGGTGGGAGAGGTATAGTTGCGTCGCCGTTTTTCCTCAACATCCTCTCCTCTGCAGGAAGCAAACCTTAATACTTTGGATCACAGGTGTTGACTAATTCTTATAGCTCTGGAAGAAGCTTCGCACAGCTTTAACCCCTCCCGAAATGGCATCGACCACGCATAATTGGCGCTGCAGCGGTAAGGTTCGCATTGCTCTAAGCTTCCAATACCTGAGTGGTCAGAAGTCTCAGGTGCTCGGCATTATCAACAGAGATAAAAATATGCTCAATGATGAAGCCAACAACATTCGTGAAAGAATGCAAGCGCCTTTCCTGCTCATTGTTGTTCACTAAAACAGCATCTCTACCCCTTTCTTATCCAGATAAAGCGCCATCTCTTTCATCCTGGGATGACCAAACCCAAAGATAGTCTGGTGTTTTTTGTAGTATGTACGGGTCAACGTATCATCCCGCGTATCAGCCCCTAAAATTGCCAGCTGCTTATAGAGTTCGCTCACATCGTCAATTTTTTTGTTTTTCAAAATCTTCTCAAATATTGCTTCGCTTTCAAGATAATGAATTTTTGCTTGATCATATTGCTTATGCAGATAATATAGTTTCCCCAACTGCAAGCATGCAACCGCCTGGTTACGGTGTTTATCCGAACCATTATATATCTTCTCATAAGTTTTTAGAGCCTTCCGTAACAGGAATTTGACTTCCAAAAATGAATGGGGAACGTCAAATTTGGAGATAGCCTCTAAAACATGTAATTTGCAAAATAAGTGGTTGTCTTCGCTGTCATAAAATTCCCGCAGAAGCTTGGCCGTTAATGCCAGAATATGTACCCCATCTTTGAGATCTCCATTTTTAATAAGAGCTTCTGCAAGTTGTAATCGTAAGAAGAAATGCATAAAAGGATGGCAATCCTGTTTTTCAAGATAACTTTTATGATTTTGAATAAGTTCAATTGTTTTCTGAATTTCTCCCTGATTCAGAAGAAATATGGTCAGGGCATATATGTAATGAACGTTATTGAGATGAAATTTAGAAAGCGTGAATAGTTTCTCTCCTTTTGCAATAAAGGGCTGGCATTCATCAAGTAACCCCTGGAGAGCATAGTATTGTATCAAATTCGAGAAAAGCCGTAACTTTTGCTCGCCCATTCCTTCTTCCAGATCGCTAAGATTTAGAGCTTTTTCACTATAGATAATAGCCTTTTCATAATCCGGGCGAATCCCATAGAAAAAAGATAAATCTATATTATATATAATTTCATCTTTACGATCCAGTTTGATTTGATTGTCAAAATCATTTTTCAAATGTTCACTGATCTCTTCCGCGCTTTTTAAGTCGCGAATAGCGCCTATTAAGATGTTGTTAATGCGAACTCTCAGTGAAGACAGAGGTTTGCTGTGATAGTTAGCATCATTGGATTCTTTTGAAAGTTTAATAGCATGGAGTAATGGTTTGTTATCTTTAAGAATGGCTTTATAGTTCTTTTCAGCATTATCTGAAAAAAAATCTTTCAATAGGGTTATGGCCTCATCGATCAGCTTTTTCTTTTCGGACAGAGGAATAAGAAAGCTAACAATTTTCTGGATTAATTCTTGCATGCTCATACAGATTTCCCTGTTATTTTTTGAGGCTGCCACTTCGATAAACGAATATTGATTAATCAAACTTGTCAATTCCTTTATGTCCGTTTGAGAACCCCTGTTTTTCACCCAGGTTTCGATGAACGTAATGGGAATTTCGTCCCGATGAAAGAGAGATAATAATCCCAGAAGGGAAAATGCTTCTTCTGAATTTTTCCTCAATTCTGTCATATTCATCTGGATAGCCGCTATCAAATCTGTTTCATAGTCGTCAATTGAACTTCCCAATTTCCTTTCCCGTTCATTTTGGGGCAACAGGGAAACCTTTGCCTCCTTATGCCTCCTCAAATAACGCTCAATGCTCATTCCCGGGTAGCCTTTGATATAATTTATGGAAAGCGCCAGGGCAGCCGGGCAATCACTCAAATGGCTGGCCAGAAGGGACTTTGATTTTTGAGATTCACCGGGAAGGAATATATTGATGTATTCAATAGAAGTTTTTCTCTTGAAGGGTTTGATTTGAATGAAATTTTGAGAAAAATTCGCGTTTTTGGTTGTAACCAGGGTATGGATTGTTTTCTCGTGAGAAAACAAAATATATGGTTCGATGTCACGCCAGGTTTGCGCATCATCAAAGATAATCAGGCATTTCAAGTTCTTTTTTCGGATACCTTCCTTGACCAGGCTGATCAACCGCTCATGCTCCATTGCCAGGATGGCGCCTTCGCTATTCAAGTTCCAACTTAAGCAAGAAGCTACTTCCAAAGCAAATTTTTCAAATTGTGGCGTAAGGTACTGATTCGCCCGGAACCACCACACCACATCATATTCCTTGAAGCGCTGATGAGCATAACGTTTGGCGATCTGGGATTTTCCAAAACCCTGATGCCCGCTGATGACGGCTGTTTTCAGAGAGGCATTTTTGAAGGTGTGAGAAATGTGATCCATTACCTCTTCCCTTCCTACAAAGTTCGGGTTATCAGCAGGCACATGCCATACGTGCGGAAATGGAGCAGAAGCGCCTTTGCACACCGACAGCAGCAAGAAAAACAACGCCAGGCAAATTGGCCTTGTGCATTTTAAATACCTAGGGAAACAACTTGACCACGTTGCCATTCATGATTTCTTCTTTGGGGATTGGCATGAGGATGCGGGTAATGTTGGATCTGCCAACTTGCATACATTGACATTTCAGTCCGATGGTGAGGCAGAGTTGCTGGAAAGCCTCCTCTGTTATAAAAAGATCAAGGGAATTGCGGACTTGATTTGCTGACCCCCTATAGCCATTGTCCCGAACTTCAAATTGCAAAAAGCCCGGGACTTCTTGCAACGAGATAAAAACAGAACCATTTTTAGGCGCCCGATGAAAGGGCTTGCCGATAGCATTGATCAACAAGGCCTCTATTAAAAGGTGGTCCCCCCAAAGGGACGTCATTTCAGGAGCTATGCTTGTTTCAACCGTTATCGCCGAGTTATGAATTTTTTCGGCAAAAACAAGATGAATGTTATCCAGAATCTGTTTAAAATTAATCTTTTCTTTCTTCATCGGATGCCACAATCCACCTGATAAAGCGTCCGCTCCTTGAAAGCAGAGATATATAATCTCCATTTTTTCAGCATTTCCAAGCTGAATAAGGGAATTTTGAAAGGATTCATGAACGGCGTTTAAGGACAGGGCCATATGATTCGCTTGCTCTTGCTGCCGTCTTTTCAAATTGGCTTGAAACTTCTTTTGAGCCTGATAGGAAATCTTATGGATTTGCGCATCCTGTCGCAATATCCCCAGCTCTTCCCTTAAAACTTTTTCTAAAGCGTTTGCTTTAACGCGGCCATCTTCAAATTCCTCAAATTTATGACGGTATTTTTTTTGAAGACGTAAGTCAAAAAAACGAAGATAAAGACCGATCAGGAGCGCCATAAAAAGAGTAGAAAGAACAAAAACAGCATAGCGTAATTTGTGGGCATGGGCGTAAGCCAGCAACAGATCGGGAAATTTGCGGCTAATCAAAAGGGGAATTTTGGATGTTTCATTTATAATCCCCGGGGAGAGGCCCTGAAGGTCGATCGTCTCATATGTTCCCAAAATCCTTTTAAATGCATCAAAACCAAACTGAATTTCTAAAACGCCCTCTAAAAAACCTTGGGGGTTCATAATCGTTAATGTTCCCTCAATGGTCTTATCCTCAACTACAAATAAGGGTTTTCCCGAAGGTTCCCGCAAAGTTCTTTTATAGGCGGAATCAAGCAGCAAGACGCCCTGGCGGTTTACCATCAATCGAGGAGGGGAAAGTTTTGTGTAGGACACCGTTTGGAGTTCAAGAAGCATTTGATAAAATTGCGCCTGAAGATAAAAGGAGCCTAGAACCCGTTGAACCCGCTGCAAGTCCACGCGGGGGTTCCTCTGGAAATTCTCGTAAGAGGCAAGAATGCGGGCCTCTGTGAGGCTAAAGAGCTTCTTTAAGTCTCCAAAGACAGCTTCAGCCTTCTTGCTGATTCTCTCAACCTCTCGGGCTTGAGACGCCTGATGGTCCTTCAAATAGCTTTGGTAATCGAAGAAAACATAGGCGATGACAAAGGAGCTGGAGAAAAATGCCAAAAAAGCTAAACCGACAAAAGCTGGCTTTAGAATATTGCGAATGCCGTATGCAAATCCCATATCACGCCCCTCAATCAGACTTTGCCCCATAAAGGCCAGATTGCAAGGGTCTTACTCAAGCATCTCGTCTTAATTTAAGCATTTCATTCTCTGATGGGAGGATGCTACCCCTGTTTTGCTATAAGATCAAATCGTTTTAGGCAAATTTTGGTTTTTATTGAGCTTGTGAGGTTCTATGGGCCTTTAGAAGACTCCGAAATTGTTCCACTTGGTGACAATGTGGTGACAATTTATTTTTATATTTTTTGTTCTTTCCCGCAAACCCTTGATTTCTGTGGTGCCGGCTGCAAGAATCGAACTCGCGACCTACTGATTACAAATCAGTTGCTCTACCAGCTGAGCTAAGCCGGCTCCAGTTCCCATTTAGTATCAGGTTTTATCGTTTATTTCCACTTCTTTTCGCTTTTCGAGTTGAAAAACGTAACAGAGTGAGAGATTGTAGAGGCATAAGGCCAAGAATTCTTAAGAAAAAAAGGAATAAAATCAGAATGAACACCCCACAGAAAACAAAGGTTTTAATCATTGGTGGCGGGTCTGCAGGCTATACAGCCGCAATTTATGCGGCGCGGGCGAACCTCAAACCCCTGCAAGTCTTAGGCATACAACCTGGCGGACAGTTGATGATGACAACGGACGTTGAAAACTATCCCGGATTTGCTGAAGCCGTCCAGGGGCCATGGCTTATGGAGCAAATGCGCAACCAGGCCGAACATATGGGTGCGCAAATGGTTGACGACATAATTATGAAGGTTGACTTTAACGTCCGCCCTTTCCAATGCTGGGGGGACAGTGGCGCCCGCTATGTAGCGGAAACGGTGATTATTGCGACTGGAGCGCAAGCCAAATGGCTGGACATCCCTTCTGAAGAAAAATACCGCGGCTTTGGGGTGTCTGCGTGCGCCACTTGTGATGGATTTTTCTTCCGCGGCAAGCGTGTGGCTGTTGTGGGCGGTGGCAATACAGCCGTTGAAGAAGCCATTTTTTTAACCAACTTCGCCAATCACGTCACTCTCATCCATCGCCGCGATACGTTACGGGCGGAAAAAATTGCCCAGGATCGGTTATTTCGCAATCCCAAAATTACTGTGATTTGGAATGCCGCTGTTGAGGAAATTTTAGGTACGGAATCTCCTCGTTCTGTAACGGGCTTACGCTTGTGTGATACGAAAACCAACGCTCTATCAGAAGTTCCGACGGATGGCCTCTTTATAGCCATCGGCCATACGCCCATGAGTGAAATTTTTAAAGGCCAGCTCGCAACAGATCATGAAGGCTATTTACTCGTCAAACCCAACAGCACGGCAACAGATATTCCCGGCGTGTTTGCGGCGGGCGATGTTCAGGAAAAAGTCTTCCGCCAAGCGATAACCGCCGCCGGACAAGGTTGCATGGCCGCCATAGAAGCGGAGCGGTTTTTGAGTCATGGGCAAGCCTGATCCTTTAAAAGCTTTTAGATAACTTATTAAGAATCTCTTACCCCGTCGTAAACGGCCCTGCAGGAAGGCCATTGATAAATTGGACAACATGGGGATTATCCGTTTCATCCATTTCCTTAACCGTGCCCGTCCAAATGAGCTTGCCGCGGCAGAGCAACCCAACCCGATCCGCAATTTTACGCAAGCTCCCCATATCGTGGGTAATCGTCAATGCGCTTGCCCCAATGCGGCGAACGCTATCAATAATCAACTGGTTGATGGTACCACTTACAATAGGGTCCAGCCCTGTTGTCGGCTCATCAAAAAAAATTACTTCTGGATCGGCTGCGATCGCCCGGGCCAGCGCGACGCGCTTTTGCATGCCTCCCGATAATTCAGCTGGATAGATCAGAGCCGTGGTTTCATCCAGATTCACCGCCCGAAGTTTATCCATGGCAATTTCCTTGGCTTCTGCCGCCCTGACGCCATATCCATGGGTCAGGGCAAAGGCTACATTTTCCCAAACGGTCATACTGTCAAATAATGCCCCGCCTTGAAACAGCATCCCAAATTTATCCAGGGACTTTTGTTGGGCCGTATAGGAAAGGCCAATAATCTCTTGCCCGTTAATTTTAATGCTTCCGGCATCCGGTTCAATCAATCCCAAGATGCACTTAATGAGAACAGACTTTCCCGTCCCCGACCCCCCAATAACGACAAAAGACTCCCCGGCATGGAGGTCAAGGTTAATACCATCGAGAACAACCTTATCTCCAAAGGATTTTTTGAGGCCCCGAACACGAATTTTAAGAGGTATCGTCATGATTTATTTCGAAAACAAAATTGAAGTTAAGGCGTAATTCATAAACAAGATGAGAATGGAAGCGGAGACAACCGCACTGGTTGTGGCTCGGCCAACGCCTGCAGCGCCGCGCCCTGATTGATATCCATGGTAACATCCCATCAAAGAGATGATCAACCCGAATACAGCCGCCTTAATTAAGCCGGAGGTCACATCTCCAGACTCGAGGTATTTTGAGGTTTGGATTAAGTAGTTCGCCGGGTTAAAACCAAGCTTGTAGATGCTGACCAAATAGCCCCCAAAAACGCCGATAATGTCTGCAATAAGGACCAATAATGGCAACATAATGACGCCTGCGACGAGACGGGGAACGACAAGGTATTTGAAGGGATTCGTTGACAAGGTTGTGAGCGCATCAATCTGCTCCGTTACGCGCATGGTGCCAATCTCGGCCGCCATAGCCGCGCCAATGCGCCCTGCCACCATTAAGCCGGCGAGGACAGGGCCTAACTCACGGGTCACTGATAAGACGACCACAGTGGCTACCGCCCCTTCCGCATTAAAGCGCGCAAAACTTGTGTGGCTTTGAAGCGCCAAGACCATCCCCGTAAAGATGGCCGTTAAGCCAACAACAGGTAAAGAAAAATAACCAATATGAAGAAATTGGTAACCCAGTTGACGCCAGTAAAAGGGCGGGCGCACTACATGACTTAAGCTTGTCACAAAGAAAATGCCCAGCCGCCCTGCATCCATAAGAAAAGCTATAAAAACACGTCCGATTGTTCTTAAAAATCCCAGCACATTTTATCCTTTATAGTCAGTTTGCCGGGTGAGAATAAAGCGGCGGCTGCAGTAAGGGCACTTTACGCCCCCTTCCTCGCCTGTATTCAAGTAAACCAACGGATGTCCAGAATTATCCTCATGACTACGCCCGTCACAGCTTACCACAGAAGCTTCCACCCTCATCAGGTCTTGACCCGTCGATTTTTCCATCATCCCGATCTTTTAAAAAAACAATAATAATTTAAGCTGCATACCTTGCCCAGCAAAATAATGCTTTGGCAACTCCCTAAATTTACAGTATATAAACAAGAGTGAAGTTGCAAGGTATTGCAGCAAATGCACCCGTAGCTCAGCTGGATAGAG
>JACCDN010339978.1_pt1 | contig 19547 bp, 12 predicted proteins | sample 7441691 | NCBI WGS metagenome assembly JACCDN01 (sample SAMN15323439, study PRJNA562643) | freshwater metagenome | isolation source: river surface water | place: USA:Blue River Watershed | collected 2017-08-16 | reverse complement strand
GTATACAAAGCCAAAAACAAATTTAGATTGAATTTGTTTTTGGCTTTTTTACGTTTTGTATCTTTTTTAGGGATTTTTCTTTTGTTAATTAATCCTACGATTACGATAAATACGCTTGAAGTAGAAAAAACGCCTTTAGTGGTAGTAATGGATAATTCAAGTTCGATTCCATTTTTGAGTTCCAATGAAGAGGCTAAAGAAAGTTACTTAAAATTAGTTGATAATACTGCCTTACAAGAAAAATTTGATATTCAATCCTATCAATTTGATACCGATGTACAACTATCAAAAACGTTTAATTTTAAGGGTAAACAAACCAACCTAGATGCGGTTGCGCAAGGTTTACAAAATACGTTCAAGCACAAAACCTATCCCACCGTTATTCTTACTGATGGAAATCAGACTACTGGGAATGATTATGAATACAGTTTTAATACCCAAAACAAAGTATATCCCATTGCTTTAGGGGATACGACAAAAGTCTTTGATTTAAAAATCAACCAGATCAATGTCAATAAATATGCTTTTTACAAAAATAAATTTCCTGTAGAAGTGTTCGTTCACTATTCAGGAAACAAAAAAGCAACTGCTAACTTCAGTATTCAACAAGGAAAAGCAATAATTTCTCAACAAGTCCTTTCTTTTTCACCTGAAAAGAAAACCGCTATTATTAATTTGGTATTACCGGCAAATAAAATTGGGGTACAGTTGTATCAAGCTACTATATCATCTTCGGAAAAAGAAAAAAATCAATTCAACAATATTAAAAATTTTGCTGTTGAAGTAATGGATCAAAAGACCAATATTGCTTTAGTTTCAGCAATTAACCATCCGGATATTGGTGCTTTAAAACGCGCTATTGAGTCTAATGTACAACGTAAAGTTACTTTAGTTAATCCTAATGAAATCAATGAATTAAAAAAATACAATGTTGTTATTTTATACCAACCCAATTCTAGTTTTAAAGCTGCTTTTGATACGGTAAAATCAGCGGGAATCAATTCTTTTATTATTACGGGAACTTCAACTGATTTTACATTCTTGAACCAACAACAAAATGATTTAACATTTAAAATAGGAAGTCAAACTGAAGATTATTTTGCCGGTTTCAATACGCAATTTAACTTGTTTGCAATAAACAATATTGGATTTGAATCTTTTCCTCCCTTGCAAAATAGTTTTGGAACCATTAGTCTTAAAGGAAATGTTGCTGTCTTACTTTCTTCAAAAATTAGAAATATCGATACGCAATCGCCTCTGCTTGCTTTTACAGAAAATCAAGGAAAACGAACTGGTTTTCTTTTAGGTGAAAACAGCTGGAAATGGCGTTCGCAAAGTTTTATAGACAATCAGTCTTTTGAAAAATATGATGTTTTTATAGATAAGATTATTCAGTTATTAGCATCAAATGCTACTAAAAAATCGTTAGTAGTTGAACATGAGTTATTTTACAATTCAGGTGATAAAATAGAAATTAGTGTCCAGTATTTTAATAAGAATTTTGAATTTGACGAGAAAGCAAAACTGAGTATTTCTATTGAAAACACACAAACCAAAGTGGTTAAAAATTATGATTTACTAAAAGGCACAAACTCATATAAAGTGAATCTTGACGGACTTCCAGCGGGGAAATATAATTTTACAATTACTGAATTAAATTCAAAAGAGCGTTATTGGAATCATTTTGAAGTCTTAGATTTTGATATCGAAAAGCAATTTGTAAATCCCGATTTTGACAAATTAAGTCAATTAGCTACTCATACAAATGGAAAAGTATATTTACCCAATCAAGTTGACGATTTGATACAAGAACTTTTGAAAAATAAAGAGTACAAAGCGGTACAAAAAAATATAATCAAAAACACTCCTTTGATTGATTGGATTTGGTTATTGGTTATTATAGTTTCTGTACTTGCCACAGAGTGGTTTGTTAGAAAATATAATGGTTTGTTATAATATACATTTCTATTTTTTATAAATATATTTACACTCAAAACTCACTATTATGAAATTAAAATCTATTAAAACAATTGTACTTTCTCTTGCTATTGCGAGTGTAACTTTTGTAGTTATTTCATGGGGACCATTTGGTCACGAACACATCAATAAAGCTGCCGTATTAGCACTTCCAGAACCAGTGCGTACTTTTTTTTATAATCATATTGATTTTGTGACTCAAGAATCAACAGTTCCAGATTTGAGAAAATATACTTTGCGAGACAATGCAGAAAAGCCGCGTCACTATATTGATTTAGAAAATTATGGCAATGCTGATACTATTCCTAAAACTTTTGAATTAGCTAAAAAGAAATACGATGAAAAATTCTTATCCAGTAATGGAATTTTGCCATGGTACATTCAAGATGTAATGGTAAAATTGACTAAAGCATTTAAAGACAAACGTAAAACCGAAATCTTATTTTTGGCAGCTGATTTAGGTCATTACATTGGAGATGCCCACATGCCTTTACACACTGCGGTAAATCATGATGGTTTATTGACTAATCAAAAAGGAATTCATGCTTTATGGGAAGCGCGTATTCCTGAAATGTTTGGGAAGGATTATAATTTTCATACTGAAGATGCAAAATATATTACCAATATTGAGGCAACAACTTGGTCTATTATCAATGATTCTCATAGTTTAATAGCCCCTTTATTATTAGCGGATAAAAATTTAAGAGATGCTATTGGGGTTGATAAGATGTATAATTTAGATGCAAAGGGAGCGATTGCAAAAAATAAATTTAATGATGTAATTCACACAGACGATTACGTTAAAAGATACAACCAAGCCTTAAATGGAATGGTGGAAAAACAATTGCGAAAAGCAATAGTAATGACCTCTAGTTATTGGTATACAGCATGGGTAAATGCTGGAAAACCTGATTTGTCCAGTTTAGATACTCCAGAACAAACAGAACGCAATAAAGAAAACTTAAAAGCCGATTTAAAGCTTTGGAACCAAGGAAAATTATTTGGTTTAGAGAGTGAAAAAGATTTCGATTAAATAGTAAAAAGGTGCGATTTAAATCGCACCTTTTTAATTTAGTTTTTTTGGTATTTCTTTTTCTTCAACATATCCGAAGCCGTTTGATAATACGAAACGGTTTCTTTAACTAAGTCGGTTCTTTCTTTTTTCAACAAGACTTGGTCATAATAGAGTTGGAACTCAGGAGCCATTTTTTGGTCGGGTTTCAAACTCAATTGGAATTGTTTGACTTGTTGTTTTGGCGAAATAATCGTCAATACATTGTCTTTTATCAAACCTAAATCTTGGTAAGTAGCAATCAAAGCCCTTGGTTTATAATCAGATTGGAGTACGTCTTGTCCGTAGAATTTACTTTGATAGTTGAAGTTCAATAGTCCCATCACCGTTGGCATTAGGTCAATTTGAGACATCAACTGGTTGTATTTTTGAGGCGCAATAAATCCAGGACTATAGACTAAAGCTGGAATTCTGTACTTATCTAACGGCAGTTCTGTTTTTCCAGCACTAGACGCACAATGGTCTGCTACAATTACGAAAACCGTATTCTTAAACCAAGGCTGTTTTTTTGCCATTTCAAAAAATTGTCTCAAAGCATAATCAGTATATTTAACTCCTCCGTCTCTGGATTTGGCATCGCCTGGAATATCGATTTTATTGTTTGGATACGTAAAAGGTCTATGATTACTTACCGTCATCCAATGATTAAAGAAAGGCTTACCTGATTGTGCCTCGGTATTCATAACCTGAATGGCTTTGTTTGCCATATCTTCATCGCAAACACCCCAAACATTAGCAAAGGTAATTTCGCTTGGATTCAATGATTTTTTATCGACTATAGCATACCCATTTCCTGAGAAGAAGTCCTCCATATTATCAAAGAAAGCATCTCCACCGTACAAGTATTTTACATTGTATCCTTTTTGTTTGAAGACATTCCCCGTAGAGAATTTATTCTTATTGTCTTTTCGTTTTACCACACTTTCACCCGCCGTAGGAGGAAAGCAAAGCGTTACGGCTTCTAGTCCACGAACCGTTCGGTTTCCAACGGCATACAAATTGGTAAACTGTAAACTTTGGTTCGCTAACTCATCTAAAAACGGCGTGATGTTATTTTCGTTTCCGTAGGCTTTCATAAAATCAGCACTGTAACTTTCAATTGTAATCAGTACTACATTTTTATGATTTTCTTGGCCTTTTCCAATAATTTGTCTAGACGTTGATTCATCAGTAATGCCAGGTATTTGCTCTTTCAAAGTAGCATACGCTTCTTGACTTGGCATCGTTTTGTAAAACTTAAAGTAATCCAATTCGCTATGAATGAATGCTAAATAGAATTTATAAATTCCGTTCGACTGCAATTCATTGGTAAAGATGTTTTGAGAATTTTCTTTAGCCGCCAAATAAGGAATTGTAGCCAATGAAAGCGATAACATAACCAAATACAATCCTGAAATTTTTATTTTTTCAGCAAAAGAAGGAATGGATTCAATGTAGTTTTTAGAACGCTTTATAATGAAATAAGTTATTGTTCCTGATATTAAAAAAAGTGTCGTAAAGATTGGAATAACAGGATAAGACTGCATGATGTTTCCAATCACTTCATTGGTGTAAACCAAATAATTTACAGCAATAAAATTGTATTTTACTCCAAATTCATTCCAAAAGAAAAATTCACTAATCGCATTTTGAAGAATCAAAGTGACAAAAAGAAATATAACAAATGAGAACAACCAAAAACGAATGGTGTTTCTATATTTTGGCAGAAATAACAGCAATCCAAAAAGAAGTGTTTTTATACCAATAAATGCCATTCCTATTTCAGGTAAAGCACCTCCGTATTCATTCAAAATAGTATTTCCAAAAGCCACATACAAAAACAAACAAACGAGTAGTCCAAAAATGATATATCCTGTTGGTTTTAGGTATTTTGAATTGGAAATAAAAATCAAATACAACCATAAAAAACCACTTAATACTGTAAAAACTAAACTGTCTGAAATAATTCCTAGAGTAAAAATTTTAATTGTATCTATCCAAGAAAAAGTAGCTTGTGTGATAGGATGAAATAATAATGTAACTCTTAAAACAAAGCTTACAATGATATAAAATAAAGTAAGGGTATAAAAAGGAGATAGTTTTTTTAGAAAAGACATAATTAATTTATTTTTTGCAAAAATAAGCAATTTGAAAGGAATACAAACTGGTGTAAAATACGCAGGCTTAATTTATACTTAATAATTGTATTGACTGTGCCAATTTCAAGAAATTAAAACTTAAGGTTCGCTTAAATTAAATTGCAACAAAAATAAAACAGTTGATTTTGAGTTACTTTTGTGTAATTGTTTCATAATCTATCGTATATCAAATGAAAAAAACAGTTTTATTTCTATTATTTTTTACTGCCTTAGGATATTCTCAAAATTGGAAAAGTTCTTTTGAAGAAGCCAAAAACCAAGCTTTAGCTGAAAATAAGAATATCGTTTTAGTTTTTTCGGGATCTGATTGGTGTGCGCCTTGTATAAAATTAGAAAAAACCGTTTGGCAATCTGCCGAGTTTAAAAAAGAATCAGAAACTAATTGGGTAATTTATAAAGCCGATTTTCCAAAGAAAAAAGCAAACCAATTAAGCCCAACTTTAACCGAAACAAATAAAAAGTTAGCTGAAAAATACAATGCATCGGGTAATTTTCCGTTGGTAATGTTATTAGATAAAACAGGAGCCGTTTTAGGAGTTGAAGGCTATAAAAATTATACTGCTTCAGAATACATCAAATTAATTCATTCATTCGAAAAATAATGAAAAATAGTATTGTATTAGCTTTCTTAATTGTCAGTTTCTATTCTTTTGGACAAATAGAATACAAACGAAAGGTGTCTATGTTAGGAAGCCCTTTTGAGATTACAGTGGTATCCAAAGACTCTGTAGAAGGTAAACAATTCACAGATTTAGCCATAGCTGAAGTGAAACGTATTGAAAACCAAATATCCGATTGGATTCCAACTACCCCAATTTCATTGGTAAACAAAAATGCTGGAATACAAGCTATAAAAGTAGATTCAGAAGTATTTGATTTAGTAGAAAGAGCCATTAAAATTTCACAACTAACTGATGGAGCTTTTGATATTTCGTATGCCTCAATGGATAAAATTTGGAAATTTGATGGAAGTATGACCACTATGCCTACAGAGGAAATGATTAAAAAATCGGTGGCTAAAATTGGGTATAAAAACATCATTTTGGATAAATCCAATCAAACAATTTTCTTACAACTAGCAGGAATGAAATTAGGCCTTGGCGGAATTGGACAGGGTTATATTGCCGATAAAGTTAGAGATTTATTAGTGACTAATGGTTGTAAGTCTGGTATTGTAAATGTATCAGGCGATATTAATGCCTGGGGAAAACAAATCAATGGAAAACCCTGGACAATTGGAATCATTAATCCAATGAACAAAAATAAAGTGTTTTCCACTTTTCCTTTAGAAAACAGTTCTGTAGAAACTTCAGGGAATTATGAAAAATATGTAATGTTCAACGGAATTCGTTATTCGCACATTATTGATCCAAGAACGGGTTATCCAGCACAAGGAGTGGTGAGCGTTTCTGTATTTGCCAAACAAACTGAAATTGCTGATGCTTTAGCCACAGGGATCTTTGTCTTAGGAGTCGAAGTTGGATTAAATTTAGTAAACCAATTAAAAGGAATTGAATGTATCATTGTCGATGATAAAGGAAAAATTCATTCGTCAAAAGGAATTGATATTAAAAAATACAACAAATAAGAAATGAAAAATATAAGCTTGGCCTTGTTTATTCTTTTATTAATGCAGTCTTGTACTATTGTTAAAGAATATGAAAAAGAAAAAATCAACGATGTCGATATGAAATTAGCCGCTCGAACCGCAGAAAAATATGAAACTACTTTTCAAGTCTATAGAGAAGCTGCAGCTGGAGCTAATGGAGGAAAGTCGGGTGGAGGATGCGGTTGCAACTAATTATTAATTTTGGTATGACTTTATCAATGAAAAAATATACTACAATTTTGTTTCTGTTTTTTATCACTTGTATTTATTCGCAAGGAAGTAAGCAACCCACATTCAAAAAAAGGGTGTTAGAAAGTACGGAAGTAGATTTCTTGGCTAGTTATTATAAACAGGACGGTTCAAAATCATCTGTTACAGGAGGAATTGGAACAGAAAAGCTAACTGATGTTGCATCTAATATTACTGTAGCAATGCCTTTGAATGATGACGATGTTTTGACCATTGATGCTGGAATTTCAGCCTATTCTTCAGCGTCATCAAGCAATATAAATCCGTTCAATGCTTCAGGTGCTTCTGGAAATAGTAATAATTCCGGTGCCTCAGGAAATGACGACGATGACGACAAAAGAGCTAATACTAAAGCAACGTCAGCTACAGGACCTTATGGCACACCATGGCAAGCATCTTCAGGAGCTTCTAAAAGTGATCAATTAGTTTCTGTCATGGCAAATTATAGTCATAGTAGTGATTCAAGGAATTTTATTTGGAATGCTGACGTTTCATTTTCAAATGAATACGATTATACCTCTGCTGGATTTGGTGGAGGAATTGCAGCGCTTTTTAATGAAAAAAATACAGAGATAAATATAAAAGCGAATGTATATTTAGACCAATGGCGCCCCATTTATCCAACAGAACTTCACGAGTATTCAAAATATGGCACTAACTTTTTAAATCAAGGTTATTTTAGCGGAGTAACTGTCTACAATGAAAACGGGATTTCAGCCACAGAAACGTATCTTCCTACTAAATTTAAGGATTTAGCTTTGACCAATAGAAATTCCTATTCGGCTTCTATTGGCTTTTCTCAAATCCTAACTACACGATTCCAGTTTTCAGTTTTCTTTGATGTTTTGCAACAACAAGGATTATTGTCAACACCTTACCACCGAATTTATTTTGCCGATAAAACCAATTTTTTTATTGGTCAATCACAGTATATAGCGAATTATGAAAACACTACTAATACCGGCGTATTTAAATTAGCCGACGATATAGAACGATTGCCAGATACCCGTTTTAAATTGCCTATTGGAGCTCGTCTTAATTATTATATTAATGAATATTTAGTATTACGTACGTATTACAGATATTATTCAGATGATTGGGATATACAAGCCCATACAGCAAGTGTAGAATTACCAATCAAATTATCCGACAAATTTACTGTGTTTCCAACATTTCGCTATTATAAACAAACGGCTTCCAAGTTTTATGCTCCATACGAAAAACACTTTTCTACAGAACAATATTATACATCTGACCCAGATTTAGCTACCTTTGATACCAAGCAATTCGGATTTGGAATTAATTATACTGATATTTTTGCTTCAGCTAAAATTTGGCAATTCGGACTTAAAAATATCGATTTTAGATTCCATCAATACGAACGGACTGATAGACTCAAGGCGAGTATAGCCACAATTGCTTTTAAATTTATTATGCAATAAATCTATTTTAACTAATGCGCATACTACTAGTAGAAGACGAAGCCGGGATTGTTCAATTCTTACAACAAGGATTGGAAGAAGAAGGCTATTCTATTACTACTGCATCTGATGGAGAATTGGGTTTAAAATTACTTTTGAACGAAGATTTTGATTTGGTTTTATTGGATTGGATGTTACCAAAAATAACAGGAATAGAAATTTGTAAAAGCTTTCGGGAAATAGATAAAACAACACCTGTCATTTTTTTGACCGCTAAAGACACCGTTCAAGAAACCATTGAAGGTCTTCAAGCAGGAGCCAATGACTACATCAAAAAGCCATTTAGTTTTGACGAATTGGTAGAAAGAATTAAAATTCATTTTCGAAATAGTGAAGCAACTCAAATTTTATCATTAGGTCCAATTGAAATTAACCTGAATAAACACCTAGTATCTTCTTATAATAATGAGGTGACTCTAACACATCGTGAATTTGAATTATTGTGTTATCTAGTTAAAAATAAAGGGACAGTTTGTACCCGAACTCAAATAATAGAAGATGTTTGGGACATTCATTTTGATTATGACACAGGGGTAATTGATGTTTTTATGAATTCCATTCGCAAAAAATTAAATTTAAAAAAAGAAGACGATTATATCAAGACTATTCGTGGTGTAGGGTATATAGCAAACGACTAATTCATGCAACAACTTTCTTTCAAAAATAGAATTGCTTCACTTTATATCATTACAACTGCCTTGTTAATCGCAGTGGTCTTTTTTGTGATTTATTTTAGTGTAAGTTTTAGCGTATATAGTCACGTAAATGATGATATTCAATCAGAATCGGCAAAGCACTTAACAGAAATAGCGGTAAGTGATACTAATTTCCACTTAATTCATAAAGAGGAGTGGATGGAAAGAGAACACAATACCATAGATGTGAATCCTGTTTTTGTACAATTTATTGATGAGAACAAACAATTAGTCGAAAAGTCACCTAATTTAAAGCGAAGTAATCTTCAATTCAACTCGCAAATCCCTTTTAGCCAATTATTTGATTATAAATTAGAAGGAAAATCGATTCGCCAAATTCAATTACCTATCTATCAAGAGCAAAAGATTGTAGGATATTTAATGGTAGCCATGTCATTAGAAAACTCATACATGGTATTGAATGATCTATTAGAAGTGTTACTAATTGCTTACCCATCGATATTAGCCATCTTATTTATCATAGCACGATTAATTGCGGGTAGAAGTATAAAGCCTATTAACTCAATAATAACTACTTCTAATGCCATTACAAAAGATAATTTGAAGTCCCGAATTCCTTTGCCAAAAACAAAAGATGAATTATATGTTCTTTCTAAAACAATCAATAACTTATTGAATCGATTAGAAACTGCTATTGAACGTGAAAAACAATTTACTTCTGATGCGTCTCATGAACTACGAACACCTTTAACAGTGATAAAAGGAACTTTAGAAGTCTTAGTTAGAAAACCAAGAACTACAGTAGAATACGAAGAAAAAATTAATTTCTGTGTGACCGAAGTAGATCGCTTGAATCATTTAGTAGACCAATTATTGTTGTTAGCTCGCTATGAAAATGAAAATCAATCGTTAAAAATAGAATCTGTTCATTTGAATAGAGTGTTGGAAGATGCTATAGCCAGACAATTGGTGTTAATCGAATCGAAGGGAATTCAAATCATCCCTTCATTTGAAGGAGATATTTATTTTGATACAGACCTTCATTTATTCTCTATAATTATTGATAATTTGATTTCCAATGCACTGAAATATTCTAAAGAAAATAGCAAGACAGAAATTCAGTTGAAAAAAAGAGACAATCAAATAGAATGTATTGTTTCAGACTCTGGAATTGGGATTCCAAAAGCTGATTTAGAAAAAGTATTCCAACCTTTCTTTCGTTCAAAAGCCATACACCATCCTGAAATTAAAGGAATTGGAATCGGTTTGTCTATTGTGCAACGTTTATGCTCTTTACTTTCTATAGTGGTAAAAATAACCAGCGAAGAAGGTATTGGTACAAAAGTTATCCTAACTATGTCAAATAAAGACTTAAGTAATTCTTAAGAAAAGACAACTATTTATGTTCTATTTTTGAAGATTATAAATAGAACTGCAAGATGCTCGAAAAAATCATAGCCTTTAGCTTAAAAAACAAACTCATTATTTTGCTATTTACTCTTGGAGTATTTGGTTTTGGAATCTATTCTGTATTCCAAATTTCAATTGGAGCTGTTCCTGATGTAACCAATAATCAAGTTCAAGTTATTACCACTTCGCGCAATCTTTCCACACAAGATATTGAACAATTCATTACTTATCCAGTAGAGATTGAAATGGCCAATTTACCTGGCGTGAAAGAAATTCGTTCGATTTCAAAATTTGGTTTATCAGTAGTAACGATTGTTTTTGAGGATAATTTAGGTACTTATTTACCAAGACAATTAATTGCTGAAAAAATAAAAACAGCTTCTGAGAAAATCCCTGAAGGTTTTGGAACACCAGAAATGGGACCTATTACAACGGGCTTAGGAGAGATTTACCAATATACATTAGAAGTTAAACCTGAATTCAAGCACAATTATACTGTTGCCGATTTAAGAACCATTCAAGATTGGTTAGTAAAACGTCAATTATCTGGAATTAAAGGAGTAGTTGAAATCAATACTTGGGGTGGTTATTTGAAACAATATGAAATTGCCATTAGTCCAGCTAGTCTAAAAGCGATGAATATTAGTATGACGGAGGTTTTTACTGCTTTGGAAAAAAACAATAGTATTGCGGGAGGAGCTTATATCGAAAAAGTGAACCAAAGTTATTTCATTCGTGGAGAAGGAAAGGTAAAATCTTTAGAAGATATTGAAAACATTGTGGTGAAGAATACCAATGGAATGCCTGTCTATGTTAAAAACATTGCTGCAGTAAACTTTGGTCACGCTAACCGATTTGGCGCTATTACTGGCAATGGAGAAGGAGAGAAGGTGTTAGGACAAGTAATGATGCTAAAAGGAGGGAACTCCAAACAAGTCATTACAGATGTTAAAAATCGAGTAACCGAAATTCAAAAGCATTTACCTGAAGGGGTCTATATTAATGGATTCTTGGAACGAAGCGAATTGGTTGGTAAAACTACTTTTACTGTAGCTGAAAACCTCATTTTAGGCTGTCTTATTGTAATTTTTGTAGTAGTCTTGTTATTAGGAAACTGGCGTTCTGGCTTAGTGGTGGCATCCGTTATTCCGCTTTGTTTATTATTTGCCATTTCTTTTATGAATATTTTTGGCATTGATGCCAATTTAATGAGTTTAGGAGCCATTGATTTTGGAATTATCATTGATGGAGCTGTAATTATTGTAGAATTTATTGCATTTCAAATAGCACACAAGTCGGCTCATTTAGCTTTGCTTCCAAAAGAAGAACAGCAGATTGAAATTGACCAAATCACTTTCAAAAGTGCTTCTAAAATGATGAATTCGGCTGTTTTTGGCCAATTGATTATTCTAATCGTTTTTATCCCGATTTTGTCTTTATCCGGAATTGAAGGTAAAATGTTCAAGCCTATGGCAATGACATTTAGTTTTGCTTTGCTTGGCGCGATGTTATTCTGTTTTACCTATGTGCCAGTGGTTTCTTCTTTATTTTTGAAACCAAAGGAAGAAAATCCAAATTCATTTTCGCACAAACTGATTCAGAAATTAAATTCGTGGTATACGCCTATAATTACTTGGGCTTTGGCCAATACTAAAAAAGTCTTGTACGGTGCTTTTGGACTTTTGGTTTTTGCTATCGTATTATTCAGTACTATGGGAGGGGAATTTATTCCAACATTAGATGAAGGCGATTTTGTGATTCAACCCGTTTTAAAAACAGGAACTTCTTTGACAAAAACAATTGCCACCACGACTAAGATTGAAAAAATTATCTTGAAAAATTTCCCCGAAGTAAATCAAGTTGTCAGTAGGATAGGGGCTGCCGAAGTTCCAACCGACCCAATGTCCATGGAAGAAAGTGATGTCATTGTAAAATTAAAACCCAAATCAGAATGGGTTTCGGCTACCACCAAAGACGAATTAGCCGATAAAATCAAATTGGCATTAGAAGCTCAAATTCCGAATATGGAAATTGAATTTACACAACCTATCGAAATGCGTTTTAACGAATTAGTTTCAGGTACACGTTCGGATGTGGCAGTAAAAATATTTGGAGAAAACTTAGATGTTTTGGCACAAAAAGCACACGAAATTGAGAAAGCTATCAAAAATGTAGAAGGAGCATCAGACATTATTATCGAAAAAACAGAAGGTTTACCACAAATGTTTGTGCAATATGATCGTTCTAAAATTGCTCGTTATGGATTGAATATTACTGATTTGAACGAGATGATTGCTTTAAGTTTTGCAGGAAAAACAGTAGGTAATGTCTTTGAAGGAGAAAAACGTTTTGATATGGTAGTGCGCTTAAATGAAGGTAATCGTCATGATATTGAAGACTTAAAAAACTTATATGTTTCGACTCCCAATGGTCAACAAATTCCGTTAAGTGAATTAGCAACTATTGAATACACCCAAGGACCGGCAAAAATTTCGAGAGACAATACCAATCGTAGAATTGTAGTTGGAATTAATGTAAGAAATCGCGATTTACAAAGTGTTGTAACCGATATCCAGAAAATAGTGGATACTAAAATTAAACTTCCTGCAGGCTATTCCGTAAAATATGGAGGTCAATTTGAAAATCTTCAATCTGCCAAAGCTCGTTTATTGATTGCAGTACCCATTGCTTTATTTTTAATTTTCATCCTATTGTATTTTGCTTTTGGCTCTATTAAAGAGGCTTTGATGGTGTATTCAGCAATACCGCTTTCTGCCGTGGGTGGCATCCTATTTTTATGGATACGTGACCTCCCTTTTAGTATTTCTGCAGGAGTTGGATTTATTGCACTTTTTGGAATTGCAGTTTTAAATGGAATTGTGTTGATTGAGCATTTTAAAGAACTCAAACACCACGGAATGAAAGATATGGACGAATTAATTTTAAAAGGAACTACAGATCGTTTGCGTCCTGTATTATTGACAGCTGCTGCAGCTGCTTTAGGGTTTTTACCTATGGCTATTTCTTCTTCTGCAGGAGCCGAAGTACAGCGTCCATTAGCTACAGTAGTAATAGGTGGTTTATTCACAGCAACCATCTTAACTATGATTGTATTACCTATTCTTTTTAAAGTGTTGGCTGAAAAAGAATTAAAAAAACCAAAATTTAAAATGCATCATAAATCTACGTATTTAGTATTGTTTTTATTGAGTACTACCGTTGTAATGGCACAAAATACGACTTCAGAACGCGAACGCATTATTAATTTAGCATTAGAAAACAACAAAGAAATTAAGGCGTCTCAGCTGCAATTGGAGAAGACCAATGCTACAATACAAACTGCCTATTCGTTTGATAAAACCAATGTGTATTATAGTTACGACCAAAACAATTTAGCCTTAAACAATGAGCCTTTACGCGTTTTTGGTATTCAGCAAAAATTTGAATTCCCTACTGTTTATGGAGCCAAGAAAAACGTTCTTGCTTCAGAATATGAGAAAGAAAAAGCTCGGTTCGAGTTGCAAAAAAACAAATTGACTTTGACTGTTTCTAAAGTCTATGAACACATTGTTTATTTGCAAAATCAAGAAAAGCGTTACGCTTATTTGGATAGTTTGTACCAAAATTTTTCTAAAGCAAGTAACCGTCGTTTTGAATTGGGAGAAACTAATTATTTAGAAAAGATTACGGCTCAAGCCAAAGCAGGGCAAATTCAAACCAAGAAATCTCAAATTGAAAAAGACAAACTTGCGCAATATGAATTGTTGAATTCTTTAGTGCAATCCGAAGAGAAAATTATAGTATTGAATACTCAAATGAGTCCGCTTACTATTTCATTGAGTAGTTCAGGAAAAGAACTTCATTCCACTTATTTAGAACAAATTACAGAAACATATAAAAAACAATTAGCGTTACAAAAACAACATTGGTTACCTGATATTAATGTTGATTATTTCCAAGGTAGAAATAATGGATTATCACAATCATTGTATGGTTTTCAAGTGGGGTTAGCTATTCCTATTTTATTTTCAGGAACAACTTCTAAAATTAAAGTAGCGCAATTGGATTTAAAAAGTTGGGAACAACAAAAACAAAATGAAGAACAAAAAATAGCACGCTACTTAAGTCAAAAAGAAAATGAATTGACTAAACATCAAGAAGCTATTGATTATTATAACCAGTATGGCAAAAAACTATCTGAAGAAATTAGTAAAGTGGCCAATTTGAGTTATAAAAATGGTGAAATTGATTTCTTTCAATACATTCAAAGTTTAGAAAATGCTACGGCTATTCAAGTCGATTATTTAGATACCTTATTGCAATACAACAACACTCAATTGGAATTATATTACCCTAATTTTTAATCCGTTTACGATGAAGAAAATAGTATATACACTTGCTCTAACTACTATTTTAGTGGGCTGCAAAGAAACCAAAACCGAAGAAAAAACACCAAAGGAAGATGGATTAATTCATCTGACTCAAACTCAATTTCAATCAGGAGGAATGGGTATTGGTAATCCGACAGAACAAGACTTTGATGTTAGTATAAAAACATCTGGTACAATTGATGTTCCACCTCAAAATAGAGCACAGGTCACTACTTTTATTGGAGGTTATGTAAAATCTACAACACTTTTGGTGGGGGATAAGGTTCGTAAAGGTCAAGCTTTAGTTACTTTAGAGAGCACCGAATTTTTAGATATTCAAAAAGAATATTTAGAAGTGGCAGAACAAATCAAGTATTTGAAATCAGAATACGAACGTCAAAAAACCTTATTTGACGAAAAAATCAGTTCGCAAAAAAATTACTTAAAAGCAGAAAGTGATTACCGAAAAACGAAAGGGATGTACCAGAGTTTAAGAGAAAAATTACTGCTATTGAAAATTAATCCAGCCAATGTAGAAAAAGGTAAATTAACTTCTACCGTTACTATTTCGTCACCTATTTCTGGAGATATTGTAGTAATGAATGCCAATGTTGGAATGTATATTGCTCCATCGGCTGTGATTTTAGAAATTGTGGATACCCAACATTTACATCTGGAATTAGCCGTTTTTGAAAAAGATATTTTAAAAGTGAAAGTAGGTCAGAAAATAGACTTTACGGTTCCTGAAGCTTCTAAAGAAGTGTTTCCTGCCGAAGTGCATTTGGTTGGAAAATCTATCGAAGGAAATGATAGAACTATCAATGTTCACGGACACTTAGATGAATCTATCAAACAAAAACTATTAACTGGTATGTTTGTCGAAGCCAAGATTGTGACAAATTCAAAAAAAGGACTTGCTATTCCTTCTGAAGCTTTAGTTACTGAAAACAATAAAAATTTCGTACTTTTATTAGACAGTAATAAAAACAATAAATATTCATTTAAAAAAGTGGCCGTTGGAATTGGAGAAAAGAATAAAGATTTTGTTGAAATAATTCCTAATAGTGAAATTAAAGTTTCTTCAAAGATATTAACCAAAGGGGCTTTTGATTTAGTGAACTAAAAGTCAAATTAACAACCATAAAAAACAAACAATTATGAACGAAGCGCATTTACACATGGTAGTCAACCATTTTCCAATCATTGGAACCATTTTAGCAATTGGAATTTTAATTGCAGGATTAGTTTTGAAAAATAGTACAATAAGAAATACCTCTTATTTCGTATTCATTATTGCAGCTATTTTTGGTGCATTCAGCATGGGGACTGGAGAAGGCGCAGAAGAATTAGTAAAAGATATGCCCAATGTAGGTTGGGAAATTATTCACGAACACGAAGAAATCGCCGAAAAATTAGCCTTGTTATTGTATATCTTAGGATTACTTTCGGTAGTAGCTTTGTATCTAAATTTTAAAAAGAATACCAAAGAAAAATTAGTTTCCTTTTTTATTTTAGGGATAGGTATTGCGAGTCTTTTTGTTGTTCAAAAAGTAGGAACCTCTGGGGGTGAAATTCGTCATACTGAGATTAGAACAGATTCAACAATAGCAATTCCTGCAAAAACAGAAAAGTTTAGTGAAGAACACGAAGATTAAGTCCTTATTCTTTGATAAATAAATAGCTTCCATTCATTTTAAATAAAATGAATGGAAGCTATTTTGTTAAAAATAACATTTTTGCTTAAAAATGTTGTATTTATGATTTTTATCAGTTTCTAACTAATCAAAATAACTTACTTTTGAATACCATTAAATAGTATATTTTTTTAATTACAGACAAGATGAGAAACATCAAAATCATTCAAGAATTACACGATTTAGGAATTACAGGATATCACGAAGTATCATACAACCCTTCTTATGAAGAATTGTATCAGGCAGAAATGTCACACCGTAGAAAAGGATTTGAAAAAGGCGCATTGACAGATACAGGTGCCGTTGCAGTAAAGACAGGAATTTTTACAGGGCGTTCTCCAAAAGACCGTTATATTGTAAAGGATGATGTAACTAAAGATACGATTTATTGGGACGATAAAGTCAACTTTCCAACCACGCAATCGGTTTGGCGTGATTTAAAAAAATTAGTATTAAAACAATTATCAACTTCTCCAAAATTATATGTAGTAGATGCTTTTTGCGGTACCAATCCCGATACAAGATTGAAAGTGCGTTTTGTTATGGAAGTGGCATGGCAGGCACATTTTGTAACTAATATGTTTATTAGACCATCAGGATATGAATTAGAAAATTTTGGTGAACCAGACTTTGTGGTCATGAATGGGTCTAAAACCACTAATCCAGATTGGCAAAAACAAGGGTTAAATTCAGAAAATTTTGTAGTATTTAATCTTACTGAAAAAATTCAAATCATAGGTGGAACTTGGTATGGTGGCGAAATGAAAAAAGGGATGTTCTCTATGATGAACTACTATTTACCGCTAAAAGGAATGGCTTCAATGCACTGTTCTGCTAATGTGGGTGAAGAAGGAGATGTAGCCATATTTTTTGGTCTTTCGGGTACTGGAAAAACCACACTTTCAGCAGATCCAAAACGATATTTAATCGGTGATGACGAACACGGTTGGGACGATAATGGAGTCTTCAATTTTGAAGGTGGATGTTATGCCAAAGTAATTGATTTATCAGAGAAAAACGAACCAGACATTTGGAGAGCTATCAAAAGAGATGCGCTTTTAGAAAATGTAATTGTTGATGAATACGGTGAAATTAATTACTATGACCATTCTATCACTGAAAACTCAAGAGTTTCGTATCCAATTTATCATATTAATAAGATTGTCTTGCCATCAAAAGCGGGACATGCTAAAAAAATCATTTATTTATCGGCAGATGCTTTCGGGGTGTTACCTCCCGTTTCTATCTTAGATGATGACCAAGCACAATACCATTTTTTATGTGGATATACCTCAAAATTAGCAGGTACCGAAAGAGGAATTACAGAACCTGTACCTTCGTTTTCACCCGCTTTTGGAGAGGCTTTCTTGACATTACATCCAACACGTTATTCTCAAACCTTAATTGGAAAAATGAAAGAACACGGTGCCAAAGCTTATTTAGTAAATACGGGATGGAATGGAACGGGTAAACGAATTTCATTAAAAAATACCAGAGCCATTATTGATGCCATTATTAGTGGCGAAATTGAAGAGGCGGAAACTAGAGCTATTCCTTACTTAAATTTAACTATACCAACCGTTTTGCCTAATGTAAGTGACGGTATTTTAGACCCAAGAGATACGTATGAGGACAAAGCAGAATGGGAACGTAGAGCTAAAGATCTAGCCACTCGTTATATCAAAAACTTTGAACAATATACCAATACTGAAGAAGGAAAACGATTAGTAAGTGCAGGACCTAAACTGAGTTAATGTAATTTGTATTTTAACAATAATATAGCTTTAAGTTAAAATAATAATTGGGTTGTAACTATATTTTGCTTTATATTTGCACTCGAAATAGAAGAAAATTTCTAATTAATAATTATGTTATCAAATCAATTGCATCATCATCATTTACAAAATTGCTCTCAAGCGATGTGTTAATGGTATGCGTGTAAGTCACATATTTAAAAACCCGTTTGAGTACATCAAGCGGGTTTTTTATTAAAAATCTGTTGTACTCAAATCACAACAAACAAAAACAACAAAACAATGAGTACTTTAAAAATTGCAATTCAAAAATCAGGACGCTTAAACGAAGACAGTATCCAAATCTTAAAAGACTGCGGAATTTCTATTAACAATGGAAATGACCAATTAAAGGCAACCGCATCTAATTTCCCGTTAGAAGTTTTGTACCTACGAAATTCTGACATTCCTCAATATTTGATCGATGGAGTAGTAGATGCAGCGATTGTAGGTGATAATCTTTTGGTCGAAAAAGGGAAAAACATTCAAGTTGCCGAAAAATTAGGATTTTCAAAATGTAAAGTTTCAGTCGCTGTACCTAAAAGTTTTAACTATAATTCGGTGAAAGATTTGGACGGATTGCGAATTGCCACTTCGTATCCCAATACTGTTTTAGATTTCTTCAATTCCAAAAATGTAAATGTTGATTTGCACCAAATCTCAGGTTCGGTAGAAATTGCACCTAACATTGGTTTGGCCGATGCCATTGTAGATATAGTTTCCAGTGGAAGTACTTTGTTTAAAAACAATTTAAAAGAAGTAGAAGTTATTTTTAAGAGCGAGGCCGTTTTAGCTGTTTCACCTAAAATGACTCCAGAAAACAAAGTAATTTTAGACAAATTGCAGTTCCGAATCCAGTCGGTTTTAAGAGCGCGCAAATCAAAATACATTTTGATGAACGTACCTAACGATAAAATTGAATTAATTAGTTCGATTTTGCCTGTATTAAAAAGCCCAACGGTAATGCCATTGGCACAAGAAGGTTGGTCAAGTGTGCACACCGTTATCGAAGAAGATCGTTTTTGGGAAGTAATTGACGAGTTAAAAGCAGCTGGTGCCGAAGGTATTTTGGTTTGCCCAATTGAAAAAATGGTGTTG
>JACCDN010831490.1_pt1 | contig 19572 bp, 15 predicted proteins | sample 7441691 | NCBI WGS metagenome assembly JACCDN01 (sample SAMN15323439, study PRJNA562643) | freshwater metagenome | isolation source: river surface water | place: USA:Blue River Watershed | collected 2017-08-16 | reverse complement strand
CCAGTCAATCTGAGCCTCTGGGTGCTTGGCACGCAGATCCCAAACCACGGGCAAATTGTGCAAAACATCGCCTAAAGAGGACAACTTAACGATTAAAATCTTCATGAGTTCTATTTTCGCCCAATTGAGACTTGAGCCAGTTTTTTTGTTTAATTTGGTAAATCCCCAATCTGTTAAGGCTAAAATTGCTCCATGAGTGCACTTATAGCCATAACTTAGCGTATATGAGGCATGAAAAACACTTACTCCAATTACTCTTACGAATGTTTAGTAATATCATCTAAGGATCAAGAAGAAATACGGATTTACAAAGTTACCTATAGCAATTTATTAAATGATGGTAATAACGCTACCCCCATAAAGAAACCAGAAAGTCAATGACTCATTTCCGGCACTCAGGAGTGATTCCAAAATAAAAGACATCCCCCTATTTAATGGTCACTATAAAATCAACTATAAAGTTGATAGTCAAAGCATGTTGCATAAATCTTAGCTCACGAAAAAATCATAATTATGATTTCCTCACTTACCAACCAAAATATTGATGCTGTTTATGTCTTATCTGTCAAAAAATTTACTGACAGAATTTCTCACATTCAAAAAGAATTAGCGAAGCATCATATTTTTTTTGAGTTTATTTTTGAATATGATTTAGGATCAATTGATACACATTTAGAGAAAAAAATGTTTGGCCTTCAACCAAACATCGAACCCCCTCAACGCTCCTTAGTTCTGAAACACATTAGAACCTGGCAAAAATGTGTAGAAAACCAATATAAGAACATCCTAGTTTTTGAAGATGATGTGATTTTGCATCAATTTTTTAATCAGGAAATTGACTTAGTTATGAAAGATATAGCAAAAAAAGAGTCCTCTTATTTAATCTTTCTAGGGGGGGCTGACACACGAGTGCCAAAAGAGTTCTTTCTCAATAAAGAAAAAATTTTCAAAAACCCAATAGCAACTGCAGATGGCTATATCACTGACTATGCGGCCTGCCAAAAACGTCTAGCTTGGCTTCAAAGTAATCAAGTCATACTGCCGGCAGACCATCTTTTAAAAAACATTGATCAGCAAGAAAAAATTTTTCAGTACTGGTCTTATAAACCCTTAGTTCAGCAGGGCAGTGTTTTTGGCATGTTCACAAGCACACTCGATGGAAAAAGAAAAAACAAATCAAATTTATACAATCTAATCAGATATCGTCTTAAAATATTTACGCGCAGAACCATCCCCATGGTCTACTATCGCCTACTAAACCTTTTGGCTGATTAAAAGTTAGAAATTTCTCCAGAAATTATCATGAAATTTTTTAATGTAAGTTTAAACCATATATCGATTGCGCAATACCTTGTCATTGCCAGCTTAGTGTCGATTACCGTGTCCCCACCTCTAGCAAACCTATTCATAGCACTTTCACTCATTGCAACACTATCGATTAGCACAGTTCGAAAACAATTGGTTGATTTCTTCAAAACAAAATTGGGATATGCATGCATTTCTTTCATAGTTGTTCTCCTCTCAGGATTGATTTATGGAATTGAGAGCAATAATGTTATTGCGTCTTCAATTTGGGGATGGAGAAAATTTCTGATGCTTCCGATTGCGGCAGCAGTATTTATGAATGCACCACAAGCCAAGCACCACTTAATTAACTCTTTTTGGATTGCGTGCTTAATTTTGGTCATTTATTCATTTGCTATATTGATGAATCCAGCAATCCAATTATCAGACAAACATTCAGCAGGGGTAGTAATTAGAAATCATGCAACACAAGGTTTATTTTTTTCTGTTGCAACTATCATTGCATTAGCCAACACAATGAACTCCAACCTCCCAAATTGGCTCAGGGCTCTAAGCGGCTTAACAATTCCATTATTTATATTGAACATTACTCAAGTCGCAACCGGCAGAAGTGGCTACATTGCACTAATTGTGATGACAGTTAGCTTTATATTTCTATACTTTAATAAAGTATCAATTTTTAAAAAAATAATAATTAACATAGTAGTTGTTACTGGATTAGTTTGTATTTTGATAACCGCTCCAACTTCACAAAAGCGTATAGAGTTAGCAAAAACAGAATTCCAATCCGGTATTAATACAGCCGAAGAAACATCAGTTGGATATCGATTAATCTTTTGGAAAAATACCACTGAAATGATTCCTATGTATGTTTTCTTCGGAACAGGTACAGGTGGCTTTGAGAAAGCATATGCCAAACAAACTCAAGAAAAAATTGGATTAGAAAGAATTGTTACTGGAGATCCCCACAATCAATATCTCAAATTACTAATTGAGCATGGAGTCCTTGGACTTATTATTTTTCTATCAGTTATATATTTTCTACTACAACAAAAGTGTGAAAGTCCATTCAGGCCAATTGGTGTAGCAGCACTTCTCACCATCTGTACCACCAGCATTGTAAATTCTCATTTCTCGACTTTTAACGAGGGACAATTTCTTTGGATTTTTGCCGGAAGCTTACTTGCACTCGAATCAAGTTCACTTAATTAAAAACTTGAGATGATTGACGAAGCTTATAACTTATAAATAGTTGACAATCCAGTTAGAGCAACCAATTGATAGTTTTGATTAGTGAGATATTGATGTGTTTCACTAGCTAACACTTCATCAATTGATGATTGAGCTCTCCAATTTTCTATACAAATTACTTTTGGCTGATACGTTCTCAAGTTAAGACCTTTTAAGACCTCAAAATCAACCCCTTCAACATCAATGCTTAATAACTCGAACTGAGTTGGGAAATGATTTTTTTCTAATATTTTAGAAAGGGTTTGAGTTTTTATTTTCCCAATCAGCAACTTTCCATCCTGATTATTTTGTCTCTTGATTGTTGTATTTGTCGAATATTTTTTATCAGAATAAATATCAAGCCACTCCTCTCGGTCACTCACTGCAGCTAAAATTACTTGATCTCTTCTACGAGCCAATTTATTAGCCTCAACTTTACACTCTTCTAAATCAATCAAGATACCAGACCAACCTCTTTTGTAAAGACCGTAAGTATTTGATCCCCTTCGGGGATGATGACAGCCCACATCTACATAGAGACCATCACGCTTCTCTCTAGGAAATAAAGTTTGAATGATTAAATCCTCTGAATATTGAGAATATGAGAGCTTGGGTTTGCTAGGTGAAATAAAAGCTTTATAAATTACTTCAAAATATTCAATCAAACTCATTAAACTCCAATCAACTATGTGAAAGATATTAAATTATTTAAACAAGGGAGATTTTTCAAATCTTAAACCAGCGGCATCTCTAGAACTTAAAACGGGTTGAATACCAATATCAGGCCACTGGATATTTAAAGTCGAATCACTCCACAGAATACACTGCTCACTCCTAGCATGCCAATAATCAGTCGTTTTATACAAAAACTCAGCCTCATCCGATAAAACTAAAAACCCATGTGCAAAGCCGTCAGGTATCCACAACTGCTTCTTATTCTCAGCCGAAAGTTCTACACCTACCCACTGACCAAAATGTTTCGATGATCGGCGGAGATCAACAGCAACATCGAATACACAGCCATGACAAACGCGTACCAACTTACCTTGAGTTTGTTGCATTTGATAATGCAACCCCCTCAACACACCTTTTTTAGATAACGAGTGGCTATCTTGCACAAAAATCACTTTTTGCCCCAGCAAATCAGAAAATTCCTCTTCATTAAATGACTCAAAGAAGAAACCGCGACTGTCACCAAAGACCGTAGGCTCAATAATTAAAACATCTGGAATAGAAGTAGATTTTGCTGTTATTGGCATTATATTTTCTCTGCGTATATTTCCATTTAGTACTAATTCTGGTTTTTCATCGAGTGGTAGGTCCAACTTCAATAAGCCACCAGCATCAGCCCAACATTGACAATGTATAAATTCTTCAAATCAAGACAAGTCAAGGATTGTAACTAGATAGCAATCCATATAAATATCTAAATCGGCATAATTTATTTTATTTCACTTAAAAAAGCACATAAAAACAATTATCTAAGTAATTAACAAAAAAAGTTTACATCTTTGACCACTGGATGATTATTTAGACACGCTTACTTTCTTATTCGTTTTTTTATCAAAAGGTGATTAAATCTTTAAAGAGTTTGTTACGCATTCTTTAACATATGCTTCAACCTGCTCTTGCCAGCAAGGAAATTGTGCATTGCTTGATGCTAGTGACAATAATTTTTTTAACCGAACATTGCTCAGGCGAGAGTTATAGGGCCTTTTTGCAGACGCTTGATAATCACTGGCGAGTATCGGTAAAATATTCTCTGACTTCAGCTTACTCCCGTCACCATAACTAGCCAAAGCTTCTATCACAAATATAGCTAATTTATACCATGACGTCTCACCATTAGGTACCACATGGTAAATACCCGATTCAACTCTTGAGGAAATAATTATCCCACTAACCTCAGCCAACCATTTCGCTGAAGTCGGCGTACCACTTTGATTAGCAACCACTTTTAATTTATTGCTCTCATTAGCCAAATGCAATATCGTGCGTATAAAGTTATCCCCATCACCATATACCCATGATGTTCTCAAAATAAAATACTTGGAAAATGTATCTATGTAGCTTGAGTAATTAGAATGATTAACAAAGTTAAAAACTTCTTCAATCGCCCTCTCGCCAGCCAGCTTACTTTGGCCGTATACATTTAAATGTGCAGCAGGCCCTACCGGATCATTTTCATCGTAAGCCTCATCTTTTGTATCTGCAAACACATATTCCGTTGAATAATGAATAAGAATGCCATGAGCCACATTTGCCACATATCGAGCCATTAACTCTGGGGCTTTGGCATTAATCGCAAAGGCCAAATCTTGCTCTGTTTCTGCTGCATCAACAGATGTGTAAGCAGCAGCGTTAATAATAACCTTTGGTTTATACCAATTTAATACCTCAACAACAGACAACTCTCTCGTTAAATCACAATCAGCACGGCCCAAAAAAATTACTGGTGCCTTGAATTTTTTTAAACAAATCTGTAAAGCTCGCCCCACCTGTCCATCCCGTCCAAAAACTAAAATTGGTCGGCTATCATCAAGAAGTTCAAATGATGAATGAGACATAGAAAGATTAGCAAACAATCGTCATTAATCAGTTGTATTGCTTTTTAACCCAATCGCGATAGGAAACACTCTGCACACCCTCTATCCACTTTTTATTATCTAGATACCATTGCACTGTTTTTTGGATGCCAGTCTCAAATGTTACAGCTGGCCTCCAACCAAGCTCACGCTCTAACTTAGTGGCATCAATCGCGTAACGACGATCATGAGCAGGACGATCTTTCACATAAGTAATTTGTGAAGAGTAAGAGATGCCATCAGCCCTAGGCATCAAACCATCTAATATTAAACAAATAGAATGAACCACATCTAGATTTGTTTTTTCATTCCCGCCACCGACATTATATTTCTCACCTAATTTTCCATCATCTAATATGCGGCAAATGGCCGAACAGTGGTCTTTTACATACAACCAGTCACGAATATATTGACCATCACCATAAATAGGTAATGGTTTGCCAGCAAGAGCATTCAGGATCACTAAAGGTATCAATTTCTCTGGAAATTGATAAGGGCCATAATTATTGGAGCAGTTGGTTATTAAAATTGGCAAGCCATAAGTGTTGTGCCACGCACGAACCAAATGATCTGAGGCTGCTTTTGATGCTGAATATGGGCTATTCGGTTCATATGGGTCACCTTCCAAAAACTTAGGCGCTCCAGGTGAGAGTGATCCATATACCTCATCTGTTGAGATGTGCAAGAAACGAAATTTTTGCTTTTGCAACTTTGGCAATTCTGCCCAATAAATACGGACCGCCTCCAATAAATTGAAGGAACCAACTACGTTGGTCTGAATGAAGTCATCAGGACCATGAATTGAGCGATCAACGTGAGATTCAGCTGCAAAGTTAAGCACTGCCCTAATATGATAATTCTTAAGTAAAGAAAAAACTAGCTTAAAGTCCCCAATATCCCCCTGAACAAATACATGACGGGTATCTTTTTCTAGTGACTTGAGCGTAATCAAATTTCCTGCGTAGGTTAACTTATCTAAATTAACAATACCCTCAGAATTTGGATTGGCTAACCAATCCAAGACAAAGTTACCGCCAATAAAACCTGCGCCGCCCGTGACTAGAATCATAATATTAATTACTTCTACTATTTAAAGTAATTTTTACACACAAAATATCTATAGACCAATAAAAAGGTTTTTCATTAAAAATACTAGGATATAAATTTCTAAGTGGTTGACTCTTCCAACCCCCATAGCAACTACCTGTAGTTAAATCTTTAAGTGATGTAAAAACATTAAGCGCTCACCCTGAGCTTTGCAAAACCATACATAACTATACTGTAGTGATTGGTAATCGCTACAGGATATTTTTCTTAGAACTCACGAAAGTTTGCTTTTTAGAATATGTATGCAGCGTAAATAAGCAAACCTTTCAAATACTAAATCAGGTGAGTTCCGTCAATCAATACCTAAATCCTGTCAATGTGACATAGAGAATGATGTAGTTGTGCCGCCACTCTAAATAAACTCACCTTGGATTACTTAAAGACATCACAGCCACACACTATTTTTTAATTACTCATGCTTTTGTCATTTTAAAAAATTAATGATGTTAGTTGATTACCTTGCTGGCATCCTATAAAACTTATTTAGAAATTTAATAAATGGAGTTCAATAAGCTCTCAGGCTAATACGATACGAATCGCTTGTTGGCATTAAATTTCTATATCATCAATCTCAAAGCTAGAAAAATTTTTCTGTATAGCCTCTGTAATGATACTCTTAAAATTTGCAAAGAAAGTTACAGGCAACAAGAAACTTTTCGACCCAATAGATTTCGCCAATACAATAGGAATGCTTTCGATAAGATTAAATCCGTGATCGAAGACCAAAGGTTAAGCAGTCAAAGATTTGATTACAAATTGATACAATCAAAACATAAAAAAACATCATGAATCCGATATACAGACCTGAAATTGACGGCCTTAGAGCTATAGCAGTTTTAGCCGTAATACTTTATCACGCTAGTCCCAATGGGTATATGAAAGGTGGGTTTTTAGGCGTAGATGTTTTTTTTGTAATATCTGGATATTTAATTGGCAGGATTGTTATTTCAGAAATTCAGGAGACAAAGGACTTCTCTTTTTATAATTTCTACGCAAAGCGCATAAGAAGAATTTTACCTGCGCTACTCTTTGTATTGGCACTAACTGCACCAGCAGCTTATCTATTTCTGCTACCACACCAATTGGTCGATTACTCAAAGTCAGTTATATCAAGCATCCTTTCAGTATCAAATATTTATTTTGAAACAGCACAGCAGGAATACGGCGCAACAAATTCTACTTTAGTGCCGTTTTTACATACGTGGTCCCTATCAGTTGAAGAGCAGTTTTATATACTATTTCCGATTCTATGTGTAGTGATCTTAAAATCAAAAAAACCGTTAATCTGGTTCCTCGTATTACTCGTATTAAGCCTTGCAGTTGCTCAATATGCTGCGTATCACAACAAATCGTTTGGCTTCTATATGTTGCCAACAAGAGCTTGGGAATTATTAATCGGCATATGTATAGCTTTACTGGACTTAAAAGATAAAATATCAAAATCTAAAACCGCCATAAAATTCGGCCCAGCTTTGGGGCTATTACTGATTTTTATTGCTTTTTTTACCTTTAACAAAGACACTCCGCATCCATCGATATATACACTTATTCCCACTATAGGTTGTGCACTGTTTATTTATTATTCTAGTGAAAAATCTCTGCTTATCAGAGTTTTGCAATCCAAACCTGCTGTATTTATTGGACTGATATCTTACTCTCTTTACCTTTTCCATTATCCAATACTTGCATTTTCAAGAGTAACAAACTTCACGGATGGAAGCTTGGGCAAGAAAACTATTCTTTTTTGTTTTTTACTATTAGTGAGTATACTAAGTTACAAATTCATCGAACGCCCTGCAAGATTAAAATCTTACAAAAATACAGCCGTATTGATTACTGTTATAACAATTTCGGCTTTAATTTCCATATTTAATATAGTCATAATCAAGAACAATGGCTTTCCCGAAAGGTTGCCGCCAATTCTTCGTAATGCCATTGAAAATAAACCGCTTTGGGAATTTCTATCCGATCAAAATGGGAAATGCTGGGGCAGATCAAATACAAATAGCATCCCATGTATTTTGAATGAAAATGGCAAAAAAACAGCATTTCTACTTGGGGATAGCCACATGCATATTCTTGCTGCAAGCGGACTAGCAGAAAAATTGATTGATTTAGATTATAAAATTGTTTATTACCCTGGCGTAGTCTTATTACCAAATACTCATAGACTAATTTCTGAAAATAATCGAATCGACCCCATAAACAATAATGATTACTACAAAAAAATATTAATTGATATCAAAAAAACAACAGAACCACTAATTGTTTTTTTTGCAAGAACCCCGCTTTACCTAAGCGGGAAGTACGTCAGCGACGGTGAAAGTGGTTTCAATAACATGAATTGGGGGGCTTCGCTTATAAATGATTCAAGCACCACCATTTTTAACTCATTTCGAGAGACTTGGTTAGATATTCTTAATATCAATAATTCAAAATTAGCGATTGTCTATCCTTATCCTGAACCTGGTGTTAATGTCCCAGTAGAGTTTGCAAGCAAACTTCCTGCTCTGAAATCAAATTTGACCAATACCCTTAACAGTGAATTGATGATGAGTATGTCTTTTGATGAATACACCAAAAGATCAAAACAAAGTTTTGATCTTTATGGAGGCGTTTCCCACAAAAATGTTCTTAGAGTTTACCCTCATGAAGTGCTTTGCCAACCATCTAATAACAAATGTTACCTCAATGATGAAGAGCATCTTTTCTACATTGATAGCGATCATCCCTCTAAGTACATTGCAGAGAAAATTGCCAATCAACTAATACAACTTCTAAATCAAACTGCGTTAAACAGTCACAATTAAGTCAACTGAAGAACTTAGTCAACCTTTATCGAGAAATAATATCTGCGCCAAAACTTTTAAAGATACTCAAAGTCACCAAATCAATTAAAGCTACACTACCCCAACCTTGGAAGTCAAATTAAATGAAAAATACTGGGAGTGGTTGAAAAAATACAAGCCGTTAATGGTTTTATAAGATAGGTTCTCAGTCGCGAATCTCAAAATACTGCTTTTAATCATTGGCAAAATTCAGCATTGAACGAAATGCCAAGTTAGAAAAGTGAAAGGCAGTACCCTATTCAAGTTAGTTTAATTACTATGGCATATACAATTTAAGGAGTTATCTTCTTCAAAAGTTGATTAGCGACAACTCTGTTGCCGCTCTCATTAAAATGAACATCCCCCTGTAAGTAATAATCACTTAACCAATTTTTATTATGAGCTGCTAATTTACGAAAAATAGGAAAAGTATCTACAACCCCTTCACACAATGCTTTTTTACAAAGATTATTTACCCAATCAGACCAATCAAATTTATCTTTGTGAGCAATTTGACCGGGATAAGGATAAATCAAAAAATACACAACGCCCCCATTAATCCTGACCTCATGTGCAATCTCTAATACTCTGGATGAAACTTTTGAAAGACCACCTTGAACTCCAAGAGGTAAAAAACCGGTGGGCGTCTCATGCGGATAGGTCTTATTGAGCAAATCCCAACTCTCATAAGTTATCGCAGTTCTGGGATAATTTACTGTATCAACCTTATATGGGTCAGATTGAGCCTTTAAAGCGTCATATCGTATAAATCGATATATGACTAATGTTAGCGGAAGTGCCTTTTTTAATTCTTCTCGTATTTGCCACTGAGTAGAACTCGTTTCCAACCTATACGGATGACTATCTATCTTTTCATCCCACCTCCAATAACTAGCTTCATCCTGAACATCTGATAAGTCAATACCAATTATCACTTTATGACCAGCGCTAACAAGGTTATTTTTAACAACTTTCCTATATTGATATAAGTAAGGCGTTGGTGAGTATGACCCAACACCAGCATTAAGCACATTTGCTTTGCTCTGGCTAGCATACATCCCAACGAATGTTTCTTTCCAAGGGCCATTTACTCCGTATGTAAAAGAGTCCCCTAAAAAAACCACATCATATTTTGCCTGATCGGGAACTCCATCTGCCTTTCTAAAACCATAACGATTGGTGATTACCTCATAAATAAGTGGCCCAAATTGATCTTTTCCCGTAAAGTTTGGCTTCAACTCATACCAACCCCCATCTAACTTAATGTAGGGCTTATCATCCAAAGATAAATCTGAACCAATGATGGATGCACCCAGAAAAAAGTCCACAACGAGAAATAGGGCAACCCCAATTATTGTAGAAAAAAAGATAACGACTAAAGATTTAAGCTTAATCCAACTCATATTCAACCTTATAGTCTTTCATCACATTAACTCTTTGCATTTCTTTTCGCAAAATACAATTGCCAATTACCAAAACATCAAGTTCGGTAACCATGAAACATCTAAAAGCGTCTTCTGGCGAACACACAATAGGTTCACCACGAACATTAAAAGAAGTATTAACAATTACTGGACAACCAGTTTTCTCTTTGAAAGCAGTAATTAGCTTGTGATAGCGAGCATTTGTTTCTTTGTGAACGGTTTGTACTCGAGCAGAGTAATCAACATGTGTGACCGCAGGGATTTGAGAGCGAGGTACATTAAGCTTATCAATGCCAAATAGCGCCCTCTCTTTTTCAGTCATTTTTAGACACTTATCACTTGCAACGTTAGCTACCAACAACATATAAGGGCTTGACTCATTCAACTCAAACCATTGTGAGACATCTTCATTAAGGATGCTTGGTGCAAACGGTCTAAATGATTCCCGGAACTTTACTTTGAGATTAAGAATTTGCTGCATCTTTGGGGAGCGAGGGTCGGCAATAATACTACGCCCGCCTAGTGCTCTCGGACCAAACTCCATGCGACCACTCATCCAGCCAATAGTTTTACCGTTAGCTAAAAAATGTGCGGTTTGCTCAATTGCATCATCCTCAGCCATAACCTCAAAGACGGCACCACATCGAGTAAGCCTCTCAATTATTTCTTGCTCACCATATTCAGGTCCGAGGTATGAACCTCTCATTGCATCAACCCCATTTGCAACTTTGCGGGGCTTATTAAGCATAATGTGATAAGCCCCCAATGCGGCGCCGATTGCTCCCCCAGCATCCCCCGATGCAGGCTGTATCCATAAACTATCAAATATATTTTCTTTTAATAGTTTTCCATTAGCCACACAGTTAAGCGCAACACCACCAGCAAGGCATAGATTTTTCTCGCCGGTAATCTTTGCGATATTTCTCGCAAGCTTAAGAACCACCTCCTCTACAACCGCTTGTATTGACGCTGCAAAATCCATCTCCCTCTGAGTTATATTAGACTCTTGCTTGCGCGGCGGACCACCAAATAATTCATCAAAATTCCGATTTGTCATTGTGAGACCTGTGCAATAGTTAAAATAGTTCATATTGAGTGCAAATGAACCATCATCCTTAATATCAATAAGGTTGTCCTTAATTAACTTTACGTACTTAGGCTCTCCATATGGTGCAAGTCCCATTACCTTGTATTCACCACTATTTACCTTGAATCCTGTGTAATAGGTTACGGCAGAGTAAAGCAAGCCTATAGAATGCGGAAAGTGAATTTCCTTGCAAACAGATAATTCATGCCCCTTGCCAATTGCAAGCGATGTGGTTGTCCATTCACCCACGCCATCCATTGTTAGAACAGCGGCTCGCTCAAAGGGGCTAGGAAAGAATGCGCTTGCTGCATGACTTAGGTGGTGCTCAGAAAAAAGAAGTTTTTCTTCCCACCCCCCACCCTTACCCCACAAGTCATTTAATGCGTCAATGATTACTTTTTTTTGAAAAAGCTTATCTTTCAACCAAATTGGGAGGGATGTAATAAAGCTTTTGAACCCTTTTGGCGCGAACGCCAGATAAGTTTCAAGTAATCGCTCAAATTTTAGAAATGGTTTGTCATAAAAAACAACGTAGTCAATCTCTTTTGATGTGATCTTCGCTTCACTTAGACAGTATGTGATAGCATTTACCGGAAAGTTTGGATCATGTTTTTTTCGCGTAAAACGCTCTTCTTGTGCGGCAGAAATAATTTCACCATCCACAATAAGACAAGCAGCGGCATCATGATAGTAGGAGGATATGCCTAGTATCTTCATTTTAATTCAAAACAATGTGTATATAAATGGAGCGACCACGGAACCTTGAGCAAGAACCAATAGGCCACCAAGCAAAACCATAACAATGATAATTGGCGCCAACCATAGCTTTTTTCTTACGCTAAGAAACATCATAAGTTCTTTAAAAAAACTCAATTTTTACTCCTAGTATTGGAATTTGAATGATTTTGATGAAGGTCCTGGAAGTGAGCGGTCAATCCAATAGCTCTCCACATTCCGTTTTTTTAATTTTAATTCATCACGTCCTGATAGTTTTGTAATAAGCGATATAGGAGTGATTAGAAGAAAAAAGATGCCGCCCAACACAATGGGACTGAAAATTCTACCTAGAAACATCCCAAACTTGAACCAAATCCTATTTAAGGGCGCAAGTGACTTTGGAGCATAAAGCGTTAGAATAATGAACATGATATTGAATGCTAAGGCAACTATAAGAACCGAATTCCAAGTCTTAAAATACGCATACATGGCTAAGACACCAAATACAGCTGCGAAAAACGATCCAAATTTTCCATTAGTCGGCAATTGTGTTTTCATGTATTTCCAAGATAGTCAGTTTTTTCCTAGTTATGAATAAACATAATTTTACACTTAGTTGAACATCTGAAAGCTTCCCTAGATTCATCTTCAATTTTGATTAAAAGAATTAAGCTTAAATTCTAGTCTTTTAAATAATATTGACTTGATGGAAGTTACTAGACGATTTAAAGCAACAATCTGCCTGATTCAATAAGGCATCACAAGAAAAATTGGGTGCAGAAACACTGAACTGTGGCGGTCAAATCTTTGCCACTTGAAAAGCAGCTAAGCACTTCCTCAGCTAGACTCAAAAGATTATATGGGGCTAATTCTAATTTAGCACCTCAAAATTCAGCGCACACTTAGACTCATCCTCACCGGGAATCAAAAAGTTTCTATAAAAGTATCGTAAACAGTCGTTAGCAATCCAGGCCAAATAACGATTCTCAATCCCAAAAATACACTCACGATTAGACAACGCTTAAATATATTCTATTCACAGGGTCAACTTGTCAAGCTGACCATCAATAAAAGTTACTCATTTAACTAATTACATTGCCTCACTTAGGGGCAAAAATGAAAAATATTCATCATTGCCCACGATATACGAGTATACGTCTTGAAATTTAACAGAAATTATCAATGAAGCATGTATTAGGATTTAATACCCCATAAAAATAATTGCAATTTACTCATTATATTTAAGACATTTTTCGAACAAGTCAGATTAAGTTATCCATACTGCCAACAGATGTCTAAACGCATATTGAGGACAAATGATGATTCGGCAATGCGAGAGGTTAACCTGAGTTATCACATAATCAGATCAAACAACTCTGGTGAGTCAAATCAAAATTAATCGTCAAGCATCGAACACAAATCCTCAGCTGAACAGTATCTCAAAACATTTAACAAAAAATTTAACTAGGAATCTTGACGAAGACATATCCAATCAGGAATTTTAAATCGAGCAATCCTTAGATATATGTATATATAAGTTACAGCAAACAAGACTGTAAAAATTTTCAATAGGATGTGGTCACGCCAAAACAATACAGCCGGAATAACGGAAAGAATTGTTAAGCCCCATAAATAGGGGGATGTAAGCGCATTTCGCTGCCAGTTACGTGAAGTATCATCGCCTTTAACAGACCACCTAACAATACGCCTATAAATTAGTTGGTGAAGATGAAAAGCATCAGGCATACCAGGATGCGATTTTTTAATAAGAACTCTGCGATAAATTGTGAAAAGTGTCTCAAAAATAGGATAAAAACATAATAGCAACGGAAACCATTTTGACACCTCAGAATGTCTGGCAGTCAATAGAACGGATAATTCTGCTATCCAAAAACCAATTAGATAAGCACCTCCATCTCCAAGAAAAATTAATCCTCGAGGATAGTTCCATATTAAAAATCCAAGTAAACCGCCAATCATAGCAAGTGCTGCAATCATGATTGAATAATCACTAACCTGAAATGCCACATAGGTAATACCAGCTAAAATGATAATAGCTACCATTGCTGATAAGCCGTTATAACCATCAATAATATTGAAGCAATTAGCGACTCCACCAACTGCAAAACATGTAATGGCAATAGCAAAAAATGGGTATGTCAACATCAAACTATCAATGCCAAAAATCTGAACGCTACTTAACCAAGCATTTAAAAGATATCCAGCAAGACCGGCAGAAGCGAAAGTTGCCAACAGTCTAATACGCACTCCCACCTTTTTAGTGAGATCTTCTGCAAGGCCAAATAGAAATGCAGGTAAAGCAGAGACAACTAACAATAGGCCAAATAGACCAATTTCAGCATTTTCGGTGTAGCTAATGGATAGTGCAAATACAATTGCAAAAATTATCGCCACTCCTCCAACTCGGGGAACAGCAATTGTATGAAACTTTTGCACGCTGGATAAATCAGAGTCATAAGTTAAGTGAGCATGTAAATGGTTATAGCGGACTATTAATAGCGAAAATAACAAAGAGGCCGAAAAAGATATGGCTAAAACTGACATAGAGGTCTTAATTAAGTAAATTTTCCAATGATAGTCTAACTAAATTAACATGCATAATTTTAATCATTGAGGTTTAAGCATTGAGAAAAATGCTAATTTCATAAAGAGTTTTCAGTCTAAATATTCTCAAGCTGCAAATAGGACTTTTTTTAAAGAGGGCTCACAAACTATCGACCATATTTATCATCAAATCTAACAATATCGTCTTCGCCTAGGTATGAACCGCACTGCACCTCGATCATCACACATGTGACAGCCCCAGGGTTTTCTAAGCGGTGCTTTTGCCCTGCCGGAATGTAAGTTGACTCATTAGACCCAATAAGAATCTCCTTATCGCCATTAGTAATTTTAGCCGTGCCATTGACCACTACCCAATGCTCACTACGATGATGGTGCATCTGTAAGCTAAGACTAGCACCCGGCTTCACCTCAATGCGCTTAATTTTAAAGCCTGGAGCCTCCTCAAGAACCGTGTAGGTACCCCATGGCCTGGTAATCGTTCGATGTAACTTAAAGGCATCGTGACCATCTTTCTTAAGTTGGGCGACAACTTTCTTTACTTCTTGCGATTTATCTGGATGCGCTACCAGCAGCGCATCAGCCGTATCAATAATCATGAGATCATTAATACCAACTGTGGCTACCAAGCGATGTTCTGATTGAACAAAGGTATTCATTGAGTCAACAAAGATAGCGTCACCTAGCGCACGATTCTTAGCAGCATCTGGTTTAACCAGATCGCGTATAGCATTCCAAGAACCAATATCGTTCCAACCAAAGTCTCCAGAGACCACCACAACTTTGTCTGATTTCTCCATAACGGCGTAATCGATGGAAATATCCGGGACACTCTCGAAAAAATCTGCCGATATCTCTACTAACTGAGTATTATTCAAAGGTTGCATGGCTGACCAACAAGCATCAACCGCTTTGGCAACTTCCGGGGCATGCTTAGCAAGTTCCGATAGAAATACTGATGCCTTAAAGCAAAACATACCAGAGTTCCAGAGATATTTACCCGAAGAAACATAGGATTTAGCTGTTTCAAAATTGGGCTTCTCAACAAAACGAGTAACCTTGTTACCAGATTCTAGTGACTCTCCCAGTTCAATATAACCAAAACCGGTCTCTGGCGACGTTGGAACAATACCAAATGTGACCAGATTATTCTGTTCAGCTAGCTTAGATGCTTCAACTACGGCTGATGCAAACTCTAACTGGTTGGCAATCAAATGGTCGGCGGCCAAAATTAACATGACACTGTCGCAACCCCGTGTTTGTTGAATCAGTTTAGCAGCCAATCCAATGGCAGGGGCAGTATTTCGTCCAAAAGGTTCTAACAAAAAACCACCTAAAGCCCCCACCCGATTCATCTCATTGCGACTCATGAAGTAGTAGTCACGATTGGTCACGGTTAACACATCTAAGCCTAGCGACATAGCTCGTAAGTAAGTCTTCTCAATCAAAGTTTGACCATCAGCCAGTTTCATGAAGGGCTTGGGATGACTTTCACGTGAGGCAGGCCACAAACGCGTACCAGCACCACCAGATAACACCACAGAAATAATTGATTGCATACTAGAAACTACTCTTGTTTATAAATCTTGAAAGATAGTTATCCAAACGTACTTCAAATTTCGAAGAATAAAAAATAGTAAGGATATATTTTAATTATTACCGATTAATTTATAGCTTTTTGTTTATTTTCGTCAGCGACGAAACTATCTGATTTACGGCTTTTTGGGATGAAAACATGTTTATTGCCAACGCCTTACAACGACTTCCTGTTGTCACGACTTTAGCTAGTTCGAGTACCTGCAGAGCCGCTGAATCAATTCCATCTTCCACCTGTTCTTCAATAACAACTCCAACACCATGAGTACTAATCAATTTAACCAGATCGTTTCCTGGATTGATGCATGCCAATACGGGCAAACCTGCCTTTATATAAGAAAGGAACTTGCCTGGAATATTGTGGCTCTTGTGACGCGAATCTAAGGCAACGAGACCTATCTGACACTGGGCGTAGAGCCCAGTAATTTCTTGTGAGGAAATTTCGTCGCAAAAAAGCACATTAGGCAACTTACCGTATAAATCGAATAATTTAGACTTCTCACTGCCACGACCGACAAACAAAAAACCTAAGTCCATTCGGTATTGAAGCCGAGCTGCCAGCTTACAAAAGACTTCTATATTTTGCGCCACCCCCATATTGCCAGCGTACACAAAGATTTGTCGTCCCGCTAACTTACTTTGACTAACTTGAATTGAACAACCGATATCTGACGCATCACTTAACCAATTATGCAGAACTTCAATTCGGGTAGCTGGATAACTTTCCTTCCAACTAGAAAAGTAAATTTCATTACCCGGTGTCTGAATACCAATCACATCAGCCTGCGCATACTGATAATTAGCAATTCGTTTAAAGCAATAATAAACGGCTTTACTTGAAATTAGTTTCATCTCCCAAGCCCACTCTGGAAAAATATCCCGAATAATCAAATAAGTAGGACATTTCGACCTCTCCTTCAACCTTTTAATAAGTGGCCCCAAAAAAATTGTTGGTGAATACCAAAGAATTGCATCAAACTTTTCACTTGCGAACGGAGATTGCCGCAAACTCCAAAGCATCGAAAATGGCATAAATAATTCGCCCAAAGTCCTAGCAATATAACTGCGATCGCGAGTTTTTATAGTGCGTAAACGAAGCACTTCAACTTCACCCATATCTTCAATAACCCACGGAATTTTTAGTTCAGGCTCTGCAATTATCGCTGTTATTTGGTGGCCTTGACGAGCAAATTCAATCGTCAAGTCTCGAAGTTGTACCGCACCAGATGAGTTTAGTGGCGGGAATACATCCGCAACAAGTGCAACTCTCATCTAATTAATATTTCTTCCAGACAACACGGTTTACATAGTCTGTATAACTGTGAATTATTCTTACAACCTTTTCCGATACATTAGGCATGCTGTAATCAGCCACTTGACGCAGCAATCTGTCCCCACCTCGGGTCTGTTGCTCGAGAATCTCCAAGCCCTGTAAAACGCGTTCAGAATCAAGACCCACCATCATGACAGCTGCCTCTTCCATTCCTTCAGGTCGCTCATGCACCTCACGCAAATTAAGTGCTGGGAAATTTAATATAGAGGACTCTTCATTGATCGTTCCGCTGTCTGATAAAACAGCCTTGGAAGATAGTTGCAATCTATTGTAGTCAGAAAAACCTAGCGGCTTGAGTAACTTGACCAATGGATTAAACTTAGCTTGAGCCAAATTAATCCGATTTTGCGTACGCGGATGCGTTGAAACAATCACAGGAAGACGATAAGTTTCGGAGACTACATTCAAAACATTGAGAAGATTATCAAAGTTTTTATTTGACTCAATATTCTCTTCTCGGTGCGCACTAACCACAAAATACTTCTCCGAATCTAGGCCTAAAGAATTAAGAATACGAGATGATTCGATCTTAGGTCGATAATAGTTCAAAACTTCGTTCATAGGGCTTCCAGTCTTAATGACCATATCTGGTGTCAACCCCTCTCTTAGCAAATATTCTCGTGCGATTGAGCTATACGTCAAATTAATATCAGCCGTATGGTCGACTATGCGACGATTAATTTCCTCTGGAACACGCATGTCGAAGCAACGATTTCCTGCCTCCATATGAAAAGTTGGTATTTTGCGACGCTTTGCAGGTAAGACTGCCATACAACTATTTGTATCACCAAGTACAAGCATCGCATCTGGCCTCACCTTTGCAAGCACCTCATCTACTGAAATAATTACATTGCCAATTGTTTTCGCTCCAGATCCACCTGCGGCATTTAAAAAGACATCTGGCTTACGAAGCTGCAGATCGTCAAAAAAGATCTGATTGAGTTCGTAATCATAATTTTGACCCGTATGAACAAGCACATGATCGCAATATTTATCTAAAGAAGCAAGCACCCGAGATAGCCGAATAATTTCCGGGCGAGTTCCCACCACCGACATGATCTTTAGTTTTTTCATCGCATCACTCATAAACAATTAGCATAGGTATCAGGTTTTTGACGATCAAAAACTTCGTTAGCCCATAACATTACAATCATTTCATCATTACCAATATTAGTAATATCATGAGCCCAGCCAGGGATTGTCTCAACAATTTCCGCACGCTCACCTGAAGTAATTAACTCGTACGCTTCGCCCGTGAGAACATGCCTAAATTTGAATCTTGCCACCCCACTAATAACCAAAAACTTTTCAGTCTTACTATGGTGATAATGTCCACCACGTGTAACACCCGGATGTGCTGTAAAAAAAGAAAATTGACCACAGTCGGGGGTTTTGAGCATCTCTACGAATACCCCGCGCGAATCACCATGCATAGGCACAGAGTAAGAAAATTCTTCTATTGGCAAATAGGTCAGGTAGGTTGAGTACAAAGCACGTACCAACCCAGTACCCACTGGTTCAGTCATTAAAGTGGATTTATTTTCCCTAAAAATTCTAATTTGATTTGCTAACTCTCCCACTGTTAAAGTGTACTGAGGCGACAATTCCTCAAAGACTATTTCATCTGAAGCAGGTTCAGCATCATCCATTAGTTGAATGAATCTATCAACAACATCATCAACATAAACAAGTGTCAGGGTGGCTAACGGGTCGTTAATCTGTAACTCCAAATCTCTGGCAACATTATGACAAAATGTTGCAACTACAGAGTTATAGT
>JACCDN010583768.1_pt1 | contig 19579 bp, 15 predicted proteins | sample 7441691 | NCBI WGS metagenome assembly JACCDN01 (sample SAMN15323439, study PRJNA562643) | freshwater metagenome | isolation source: river surface water | place: USA:Blue River Watershed | collected 2017-08-16 | reverse complement strand
CCGTGGCCTGCCAAATGGTGCAAGCCTTTCAAACCATCATCAGCCGCAACAAAAAACCGGTTGATGCAGGCGTCATTTCGGTCACCATGATCCACACCGGCGAAGCCACCAACGTTGTGCCCGACCATTGCGAAATGCAAGGCACCGTGCGCACCTTCACCACCGAAGTGCTCGACATGATCGAGCACCGCATGCGCGAAGTGGCCAACCACACATGCGCCGCTTTTGGGGCTACTTGCACCTTTGAGTTTGAACGCAATTACCCACCCACCATCAACCACGCAGCTGAAACACAATTTGCCAAGCAAGTCATGCACAGCATCGTGGGCGAAAACAATGTGGTCGTGCAAGAACCCACCATGGGCGCAGAAGATTTCTCGTACATGCTGCAAGCCAAACCCGGCGTGTATTGTTTTATTGGCAACGGCGACGGCGTGCACCGTGAAATCGGCCACGGCGAAGGCCCCTGCACCCTGCACAACCCCAACTACGACTTCAACGACGAACTTATTCCGTTAGGGGGCACTTATTGGGTGAGGTTGGTGGAGGCCGCGCTGGTTTAACGGAGTCATGGGTGCCTTAAGAGAAGGGCATTCTTACAAATCTGCTATGCTTTTGTTGTATCGAAATCAAGCCCTACAACCAGACAAAGTGTGATTTATGAAATGGACCGTTGCAAACGCCATGACTCGGCAGAAACAACGGTCCCAACCAGTGCGTTTCAGCACTAGACACAATCCACCACTTAGTCTGGGTAACTTGATGCCCTTTCTGCTCTGGTTAGGTGTGCTGGCTCTTGGCCTGCCAAGAGTGGCAGCACAAACAGCCCCTGTTGGTGTTCATGAAGCTTTTCAGCTTGCATTAACCAAAGATCAAAGATTCCAAGTAGTCAAAGCCCAGGCGCAAGCTGAAATGGAGTTGTTGCCCCAAGCCAGCGCCCGATTGTTACCCGCGGTTTCATTCAATGTTGTCAGAGGGCGAGTTCACCAAGAACGAGACGACAACAACACCTTGATATTGAACCAACGCTACAACTCGCAGCAAGAAGCGTTGGTTGTCAAACAGCCCGTGTACGTTCCAAAGCTCATGCGTGCCGAGTCGCAAGCGCAGGCGTTGGTGCGCGCTGCACAAGCCAATGTGGATTTAGAACGTCTGAGCCTGATGGGGCGCGTCACCGAAACGTATCTTGGTGCCGTATTGGCAAGGGAGCGAGTGGGCCTTGTCGAGCGTCAGGTTAGCAATGCGCAGTCACGTTTAAAAGCGGCTGAAGCGGCGTTTTTGGCAGGCACCGGAACACGCACAGATGTGTTGGACATTCGTGCAGAAATAGATTTAACCGCTGCGCAACTCATCCAGGCAAAACAAGCTGTTTTTATTGCAGAGGGCGAGCTCTCTAGCTTAATGGGTGTACCCACTGTGCAGATCAAAGCTTTCAACCTGCAAGACGTCCGGCCAGATCTCTTTGGGCCAAATCGCTTGGGCGAGTTGTGGGAGATCGTTTTGAGAAGCCATCCTGAACTGTTGCAGCGTGAGTACCAGCGTCAGGCGGCAGAAATGGCGCTTCAAGCTGCGCGAGCTGAGCATTACCCAACGGCTGACTTGACATTGCAGCGATCAAGGTCAGTGGGGGACAGTGGTTTTTTTGCGAACACGCAAATCACGGCGCAGTCATTGGGTGTTCAATTGTCTGTGCCCATTTACCAAGGTGGGCTGATTGACTCAAAAGTTCGGCAGGCACTTGCCTCATTGCAAGAAAGTGAATTTCGTTTGGGCGAGGCAAAGCAGCGCTTAGAAAACGAATTTCGCAAAACTTATTTTTTGGTGAATGAAACCCAATCGAGATGGTTGGCTTTGCAAACGGCAATTGAATCTGCAAACCTAACGGTTCTTGCAAACCAGCGCAGCGCACAAGTTGGTGTGCGTAGCCAGTTAGACGTGGTGTTGGCAGAGCAACGCCTGACACAAGCTCAGTTGCAATTGGCTGAAGCCAGGGTCCAGGCCGTCTTGGCTTGGGTCAAGACGATGACATGGACCAGTATCGAACAAGAGCCTGTGCTGCAGCAATTGGCGCTGCGCTTTGGGCTTTAACCGTTTGAAGATATCAAATGTCAACATCCCCACATTCATCTTCAGCTTCAGGTCGCACGCTGCTGAATACTGTGATTGGCGCGCAATCTGCTTTGCTGTGGCGCGCGGGGGTGTTGAGCTTGATTTGTGGTTTGCTAGTGCTTGCACCAATGCTTTATATGTTTCAGGTTTATGGTGGCGTGGTGGAGAGTCGCAGCAAGTTCACGCTGGCCATGCTTTTTTTGATGCTGATTTGGGCTTTGGTCGTTCTGTCATTCATGGATTGGTACCGAAGCAAGTTATTGCGTGCTTGTGGCGTTCGAATTGAAGAGGCATTGCAGTTAAGCGTTTTTGATGCCACTGTCAATGCCCAACTGAAAGGAGGACGAACTGGCTGGGGACAGCCATTGCATGATTTACGGCAACTGCGAGAGGTGTGGTCAAGTCCTGGCATTCCAGCACTGATGGAGCTGCCTTTGGTGTCGATGTTCATACTCATGCTGTATTGGATGCACCCCGTGCTTGCCCTCACAGCCTTTGTGTGCGTGGCGATTCAAACCTTGGTGGGTGGTTGGCTGTTGAGGCGTGCGGCTCCCAATGTGGGGGCTTCACAAAAGGCTACGACACAAAGCGAAGCCATCGCAAACACGCTGCTGCGGCATCATGCAGTGGTAAGAGCTATGGGCATGTTCGATGCCATCGACCAGCGCTGGCGCGAGCAACATCGCAACGCTTTGCTTACAGGGTTGATTGCTTCCAGTCAAAGTTTAGGCTTGGTGTCAAGCTCAAAAGCCTTGCAAATGGGTTTGGGCTCAGCTTTGTTGGGCCTAAGTGCTTGGCTTTTGCTCGAGCATGACTTGTCAGGTGGCTCCGCCATGATGATCGTGTCCTCCACTCTGGGTGGGCGAGTGCTTGCGCCATTTGCACAACTATTGCTGCATGCGCGAACCTTGATCAATGGCAAAGATGCGGCGCGACGCTTGCAGCTTTTGTTAGATCAAATGCCTGCAAGTGCGCCCCCGATGTCATTGCCAGCACCAAAGGGGCATCTTCTTGTTGAATCGCTGTCTGGCGGAGCGCCCAATGCAAGTGGTGTTGGTTTGCGTGGTGTTCAATTTGAATTGAAAGCTGGTGAAATTCTTGCTGTTTTAGGTGCAACAGGCAGTGGTAAATCTTCGTTGGCACATTTGCTGTTGGGCATTTGGCCTGCGTTGTCCGGCAAAGTTCGATTGGACGGCGCAGACGTTTCCCTGTGGCCGCGAGAGTCCTTGGGGCCCTGTCTGGGCTACGTGCCACAAACCATCGAGCTGTTAGATGGCAGCGTGTGGGATAACCTCACACGTTTCGATGGCAGTGATCTCAGCACCTTAGACACACATTTGGCGGCATTACCTAAAGGTTGGCTCGACTTTGTCAATGATTTGCCAAACAGTTGGTTAACCAAGATAGGTCCTGAGGGTGAAACGCTCTCAACAGGACAAGTTCAACGTTTGACCATTGCGCGGGCACTGTATGGTCAGCCTAGTTTTGTTGTCATGGATGAGCCCAACAGTGCCCTGGATGACTTGGCAGGTCGACAACTTGCAGAGCTGATGGCTGTGCACAAAGCACGCGGCTGTACCTTTGTGGTGATGACCCATCGCATGCCGCTGGTTGACTTGGCAGACAAAGTGTTGTGGTTAGAGCAAGGTGTACAAAAGCAATTTGGCCCCAAGGACGCTGTGCTGGCTCAATTGCGATTGGGGGCCTCTGCATGAACCTCAGCCAGTTTCGCGGGATGTTGGTTAAATTGCTTGGCTTAAATGGTGCCATCACGGTGCTAATGCTGTTGCCAACTTTGTACATGCTGCAGGTGTTTGACCGCGTCATGGTCAATCAAAACGTGTTGACCTTGGTTTTTGTCTCGCTCATCATGCTTTACCTTTGGGCAGTTTTGGCTCTGGGCGACTGGTTGCGGGGGCAGTGGTTGGCGCAGTTGGGGACGCAGCTAGATGAGCAACTTTCCCCGCTGGTTTTTCGCGCTCGTTTCTTGGATCTGCATCGTGAGAACCATCTCAATGATCGTCCGCTGAATGATGTCTCCACGCTCAGAACATTCATCACTGGCCCAATGTTTCAAGCTTTGGTTGATGCGCCTTTCGCGAGTGTGTATTTAATTGTTCTTTTCATGTTGCACCCCTTGCTGGGAGTGACTTCTTTGGTCTTGTTGGCAGTTCAAGTTGTGCTGGCTGTGTTGGGGCATAGAGTTGTCGAGCGACATGCAAAACAAGCCACGGAACAGCAACATGTGGTTTCAGTTTTTTTGAAAACAAAGCTCGCAAGCGTTGATGTCACCTATGCCATGGGTATGCTGAGTCGGCTCAAACAATTGTGGCGTGCGCATCATGAAAATGCACAACAGTCTGCGCAAGCCAGTAGCGAAGTTGCCACTGTTTTTGCCGATTTGAGCAAGCTATTGCGTTACGTTCAGCAAGCTGTTTCGTTGGCGGTAGGTGCTGTATTGGCAATGCAAGGTGAAATCACTGCCGCCTCCATGATTGCTGCAAACGTGTTGATGTCGCGCGCGCTGGCGCCCGTTGATCAATTGGCCGGAGGTTGGCGTCAAATACAAGGAGCGCGCAACGCCGTTGAACGCTTAACCCAATTCCTCGAACGCACATCCCTGGATGTCGATCGAAAGCCGGTGGCGCATGTTGCTTCTGCTGAGGCAGGGGTTGAGCTCACTTGCCAAAACCTGTCGCTGCATATGCCTTCGAGGCGAAAGCTGGTGTTACACGATGTCAGTTTGCTGTTTCCTGCCGGCACACTGACGGTCATCATGGGGCCCTCGGGGTCAGGTAAATCCTCGTTGGCCAAAATCATGGCGGGTGGTTTTCCCGCTGACCACATCAACGGCGCTTGCACCATCAATGCGCAACACATACAACTGGGCACGCCTTGGTTAACTGCGACACAGTTTGGTTATTTGCCTCAGTCTGTGGATTTGTTTGATGCAACGGTTGCGGAAAACATTGCGCGGTTGGGTGATGTTGATCCATCGGCTGTGCTTGCGGCCGCAAAAGCCACTGGTTTGCACGACTTGATCCTTGCGTTACCCAAAGGTTACGACACACGCGTTGGTGAGTACGGTCGCCGACTTGCCGGAGGTTTTCGACAGCGGTTGGGGCTGGCGCGCGCTTTGTATGGCGCTCCACGATTGCTGGTGTTAGATGAGCCTGACGCCAATCTCGACCTGCAAGGAGAGCAGGCGTTGGTTGAAACTTTGTTGGCTCAAAAAGCGCAAGGTGTGACGTCGATACTGATCTCCCATCGCGCGCATTGGTTAGAGCGCGCGGATCGGTTGGTTGTACTTGCGCAAGGTGAGGTCCAAGCAAGTGGGCCTTGCCAAAGCGTGCTAGCAGCCTTAAACAAAAGCAATTAGAGGGTTCGATGAAACAAGCTACTCAATCATCCATCTTGGACGAACTCGATGGGTCCCGTTCATTCAGACGCGCCATGTCGATTTTTGTTTTGGGGTTCGGCGGTTTTGTGGTGTGGGCTGCTTTCGCTCCCTTGGCTGAAGGTGTTCCTGCCCCGGGGCAGGTCACCATTGCAACCAAGAGAAAAGCTGTTCAACATTTGCATGGGGGGATTGTTCGAGAAGTGGCCGTGCACGAAGGACAACTGGTTGCGCAGGGTGATCTGCTCTTCAAACTAGATGCGTTGACGGTTCAGGCGCAGCACCAAGCCGCAAGCAGCGAACTCTCGGGTTTGCAAGAAAACCAGTTGGCTCAACAAGCTGCGTTGCGTGGGTTTGAACAATCTTTGAGCAACCGACAAGCGCAATTGCAGCTGATTGAGCAAGAGCTGACGGGGGTGCGCGATCTGGTGCGTGAAGGCTACGCGCCAACAGTGAAGTTGTTGCAATTGGAAAGCAGCAAGATGGACCAGTTGACCGCCATCAATGATTTGCGAACCAATGTCATGCGTTCTAAGCAGTCTTTGTTAGAAATAGAACATCAAAAAGTCGCCATTCAGAAAAAAATCTTGGCTGTTGCACAAGATGTGGCCCTACTAGAAATCCGTGCGCCTGTTGCGGGTCAAGTCGTTGGCCTACAAGTGCAATCGGTGGGTGCTGTTGTGCAACCTGCTCAGAAGTTGTTAGACCTTGTGCCGCAAACCGAGGGCTTAACCATTGAGGCGCGTTTTCAGCCCTTGCAGATCGATCGCATTCAAGCCGGGCAAGCGGTCGATATTCGATTCTCTAGTTTTCCTCACGCGCCACAGTTGGTTGTTTCGGGTCGCATCATTTCTGTTTCTCAAGATGTCCTGACTGACCCTGATGGCAAGCAAGCCTACTATTTGGGGCGCGTGGAAGTGACCGAGCAAGGCCTTCAACAACTTGGCGCTCGTGTAATGCAACCAGGCATGCCTGCTGAAGTGATTGTTCTCACAGGTAGCAGAACCCTTTTGCAGTACATCCTTCATCCCTTGCTCAGGCGTTTGGCTGCATCCATGACCGAAATCTGAGTTTTGTCTGGGTCAAATGGGTCGATTTGAACTTTCAGACATTGGTCTTATAGGTTAATAAAAATACAAAATTAAGCTATTAATAGTCATTTAATCGATTTTGATACAAATTTGACGCAGGCAAAATCATTATCATTTTTGGATGCTTAGTGTTAATATGTCCAGAACAAACGCTGATATTTGACACGCTAAGAGGTGCAATATGCCTATAGAGACTGATTACAACACGCCCGTCGCTGTTTCCACTGATGCGGGTGCGCAGCAACTTTATCGAGATGCCGAGAAAAAACTCTACATCGTGACAGGCACGACCAAGTTGCTCATCAAAGAGCAGTGGGGTGATTACGCCCCAACTTGGATCGAAAACGGTTCGTTCAGTGGAGACAACTACTACGACAAGCGCGAAGCCATAGCCGTTGAGGCTGTCAAGGATTCTGCGGGCACGATCACAGGCTACAAATTGGCCGTCAAACGCGTTTACAAAAATGGCGATGCACCCGAGCAAGTCATGTGGGATGTGCTCAACATCGATGCCCAAGGCAAGTTAAACAGCGGCTACTCTGCGCCCAATGGCCAATATGTGCAGCTTTCGGTTAACGGCATCAACTCCATCGCCGCATTTGAAACTGTGTTTGACCAAGACATCAACGGTGATGGTGTCAAGGGCATCAACTACGCGCAAATGAGTTTGCTGGGCACGGACACAGTCGGTACCCGGTTGGCCAGAGACGCCGACAAAGGCTTGTACATCGTCAAAACAGTAGGTAGTGATGGCAAAGTGACAGAGGCTATACCCGTATTGGGCAGCCTTGAAAGTAGCTACCAAAATGGCAACGAGTACAACAAAAGAGAAGCCATTGCCGTTGCAGAATACAAAGACAGTTCGGGTGCTGTTGTGGGCTACCGTGTGGCGGTGAAATCTGCCAACAAGTGGGGTTCCAATCCAGAGCAAATTACCTACGACATTGTCCAAACTGACTTGCAAGGTCGTCAGATTTACCAAATGGCTACGCCATCTGGCATGAACGCAGACACCAATGTCTACGGCGTCAAATCTCTAATGCCCTATGAAACGTTGTTTGATCAAGATTTCAACAACGACGGCATCAAGGGCATCAATACCAGCAAACTTGACACCTTATCAACCGACAAAAATGGTGCGCAACTTTTAAGGGAAAAAGACAACAACGCCCTGTATTTCAAAGTCGGCACGGACATCAAGCCGCTGCCCAACTCTGGATGGATGGAGAGCTACAACAGCTACGGCGCAAACAGCTACAACAAGCGTGAAGTTGTGGCCATTCAAGAGGTGCGCACGAGCGACAACACCATCAAAGGGTTCAAGATTGCATTCAAGAGCACCTACAAAAACGAGGGCCAGGACGCACAGGTCACCTATGAAATCAACACGCTGGATGCCAACGGGCGCCAAACATGGGATGGCACCAACTCATCCCTTTACAACCTCAAGTCGTTGACGCCTTATGAGGACATGTTCGATGAAGACTTCAACAATGACGGCACTACTGGCATCGACGTTTCCACCTTGACAGCGGTGTCTACCGACACCGCAGGGGTCAGATTCAAGCGCGACAGCGACAAAGCGCTTTATGTGGTCAACGAAACCAACACCAAAGCCACGGCCATGCCGACCGATCTTAATTTGGAGTACGGCAACAACTACGGCTACAACTATGGCAGCAGCACCGACTACAACAAGCGCGAAGCGATCGCGATCGAAGCCGTGAAAACACAAAACGTGATAACTGGCTACAAAGTGTTGATGAAAAACGCTAGCAAATGGGGCGCCAATGCAGAGCAGGTCACCTACGACTTGATGACATTCGATGACAAATTCAAGCAAGTCTGGGGCACCACAGTTGGCAGCACCTATGTAGATCCCAATATCTACGGCGCAAAATCACTCATGCCCTTTGAAGAGTCCTTTCAAGAAGACTTCAATGGTGATGGGGTCAAACGCATCAACGATGCCAAGTTAGAAGCCATCACAACAGACAACAGCGGTGCGCGCTTGTACAGAGAAACTGGTAACAAAGCTTTGTATTTCAAAGTGGGTACAGAGTACAAGGCCTTGCCCAATTCGGGCTGGATGGAAAACTACAGCGAATGGACCAATGGCTACAACAAATCTGAGGCTGTTGCCATTCAAGCCAAGGGCTCTGGCTATGTGTTGGCCATCAAGCGCACCAACAAAAATGACAACAACGACGCGCAAGTCACGTACGACGTCATGAGCCTTGACGCCACGGGCAAGCAGTCCAGTGGCATGATGGCCACCGGCGCAAGCCCCAGTGGTAGTGGCAGCACAGATGCATGGGGCATCAAGTCTTTGTCGGCTTATGAAGAAGACTTTGATGAAGACTTCAACGGCGATAAATCTATCGGCGTCAACGCGGCCTCACTCACGGGCATCGAGACAGACACCAAAGGTGTGGTGCTCAAGCGGGACAAAGACAAGGCTTTGTATGTCGTTCACCCCGACGGCTCCAAACCTGTTTTGTTGCCCAACTCAGGCTGGATGGAGTACAGCAACAGCTGGGGCACCAACAACTACAACAAGCGCGAAGCCATCGCTATTCAAGAGGTCAAGTCGGGTGGTTTGATCACGGGTTACAAGCTGGCCATCAAGCAAACCAACAAATGGGAAGGCAGTTCAGAGCAAGTCAGCTACGACATCTTGACTCTAGATGCCAACCTGAAACAAACCTATGGGTCCAGTGGTGCCAATGGCATGTGGAATGACCCCAATGTGTATGGCGCTAAGTCGCTCACCCCTTACGAAGACACGCTGCAAGAAGACTTCAACAAAGATGGTGTCACAGGCGTCAACGTTGCAAAGCTCACGGCCATCGCAACAGATACCCAAGGCGTTCGCCTCATGCGAGATGCTGACAAAGCTTTGTACATCGTTGCCGAAAATGGTAAGCAGGCCATGCCATTGGCTAACACCATGAACGTGGAGTACAGCAATGAATGGATGAATGGCTACAACAAGCGAGAAGCTGTCACTATCGAAGCCATCAAAACCAATGGCATCGTCACGGGTTACAAACTGTTGGTCAAGCAAGTCAACAAATGGGACACCAACGCCGAGCAAGTTTCATATGACTTGTTGACCTTAGACGAAAACGGCAAGCAAGTCTATGGCGGCATGAAAGATGGCGCTTGGAGTGACCCAAACAGCTATGGCATCAAATCGATTACCCCTTATGAAGAAGTCTTTCAAGAAGACTTCAATGGTGACGGTAACGTTGGCGTTCAAGTCTCTAGCCTCACCCTGTTGGCTACTGACACCTATGGTGTGAAGTTGGGGCGCGACGCTGACAAAGGTTTGTACATCGTCAATCAAGAGGGCACCAAAGCTTTGCCTGTCACCAACGCAGGTTGGCTTGAATATGAGAATACTTGGGGTGCTAACAACTACAACAAACGCGAAGCGTTGGCGGTTGAGTCGGTCATTGAAAATGGCAAATTGGTTGGCTACAGCCTGGCCATGAAATCCACCAACAAGTGGGAAAACAACCCTGAGCAAATCACTTACGATGTCATGCGCATCGATGCACAGGGCAAACTCACCTACGGTGAAACGGTCGACGGTGTTTGGAAAGACTACAGCGTGTGGGGTGCCAAGTCATTGGTACCACACGAAACAGGTTTCCAGCAAGACTTCAATGGCGATGGCATCATTGGCATTGACCCTAGCAAGCTCACGGCAGTCGACACCGACACCAAAGGCATGACTTTGGCGCGCGACGCTGACAAAGGCCTGTACATCCTAGATACATCGTCTTCACCCACCAGAGCCATAGCCATTACCAACGCTGGTTGGTTGGAGTACAACAACAGCTGGTCCACGACCAACTACAACAAGCGCGAAGCCATTGCAGCAGAAGCGGAAAAAGACGCTTTGGGCAACGTCACGGGTTACAAGGTGGCCATGCGTTCTACCAACAAGTGGGACAGCAATCCTGAGCAAGTCACTTGGGACATCATTCAGCTCGATACCAAAGGTCGTGTCAATTCAGGCGCCATGACGTATGGCTCTACCAAGGAGTCCAGCATCTGGGGTGCCAAATCCATTGCGCCGTATGAAAAAACATTCAATCAAGACTTGAACCTTGACGGCAGCATCGGCATCGACATCAGCAAGCTCGCCAAGGTAGAGACAGACACTTTTGGTGTCGAACTTCGTCGCGATGCGGATCGCGGCTTGTACATCGTCGAAGGCCAGGGCGCAGAGGCTACTTCCACACCCGTGGGCACATCTGGTTACATGGAGTACAACAACGCTTGGGTCGATGGGTATAACAAGCGTGAAGTGGTTGCCGCTGAAGCTGTCAAAAACAGTGCCGGTGTATTGACGGGCTACAAAATTGCTATGAAAGCCAGCAACAAATGGGGTTCTGGCACCGAGCAAGTTTCTTGGGATGTGTTGACCTTAGACACAGAGGGGCGTCAAGACTATGGTCGAAACGTCAATGGCATTTGGACTGACCCCAACATCTATGGTGCCAAGTCGATTGCCTCCTACGAAGACATGTTTGGTCAAGACCTCAATGCGGATGGCAGTATTGGCATTGACATCAGCACCCTCACCAAAGTGGCTTCGGATACGCGAGGCGTCGGTTTGCGTCGCGATCGTGAACAAGCCCTGTACTTGATAGACACCCTCAATGGCGTTGAAGTTGCCCGAGCCGTTGGCAACGGCAGTTGGTTGGAGTATGACAACAGCTGGAGTGGCAACACCAACAAACGCGAAGTGGTGGCTGTTGAGGCCAATCCAGCAGGTACCGGCTACCGCATTGCGATCAAGCAAACCAACAGTTGGAGCGGCTCAAGCGACGTGTCTTGGGAGGTCATGAACCTTGACGCCACAGGCAAGGTCACGTGGAATTACAACGCCGGCAACTTCATCACGCGCAAAGCCAAACAAGTTGAAGAAGCGGTCCAAGAAGACCTCGATGGTGATGGCGTGGTCGGCGTCAGCTTGGCTGATCTAGAGCTCATCTCGACCGACAAAGGTGCTGAGCGATTGGCATGGGAAAAGAACGACAAAACACTTTTCATCTTAGAAGGCGTGGTAGTTGCTGACAGCGTCATATCCTCTGTGCTGCGCAAAGTGGCGGTGATCGACTCGGCGGGCACAACACCTCAGCTTGAGTCCCAGTCATCTTGGTGGGGTGGCAGCGCTTCTACCAAGGTGTATGCGGTCGCCAAACAAGACTTGGGCAGTGGCGACTACCAGTACCGACTGGCCGTTAAGGTTGATCGCACATCATCCAATGACACCAGCACCAGTTGGCAAATTCACACCGTCACCAAAGACGGTGTGCTGGATTGGTCGAAGGTTGCCACCTCTAACAACCCTGATCGCTTTGAATCGTTGTTTGGCATTGACTTCAACAACGATGGCGACATCAGCAGCGGCATTGGTGCGTTGACCAAAATAGACACTGACACGCAAAGCGTCTTCTTGAAACAAGACCAGTTTGGTACGCTTTATATTTATGACGATTCAACAGGCGCCGCCAACCAAGGCATCACCTACATTGTTGACGCCAAAGGTGGTTCGCCCAACTTTGACACTTCCTCTGGCAATGTCGTCGCTCAATCGTATGCGGTCCACAAAATGGCCGATGGCAGCTACCGTTTGGCTGTTAAAAAGACAGACACCTCCAGTGGCACAGACACGGTGAAATGGGAGGTTCATACGCTTTCCAAAGCCAATGCCAACTTTGAAGCAACGATCGAGTGGAGTAAAACCAAATATTTGAACAACGACAAAGACGTGGAGGTCTTGGTCAATCAACACATCGACAAAGACAACACCATTGGCTACCCAGTTGAAGTTCCCAACACCGTTTCAGGTGACGAAGGTTCGGTCAAAGCAGCCGTTGATTCGCAGGGCCGTTTGTTTATCGAAGACAAAAGCTTGGCTGTTTCGCCCATGGCCGTCATCGATGGCAGCGGCGGTAGCCCAAAGTTCGAAAGTGATGTCAGCACTACCGATGCCAACGGCAATGTTTCGCGCTTGCTCAAGAAAGTGGTCGCAGCAGAGTCGGTTGGCAGTGGGGACAGCAAGCAATACAAAGTGCTGGTTACGTCAACCGCCAAGGAAAGCGGTAAAACAGACGTTGTGACATTTGAAATTCATGATGTCAGCAAAGACGGGGTGGTCAATGATGTGCCCGTTGTGACTCCATCCATCTTGCGTTGGGAAAGTGTTTTCAACCAAGACTTGAGCGACGACGGCAGCAGTGAAGGCGTTCTGCAGCAAGACTTGAATGTCTCTAACGACCCAGACATGAAAACCGACAAGTACGGTGCCGTGTACGTCAAGTCAGGCGCCTTGTTCATCCCAGTTTTGGACAGCACGGGTGCGAATGTCACATTCGCCGAAAAACTCAGTGTCAATGGCACGAGTTTCGAAGCCAAAGCTGTGGCGGCCGAATCGCACAAGGTTGACATAGATGGGGTTGAGCAAACTGAGTTGTTGGTTGCTGTGAAGATTGATGTCACGCTCAACGAGCAAACCTTAACCTCATGGGCGGTGCACACCCTAGACGTCAACGACGCAGAAGATGCGGCTGATTGGCAATCGGTTGACTACTACGACGATGCCACCGCCTTGACACAACTGTTCCAGCAAGACCTCTCCGTGGTCGGTTGATTTGTGCGCTAACCCTACAAGGATTTATTTTGAGAGCCGCTAAACACACCTCCTCAGGCATTTTGATGGCCTTGCTGTTGCCCATTCTCGTCAGTTGTGGCGGTGGCGGAGGAGGGGGTGGTCCCGTTGTTGAAAACAATGGTAGCAATAACATCAGTGCATCCCCTGCACTCGGTTGTTTTGAAGATGGGGCCGAAGTCAAAGCCTTTGACTTGGCCGGTGCTTTGTTGGGTACGGGGCTTGTCAATGCGTGTCAAGTCTCCGTCAATTTGGGTGCACACACCGGGCCGTTCATTCTCAAAACGATGCCGGGCAAAAAATACTTTGACGAAAAAACCGGTGCCCTGAGTGCTGCGCCTTATTCGGGCAGTGGCATCTTGTCGGTTGTGCCCTCTGTCACTGCTGGCAAAAACTATGCTTTGAACCTGATCACGCATTTGGTCGCAGCTCAGGCTGGCATTGATCCTGCCTCACCCAGTTTGACGGGCGTTGCAGATCCCGTGGCGGCCATTGCCAGTGCCAAAACAGGTGTGTTGACCATGCTCGGTTTGTCCGAGGCCGATTTGGGCGGTGACTTGTTCGCTTCGCCCACCGTGTTGAATGGTAGCAACGCCTTGAGCGGCAGTATCACTGGCGCTAATTTGTATGGTGCTTTGTTGGCTGACTTGGCCGCGTCTGCGTCGGGCACACCCGGCGAGCAAGCCGACGAGTTGTTCACGCTTTTAAAGCAAGCCAAGTCAAGCAGCGGCTCATCCAAAGCAACCACTTTGGTTTCTCTCTCCAACACTTTGGTGGGCTCACTCTCGCGCATCTCTAGTGGCTCGTCCCCCATCTACACGCAAACCTATTTGGGCAAGGGCTCTACCAAGCCCACCAATTTGGATGTGACGGCCATTAAATCCAGCGTCGAGAGCGCCATCAAAACCACGGCCAGCGTTGACAAAGTTTCTTTGGTGGCAGGCAATCAGCCCCAAGTAGCGACGGTGGTTACAAGCGCAGGCATTGTGGTTGTGCCTGACTTGGGTCAATTTAGTGCCAAAGCGCTGGTTGAGGCTTACAACGCTGAGACAGGGGTGCTGATTCCTGGGGCATCTGCTCTCACCAACAGCACCGGTGTGGCCGCCTTGGAGCTTGGTGGCTACAGTGGCTCCATTGTTTTAAAAGTCACGGGTGCCAAAGACGTCACTTTCTACGACGAGGGCCTGGCCAAAGACGAAGCGTTCACCTCTAGCGACGTCTTGCTAGGCCTAATTCCTGCGAGCAGTATCAAAAATCAAACCTATTACAGCGTGAATGCGCTCACGCATATCGCCAGTGCATTTGCAGGTGTGACAGCCAGCAACCCAAAGGTGGTTGTGGCCAATGGCGCCAAAGTGGATCAGGTTGTTTATGAAGCCTTGGCTAGGTTGCGTTTGATGTTGGGGCTTGGGTATGCCACCATTGGCGACCTTGAGGCGCGCGTCATTCTCAATCCGCTGACCGCTACCAGCCCGTTGTCTTCCACGCAAGTGGCTGCCGGTGTCAATACCAGTTTGTCTGGCGGTTATTGGTCGCTGTATTTTGCTGAGTTGGCTCGCTCTGCTACGGCAGCAGGACATTTGTTGCGTCCTACTCTGTGGGAAATGACCAAAGCCACGCATGCTGAAATTTTGAGCAAAAAAGGAAGCTACGCCAGCCTCAGCAACTCGGACAACGTGGTGGTGCTCAAAAAGGCGTTGGTTGCCGTGGGTGATGACGACTCTTCATTTTTGAGCAAGTGCACACGCCTGTCTTCTTCTTTGAGCACAGACATCAACACCCGTTTCAAAAATGCCAGCACTCGCATGAAATTTGATCTCGCTACCGGCTCAACCGAGCTAGAACAAATGGTTGAAGAGTTGCGTTTTTCAATCGGCCTCATTCAAAACAAAGGCCAAACCCCAGCTGCCTTTGCCGCCAGAACCCTGTCAACCTGCCCCAAATAACTCAATAAGCCGCCAACAACTCATGCAAATGCGCACGGTGTTCAGCCACCGTGTAGGGCGACAACAGCCCCAGCACATGCTTGGCACCTTTGAGCAACGACTGTTGTGCGCTTTGCGGCTCGAGCGCATGCCGTGGGTCGCGCACATACTCGTAGCTCAACCACCAGGTCAGCATCACCACCATATGCGTGGCTGACATCTCGCGCTCTGAGGAGTCCATCTTCAAAATGTGGCTGTGCGCCAAGCCATCTAGCAACGCACGAAACGCGGTGGTCTTGTGCAGCAGGGCATCTTTGACGTGCGTTTCTAGGCGGCGGTTTTTGCTCAGCAAATCGTTCAAGTCGCGGTACAAAAAACGGTATTGCCACACCAACTCAAAAAGCGTGTGCATGAAAAACCAAGCGTCTTCCACATCGCGCACACCCGGTGCAGCTTCTAGCAACTCGTGCAAGGCCGTTTCATAGCGCGTGAACAGCGCATTCACCAACTCATCTTTGGCCGGGTAGTGGTAATACAAATTGCCCGGGCTGATGTTGAGCTCAGCAGAAATCAGCGTGGTCGACACATTGGGCTCACCAAAGCGGTTGAACAGGTCCAAGGTGACCTCCAAAATCCGCTCAGCCGTTCGTCGTGGAGCCTTCTTTGCCATATTTCCTTAATTGGCTTCATTAATTGGGGTCAGATCCCAATTAGTTAACTCAATTTATTATTTAGTCGCAGTTTTTTTCACAGTGGCTTTTTTCGCCAATGTTTTTTTTGCTGCAGGTTTATTTGCCACCGGTTTCTTTGGGGCTGCAGCTTTGGCTGATTTGCCCAGCTGTGCTTCTAGGGCTGCAATGCGCTCGTGCAGGGCCGCCATGTCTTGCGCATTGGGAATGCCTAAGCGCGAGAGCGCTTTTGACACACGGTCTTCAAAAATGTTTTCTAGTTTGTCCCACTGACCTGTAGCACGCTCGTTGAACTGATGAGCGGCTTGGCTTACTTTTTGGCTCGCCTCGGCCATTTTCTCTTCAGCCGTGCTTTGCACTTTGCGCTGCATCGTGATGCCATCCGTCACCAGCTTTTCAAACGCCTTGGTGCCGTCTTCTTGGGCCTTGGCAAACGCGCCTAAACCGGCCAGCCAAATCTGCTGGGCTTGTTCTTTCACTTTGTCAGTGGCGGCGGGGTCGAAAAAGGGGTTTTTGGTTGACATGTAGGCAGTCCTTCAAACAGATGCTTCTACTGTAGCGTTGAGCCGCCAAGAAGCCAAGCCGTTGAATAGGAACGCCAAACATTTGCTTTTCAGCTTGTTGATATGGTTCCATAATGGAACCTTGCGGAACCCTTGTATTGAAAGGCAATGAACCATGGCGATTAACGTCAAACTATCCGAAACCCTGGTGGAAAGCGCCAAGCGATATGCTGCCATCGAGCATCGTTCTGTGCCTAAGCAAATTGAATACTGGTCTCAGATTGGAAAAATCGCAGCGGATAACCCCGATTTGCCATTCAGCGTGATTCGAGACATTTTGATTGCTGATCAAGAAGATCCTGTTGGCAAGTACCAGTTCGGCTGATGCGTGTTTTATTTACACCCACATTTGATCGCACGGTCAAAAAGCTTCATCGTCAACAAAAACTAGACCTAGACATAGCGGTAAAAACCATTGTCAGCCAGCCAGAACTGGCAGACACCAAGGTGGGGGATTTGGCGGGCTTCAAGGTCTATAAATTTAGAATGGTCAACACGCATTGTCTCTTGGCATACAGGGTTTTAGACGCGCAAACCATCAAGCTGTTGATGGTCGGACCGCATGAAAACTTTTACAGAGATCTCAAAAGAGTAGAGGATTGTTCAAAACCTCCCTCACGCTGAATCAATCCCCTAAGGTCTTGTAAACAAAAGCACAATCAACTATAATTGTACTGTAAGCAGTACAAGTTGGGGATCCATATTATGCGAGTCGTGAATTTTTCTGAGGCAAGAAGCGGTCTAAAAAGTGTGATCGATCAGGTCATCGCAGACGCTGATTACACGGTTATCGCACGGCGAGATGCGCCAGATGCGGTGTTGATGTCGCTCGATACCTTCAACGGGCTGATTGAGACTGTTCACTTACTCAAATCACCGGCGAACGCTGCACACCTGGCGCGCTCGTTAGAGCAATATCGTTCTGGTCAACTTCAGCAGCTGGATCTGATGGATGCCGGCTGAGGCAAAGCCCCTGAGGCTGACTTGGACCTTGGCTGCGTGGGAGGACTACACGTACTGGCAAAGCCAAGACAAAAAAACGCTCAGGCGCATCAACGCACTGATTAAGGACACGCTTCGAAAACCATTCGAAGGCATAGGCAAACCTGAGCCTTTGAAAGAAAACCTATCTGGGTTTTGGTCACGCCGTATCGATGACACGCACAGGTTGGTTTACTGCGTAGATAGCGAATCACTGGTCGTCATAGCTTGCCGGTACCACTATCAGTAAATCGGGATCTGACCCTGTACATGGAAGCATGGGAGCGGTCATCCGATAGATTACGACCTGTTGATCGTGCGAATTTCATGTAATACAATAATTACATTAAATACAAAAGAAGCACTATGGCCGTCTCCCTTCGATTAGATCCACAGATTGAGCAACGTCTCGATCATCTTGCCAACCAAACAGGAAGGGCAAAGTCGTATTACTTACGTGAGCTTATTGAGCGTGGCTTAGACGATCTTGAAGACTTCTATCTTGCAGATGCCACCATGGAGCGAGTGCGTAAAGGGCAAGAAAATGTGATCGAAGCAAGTGATATAAGGAAATCGCTTGACTTGGAGCATTAAGTACACCGAGACATCCCTGCGTCAACTGAAAAAACTCGACAAATCAGTTGCGTTACGTGTGCTTGACTACAAGGATGAGCGGGTTGCGAAGTTAGCAGATCCAAGGGCCTTGGGTAAAAATCTAGTCGGTCCCAAAATAGGCTCTTACTGGCGTTACCGAATAGGCGATGTTCGCGTGATTTGCGACTTGCAAGATCAAGCATTGGTCGTTTTGGTGGTTGAAATTGGACATCGGCCAGAGGTGTATCGGTCTAAATAGTTCGACTGAATAATCGGGATCTGACCCCAATTAAGTCGTTCCTCCAAAAGTTATACTTCGCAGCAAATGCACACCCCCACAGGCGAAGGTGCTTGGTATGCCGTGCACACCAAGCCAAAACAAGAAAACAGAGCGCTCGAGAACCTGCAAAACCAAGGGTTTGAGTGTTTTTTGCCGCTTCTAGAGGTTGAAAAAATCAGGCGCGGCAAAGTGCAAAAAGTGGTCGAGCCCATGTTCAGCCGCTACCTCTTTATTCAGCTCAACGAAACTTCGCAAAACTGGTCGCCCATTCGCTCCACCTTGGGTGTCAGCAAGCTGGTCAGTTTTGGCCCACAGCCTGCCAAAGTGCCGCACGAGCTTATTCAGCTGTTGCGAGATGCGCCTCCTGCCGAAATGCAACGTTTGTTTGCCCCAGGCGACTCAGTGCTGATTGTGGATGGCCCATTGAAGGGGCTTGAGGCCACCTACCAAGCCCACGACGGTGAAATGCGCGCCATGGTGCTGGTCGATTTGTTGGGCCAACCCCAAAAACTCAAAATGGCCCTGTCAGCTTTGCTTGCTGCACCAATCTAAACACGCGCAACTGCAAATCATCGTGCCAACGCAACCGCTCACCTCTATTCCCCAACATGTTGCCATCATCATGGACGGCAATGGCCGTTGGGCCAAGCAGCGCCACATGCCTCGCACAGTGGGCCATGCCAAAGGGGCGGCCATCGTGCGCGATTTGGTCAAGCACGCTGCCAACCGTGGTGTGACCCACCTCACCTTGTTTGCCTTCAGCACCGAAAACTGGGGGCGGCCAGACGAAGAGGTGTCTACCCTCATGGGGCTTTTCATTCAATACCTCGAAAAAGAGATGAAAGCCATGCAAGCCGAGGGCGTGCGCTTGCGCGTGTTGGGCGATATCAGCCGTTTTCCGCCCGAGCTGCAAGAGCGCATTCATGCTGCCGAGGCGGTGACCATCCACAACCACACCATCACCCTCAATGTGGCCGCCAACTACGGTGGCCAGTGGGACATCGTGCAAGCCGTCAAGCTCTGGCACCAAGCCAACCCAGGCCAAGACCTGCAAACCCTTGAGCCAGATGCCCTGGCGCAGCACCTCAGCACCGCAGGCATGCCCGAGCTTGACCTGCTCATACGCACCGGCGGGGAATCGCGCCTGAGCAACTTCCTTATTTGGCAAGCCGCCTATGCAGAGTTGTACTTCACCCCCACGCTGTGGCCAGACTTTGACATCGAGCAGTTTGACCAAGCGCTGGCATGGTTTGGCAGCCGTG
>JACCDN010128943.1_pt1 | contig 19585 bp, 14 predicted proteins | sample 7441691 | NCBI WGS metagenome assembly JACCDN01 (sample SAMN15323439, study PRJNA562643) | freshwater metagenome | isolation source: river surface water | place: USA:Blue River Watershed | collected 2017-08-16 | reverse complement strand
AGAAGCAGCCACCTTGAGACCAGTATACATCCAGTAATTTTCATGAGACTTGTCGCTCATAGGACCAAGAACAGGAACATCTCTAACAACATTCTTGACATTATCCATTTCAAGAACCCAACAAAGAAGAAGGGTAACAACTGCAACCATAAGAGCAAAAGCCCACTGAGAATACTGAGCGTCCATTTTAATTATTTAGTTTTTATAAAATATAAATTAAATTATATTGTTTATATATTTAATCAATATATAAAAAAATAAAAAAATAATTAAATAACTTTTCGGCAAGCCGAAAAGTTGGGATGTTCGACACTCGGCAACTTTGTTGCCTCGCTACCTCTCACATCCCTTCTCTAAAAATAAAAAAATAAAAAATTAAAATAATAAAATAATAGATTAAAAAAAATAAAAAAAAATAAAAATAAATTGAGAATAAAAAAATAAATTGAGAATAAAAAAATAAATTGAGAATAAAAATAAAAATAAAATAAAAAAAATAAATTGAGAATAAAAATAAAAATAAAATAAAAAAATAAATTGAGAATAAAAATAAAAATAAAATAAAATTAAAATAAAATAAAAATCAATAAAAATAAAAATAAAATAAAATAAAATAAAATAAAAATAAATTAAAATAAAATAATTTATAAAAAATAAAATATATAATAAATATTTATAAGAAAATATAAAAATAAATTAAAAATGTTAAATAATATTGGTGATGGTATTATTAATGGTATATTTGTTTTTATTATTATGGTGTTTTTAATGATAATGACTGGTAAAAAAGTAAATGAAATTGGTAGTTCAGAAACACAATATTATTTTAAAATAACAGTTATATCTGTAATTATACTACAGTTATTTACTAATTTTATTAATGGAGATTTTAGATATTGTCATAGATTAATTAATTAATAAAATTTATAATAAAAGTCATAATTAAATTTAATTAAATTTAATTATTATCTAATTTTTTTCTTAGTTCATTAATTCGCATTCGAAGTGCAAAGTTATCTTCATCATCAATAATAGAATCTATTTTTGATTCAGTATCTCCTGATTGATGATAAATACTACTTAAACTAACTTCATCATCATAGTTTTCAATATTATTAACAAACCTATTAGTATCATTTTCGTTTTGAAGATTATTAAACATAATAATAGTTTCATCTTCATTATCCTCTTCATTATTATCTTCATTATTAAAAATAGTATCATTATAAAGTTTTTTGAATTTTTCATAATTATTTTTATTATCACTTATAATTTTTTTCATTGTATCATTATAATTTTCTTTTAATATTTCATTATTAGTTTGAATATTATTAGTAGTATCAAAAATATTACTAATAATATTTACAGTATCATTATTAAAATTTTGAGTTGTAAAATTTTCATTAAAATATATAATACTATCAATTAAACATTTAATATTTTTTCTAATTTTAGAAACAGTTATATTATCTCGAATTAAAATATTAATAGGATGAAGATAAATATCATTAAATGAATTAACTTTAATATTATCTTTAACTAATTCAGAATACTTATTAGATATAATTTTATTTAACTCTTCAACATATAAAAGAATTTCATTAAGATTTTCAATACAAGTATTAATTTTAATAGATATATTATTTGCACTACTTTTATCGGAAAATATTTTAAAATTAAACTCTTTATTCTTTTCATTATTCTTTTCATTATTCTTTTCATTATTTTCTGAATCATCTTTTACATCATCTTCTGTATCGTTTTCTGTATCATTTTCTGTATCGTTTTCTGTATCATCTTTTACATCATTTTCTGTATCGTTTTCTGTATCATCTTTTACATCATCTTCTGTATCATTTTCTGTATCGTTTTCATTATTTTTTTTATTAATCATTTCAATTGAATTTTCATCAATATCATCATCTACAGTATTATTATTTTCGTCATCATTATTTCTAAAAAGAAATTTATAAATGTAATTCATTTTTAAAATTAAAAATTGTGTATAAAATATATGATATATAAAATATATCATATATATTTAGATAATAAAATAAAAATACATTTTATTAGATAATAAAATAAAAAAATATATTTTATTAGATAATAAAATAAAAATACATTTTATTAGATAATAAAATAAAAATATTATAATTTAATATTGAAATAATTCAAATATTTTTGTTAATATTTTAACATATTTAATTTCTTTAATTTTTTGTTTTTTAATATTTTTATTATTTAAAAACGAATCAATAAACATTTCCTCTGTTATAATTTCTGTATTATTTTCTGTATTATTTTCTTTAATATCAACATATTTTTCAAATTTTGTATTAATAAATTCTTCATAATTATCTTTTTTATTAACTAAATATTGATATGAAAATTTATTCAATATTGTTTCAGCAATATTATTAGAAATACCTTGAATACAAGATAATATTTTAATTTGATTTTTCCGATTAAATGGAATATCATTCATATAATTTTTAACTTTTAATGCTTTATTTTTTCCAAACATCATACCTGAAGGATATCTTATAATAGCAATTTCTTCTATAGTAAAATTATTTCGTAATATATCAATAAAATTGATATTATTAGATAAAATATTAGAAAATACTGATGAAATACCTGATATAGTATTAATCATTTCATTTAATATATACACGTCATTCTTTTTAAATTTTACAAATAAATCACTTACTTTATTTTTATTATTCTCTTCATTTTCAATATTATCTTTATTTTCTGCTTCATTTCCATTCTCATTTTGATTTTCATTATTATTTTCATTTCCATTCTCATTTTGATTTTCATTTCCATTCTCATTTTGATTGTTATTTTCATTTTCAATATTATTTAATTTATTACAATTATTTTTTCTGTTTTCTTCTAAAATTGGATTTAATTTGGCAAAATTTTCACGGATAATATTTTTTTTATGTATTGAATTATAATTTTTAATTAATTCAAAAATTCTATCAATAGTATCATTTTCATTTATTGTATGTATAATATGAATATTATCATTAAACATTAAATGATCTAAATGTGTTACCATACTTGAATATGATAAACTTTTTTTATTTCCAACATGTAAATTTCTATTAGGATTAAATTTTCCTTCAATAAAATAAATATGTTTACAATCAACTGATAAAATTTTTTCAACATTTTTATATCTATTACCAGTTATAGTACTTGCTAAGTCTTTCCATGTTTTTCTTTCAATAATAAAAATAACTTTTGAATCTTTAATATAAGCAAAATCCCCAACTGTCATACTTTTCATTGATATAATAATATCATTTATTTTATTTATTTGTTCATTTTTATTTATTTTATTATTAATAATATCTATAATTTTTCTTTCTCTATTATCAATTATTAATTCTTCCATTTTATTTTTATTTATTTTTTTTTATCTTTATTTTTTTATTTTTTTATTTTTTAATTTTTATTTTTATTTATATAATTTATAATAAATAAATTTTAAATATTTATTTTTAAATATTTATTTAATTAAAAAAATAAAATTCTTTTATTTAATTAAAAGTTGAAAAAGTTATTAAAATATATAATCTTCTAATCCAAATTTAACGCCAATATTCATTGCATTAAGTTCTTGAATAAATAATTTACTACTCCATGAACTTGGAACTTTAACAATTTCTTCTTTACCATTACAATCTTTAGAATTACATTTATATTTATTTTTTTCTTGATTAAAAATAGCATATTGTCCACAAGTTCTACAAATATAAACATTAAATCCATCAGAATGATCATAGAATTTTTCATTAAGGAATCTCATAGCACCATTAGCATTACAAACATCTTTTTCCATTTCACCAATTTTAAGTCCACCCCCGCTAGATTTACCACTTAATGGTTGTCTAGTTATAGCATCAACAACTGGCTTACGTACACTATACATAGCATCAACTGTAAATTTTTGTAATCTTTGATAATATGTTGGTCCAATAAATATTTCAACATCAATATATTCACCGGTTCTTCCATCAAGTAATTTTTCATTACCATAACGATTATATCCTAATCGCTCTAAATCATTACCAATTTTATTAATATCTGGTTTATTAAATACAGTGGCATCAGTTATAATTCCATCCATGGCATTTCTTTTACTTTCAAGTGTTTCAATTAGTTGTCCAATTGTCATTCGACTTGGAATAGCATGAGGATTAATAATTAAATCTGGAACTATACCATTTTCAGTAAATGGCATATCACATTGTTTATATGTAATTCCTACAACTCCTTTCTGTCCTGAACGCGAACTAAATTTATCACCAATATCAATACTTCTAACACTTCTTAAAGCAATTTTAGCAATAGTTATATCTTCATTATTTTTACAAATAACTGAATTAAAAACAGACATTGTTTCATTTCCTTTATAAATTAAACTTTTATCAATATATTTAAATTCATTTTCAGTTTGAGATTTAGGCATTGGAGCATATTTACTAACTAATACATCATTTTTATTAATAATTCTTTTATTAGGTATAACACCATTAATTAATTTACTATAATCAGCATAACCTTTATAATCCATAGTTTCAGCTTGAATTGAAGTTCCGAAAACTTCACCTTTATCTAAATCAGTTTGCTCATAAGTAAAATGACTTCCAACATATAAACCCCTATCAATTGCAGATTGATTAATAATCATAGAATCTTCTTGATTATATCCACTAAAAATTTGAATAGCAACAATGGCATTACTTCCAATTGGCGACATATAATTATTAGCCATTGTTCTGACAATTGGTTCTTCACAATAATATTGCAAAAATCCTTCTTTATCAATTCTGTATGGCCAATTATTAGCAAACCAACCACAGGCTTGTTTAACTTGATTAGTTTGATAAATAATACGAGGCCCTTGATTATGATTAGCATAAGGACTAGTTAAACAAGGAATACCAATGATAGCTTGTTCGATATCACAATGTGTATAAACACATAACATATTATCACTATTTTCTGTTAAAGTATTAATATTAATAGCAATCATACAATTTTCATGTTCTTCTGGTGAAATATATTCAATAATTTTCATCTTATGAAGATCTACCATATTTAATTTATTTTCACCAATTTTTTGAATAATCTCTTTTGTAATTAATGTTTTTTGTTGAAATTTTGTATTTGATTTTGATTCAATTCCATCATTAAAATATTCAGGATTATCAATATTATTATAAACAATTAAAAGAGGTCGAGTAATTCTTCCAACATCAACCCAAATATAAATTTCACTAACCATAACATCATAATAAATGGTACAATACGGATCAATTAATCTATTTCTTCTATGTTGTCGAAGAACTCGACAAACTTCTTGAGGATTTTGAACAACAGCAATATAGTCTCCATTAACAAATAACTTTTTAAGTTTATTTTCATAAATAAATTTAGGTGTAATTTTTTCTAAGTGAAACATTTTATAGTTTTTCGAATTTGCTGAATTTGTTGAATTTGCTGAATTTGTCGAATTTTTTAAATTTGTTGAATTTGTCGAATTTATTGAATTTATCGAATTTGTTGAATTTGCCGAATTTGTTGAATTTTCACACATTCGTAAAATATAATCTTTCATTAATTCATTTGAACTTGCTTGGCAAATTGATGATGCAATCGTCATTTGTTTTTTCATTCCTACACCTTCACCTGATACTAATGATTGAATTAAACAAATATAACCAATATATGAAGGATGTGCACGACGCATATCATCTGCTCGTTCTGATTGTTTGCTACTACTTGTATTAGCAATATTAATCTGTCTTCCAACACTAATAATATTAATATCATTTTTTCTATGTAAAGTTTGACTTGATAATCTATTAGGAACTTGTCTTCTTAAAATAGTGATTGTTTTATCACCTGTAATAATAGATTGTTGAAGTGCTTTTTCAAATTCAACTCCATTAATAGCTGTTGTAAATGTTTGAGCTAAAGGAACTTGTGAAAAACTCATTGATTTAAAATCTTTAATAAGTTGCATCCTAAGTGGTCTAACAATAACAAAATTAAATTGAGTTTTAAAAATTTTAGCCATACTTGTTCCTGCACTATGAACTCTTTTATTTTTATATGAATCTCTATCAGTGCTTTCAATACTACCATATTCAACAAGAAGAAGTTTATTTACTAAATGACCTAAGAAAATAATTTTTTTATGTCTATGTTCTGGATAAGTTCCAATATGTGGAAGTAAATATTTATCAAATAGATTTAAAATATTATTATTAAAATATTTTAAAGTATTGTCATCTCGTTTTTCAAAATTAGCATTAATAGATGATATTTCATTAGCCATAAACTTTAAAATTTCAACTTGATTATGAATATTTTTAGCTCCATCTAAAGCTTTATATGAACTATTAAATGCTTTTTCAATAATTTGTCGCATATGTAATGAAACATTTTCTTTATCATCATAACAGATATGTTCAACAATTTCTTTATCAGAATCAACACCTAATGCTCTAAATAAAATATAGAATGGAATACTAACATTTCTAAGTTTAATATTAGTAATTTCAAATACAATATTATTATTTGTTAATAATTTAACAATTAATTCTGAAGAATTTTCAAAATAATCACCAGGCTTACTGATAAAATCTCCATGACAAATTTCATCTTTATGACCAATATTTTTATATACGTGAAATTGATTAAATGTTAAACTTTCAACATTATCAACAACCCATTCATTACCCTTACAAATAAAATATGCTCCTTTATCATTATACGCATGATGCATAAAATTAAGGGCTTGTTTAGATTTATTATAAGTATTACAACATTTGGAACCAACCATAATAGGAATATTTGTCGCTTTATATTTATTAATATGTTCGGTTCTAACTTTTGTAGATCCATCTTTAAAATAAGCAGTTGCAGTAATAACTGCATCAATATAAAGAGGTGCGGAATATGTAAGATTACCAATTCTAGCCTGAGTTGGTGTAAGCATAGATTGTTTATTAGTTGTAAAATTAATTATTGTAGGTTGAGTCAATTCGGCATTCATAATTTCAACCAAAACATGAATTCTATCAATTAATAAATCTTCAGGTGTTTTAGTTCTTTCATTTTTAATATTAGCTTCAATAACGAAACCAGAAGTCATAATTTGCTTAATACCATTACTAATAAATGAATTAAAACTTTCTAAATGATGTGCAAATTCACCTTTAGTTCTCAGTTCATTATCCAATAAAATCTGTAAATCTTCATTAAAAATTTGATTAATATTTCTTTTATTATTTTCATTTTCTTTTTCATTTTCTTTTTTATTTATTTTAGTATTATCATTTTCTCTATTAATTTCTTTTTTACCTTCTTTTTTTAAATACTGCATTATATATAATTAATTTCTTTAATAAAACCGAAAAATTATATATCTTATATTTTATATTATATTATATTTAAATGTTTATTTCAATTTTTTAACTTTTTAATTTTGTAAAAGGTTCAAATTAAAAAATAAAATAAAAAATAAAAAAAAATATTAATATTTTATTTTTATTTTTTATTTTATCTATATAATATTATTAATTTATCTATATAATAATATTAATTTATCTATATAATATTATTAATTTATCTATATAATATTATTTATAAATACTACCACAACTACAAATATAAATTAACTCAGAATCCACACCGATTCTAATATACTTCATATAATCGCTTGAACATTTTTCACACCTTTTCTTAATAATTGGTGTTGTTGGATCTTTTGTAACATTTTGAATAAATTCATTAAATTTATGCTCAGCTTTCTTACCTTTAAATTCTATACTATATAATAATGAATCATCATCATTAGATTGTTCTATACTTCCACATGCTGAACAATCATAAATTAAATTTCCCGTTGTAGTATTAATATTTAATAAATTTTTACAATAATTACAGAACTTCATTATATAATTTTTACAAAATAAAAGTTATAAATAAAGTTAATTATATTATTATTTATTTATATATTTCAATTTTTTAAATAAAAAAAATAAATAATATTTATTTTTTAATTTTTATTTATAATATTATCAGAAAACTATAAGTTTATTATCAGAAAACTATAAGTTCATTAGCAGACCATTCTTCATATTCATATTCTGAAATAAATCTACGAACTTTAAGTGGGCACTTACCTTGTTTTAATTCTTCTTTAGCAATTTCTTCTTCAATATTTAAACTATTACTTTCTATAATTTTTGTAGCATCAATAAATGTATTAGGTATTTCACTTAATCCATTACTAATTTGTTTAGCTCTTAAAGAAATAATTGCGGTATATTCAAAAATAGACATAATATTAGTAGTCATTCTATTATTATCATCAATTTTAGTTAAAAACTTATTTTTTTTAGTATCTTTATCATCAATAAAAATAGGATAATCATCTTCGCTTTCAGTATCAGATTCTAAATCATTTTCACTTTCATTATCAGAATCTAAATCATTTTCACTTTCATAAGAAATATCATCATCAATATCAATATCATCAATATCTCCATCAATTATATCTTCATTATCACTCATTTTAATAAATAACTTCTTAACTTTGTTAAGAAGTTATAAAATAACTTTTAACTTTTAACTTTTTTAAACAAGTTGAAAAGTATATTTATATTATTAATATACTTTTCAATTTTTATTTTTTAATCTATTTTAAATTATTATAAAATAAAATAAAATGTTCACAAAAACAAAAAATAAAATTGTAGATATTTTTATTCATATAAAAATTTTATTCATAAAATGTCATTTATGTAATTCTAATATTTTAATAGAAAATAATAATAAATATAAATTAATTAAAAATAAAAAATATATTAAAAATGTTATAATAAACTACAATATTAATGAAATTATAACTACTTCATATATAGAAAAAATAACTAATGAAAAAAAAATTTATTTAAAATTTGTTGAACTTAAAACAAATAAAATATATAAAGTATTGATTGATATAGAATCAAATTCTTATATTGATTATAATAATAAAAAACATTTTATAGATTTTGGCATTATAACATTTGAATCAATGATTAAAATTGCAAATTTGAATCCAAAATCAAATTCAAATTTGAATTCAAATTCAAAATCAAATTTAAATTCAAAATCAAATTCAAATTTAAATTTAAGTTTGAATTCAGGAACATTTATATAAATATATTAAATTTGTAAAATATATATTATTTGTTAAATAAAATAAAAAACAATATTACTATTAATAAGTTCACCACTCTTATTAATAATAACACTGTAATTTTTTTATTTTACATATTTTACATATTTTACATATGTTATATTTAATATATACTAATAAATCCAAAAGTGTGACTAAAAATAGCACCCAGATCAAATCTAAAGAATATATATTAGATATAACATTTATATATTATATATTTCATTTTTTTTTCACATAATATTTAATATATAAAAATTTATAAATAATAAAAATATTTAATATTGGAATTTTTATTACGTTCATTAATTTCTAAATACATTAATTTATGTTGAAGCTGAGTGCATAAATTTTGAATAGAAGCTTTATAATTAAATATATTTTTAATATTTTTTGGCATTTTTTCATCTAATTTATCTAATAATTGTTTTAATTCATGTTTTGATTTAGTTAAACATAAAACACCTTTTTCAGTTAATCTATTATCATTATGTTTATATATTTTATGAGATGGACTTCGTAATTTGAATTTTATAATTGTATTATTTTTAGATTTTTCTAAATACCCTACAATAATATCATTATCTTTCCATTTTTTACTATTATCATTAATATTTTTTTCGATAAATTTATTATTTAAATATATTTTAGGTCTGTCTGATAAAATATGACCGATAGGTAATAAATTACTACTAACTGTTTTGTTAGGTTTCATATCAACCATATAATTATACATTTTACTATAAATACCCATACATTTTTCAGGACACCAATCACATATATTAACACCAATACCTAATGTAGATGGAATTTCTTCACAATTATTTTCACCTTTAGTGGAATTTATTAAATATATTTCATTTAAATTAATATTTTTTGATATATATTGACTATATTCAGATGGAATTTTATCAGCATATAATGTTAAGTTATGAACAGTATAGAATATAACAATTTTAAAATACATATTATGATATTCAGATTTAATTTTCATTTGATTAGTTAAATAATTAAAAACATATTGAATACTTTCTTCTAATATTTTAATATGAAATGATATATTGTATAAAGTTAATATATTATTCATATCTGATATATGATACGAATAATATTTATTCATAAATTTTTCTTTTTTAATTTCATAATTGTAATCATTATTTAAAACATTAATATAATCTGAGATATTAAATTCAGATACAGATAAGATATTATTTGTATATTGTTTATTTATGTTAATTATTTCAGGAACTATTAAATTATTAATAATTTTGATAGGCATAGCAATAAACATTTTACTTGGTGTTTCTATTAATTTATATTGATTATCATCAATAATAATAAATTCATTATTTTTATTAGTTAAACTATTATTAAATTTGTTATTAACTATAATATCAACTTTATCTGAAGAATTGGAATTATAACATAACATATATAAAGCTACATTAAAAATATCTTCATTTATAAAATTTGTATTATAATTTAATTTAATACCTAAACTAACTAAATATTCATAATTTTTAACTAATTTAAATAATTCATTATATGAATAAGCATAATTAATTATATATAAACATCTAATAACATATAAAATAACATTTAATTCTTTTTTCGCACCACCATTGGTATAAAATGTAGATAAATCCAAATCTTTTTCAGATTTTATACTATTAATAAATTTATTAATATCTTTTGGAATATCAAAATATAAATCAGAAAATATTTTATCATTATTTGATTTAAGATTATTTTCATAATTAATAAAAATATCAAATGCATTTTCATTAATAGTTCGTTCTATTATTTGAACTTGATTATAATCTATTATTTTTTGTAAATATTTATACTCTTCTGAATTTTTATACAAATTTTTCATTTGTTTTTCTTTATTTGATTTTATTATTTCTTTTGAATGATTTATTTTATCTAAATCCTTAAAGACATGTATATAAATTTTAACAAAAACCTTACGTTTTTCAATTGGTAATTCAATATGACTATTTTTTCTTCTACATCTTCCTATAATTTGAATTAAAGTAGGAATATTATCTGGTCGATGCATAACAAACATATTTCTAACACATTTTAAATCATAAGACTCTTTAATTTTTTGAGAACCTAATAAAATCATAAATTTCTCACCATTAATATTATTACTTGCATTAAACTTTTCTATACTTTTGTCAATAACATACTTATCAATTTCACTTGTTATTGTAATAAATCTAGTTGGTAAAAATTGATGAGTATTATTAGTTTTATTATTTTTATTATTTTTATTATTTTTATTAGTTTTATTAGTTTTATTAGTTTTACCACCACTTTTTTTATCTTCATTATCAATTCTATTAAAAACTTGATCCATAATATCATCAATAAAATCTTCTTCAATTTCTCTATTATTTTCATCTTCTTCAATTTCTCTATTATTTTCATCTTCTTCATTATTTTCACTTTCTTCATCTTCTACATTATTTTCATAATTTTTATATTCTCCATTATTTTCATCTTCTTCATTATCAAATTCAGATTTACCTATTTTATTATGATTTTCTAAAGTTTCACCGCAAATACTACAAATTGTAGTATTAATAGGATTAGAATATTCATCTAAAATTCCATTATATTTAAGTATTTCTTTAATAAAATTTACACCGCTTCCATATACAAACTGATGGAATATAAATATTTTACCTTTTTGTTTTTTAATATTATCTAATATGTCGATTACCATTTGATAATATTTTTTTGAATATTTTTGCAACATATTATTTTTAATATTTAAAAATTCACCTGTTACAGTATAATTATTACCTTTAATATTAGTTATATCAATTTTATATAATTTTTTCCATTCTGAAGATGCATTAATTAATTTATATTTAATATCATTATTATCATACATTCCATAATTTTCACTTATTATTTTATTTTTACTTCCTGGTAATTCTTGTTTTTCTAAATTAGGATTTTCCAATACATAGTCATATATATATGTTTTATTTTCTTTATTATTTTCTTTTTTATTTTCTTTTTTATTTTCTTTTTTATTTTCTTTTTTATTTTCTTTTTTATTTTTATTAGAATTTGATTTTGAATCTAATTTTAAGTCTGAATCTAGGTCTGAATCTAAATCTGAGTCCAAGTTTGAGTCTGAATCTGAGTCCGAGTTTGAATCTGAATCTGAATCTGAATCTGAGTTTGAATCTGAATCTGAGTTTGAATCTGAATCTGAGTTTGAATCTGAGTCTGAATTTGAATCTGAGTCTGAATTTGAATCTGAGTCTGAATCTAATTCTGAATTTGAATTTAATATAGTTTTACTATGAAATGGACTAAGATAACATTTATTAAATAAAATTCCATTTGAGTTATATTTTTCTGAATTATCTAATTTTTCTCCAATAATTTCTAAATCTGGAAAATGTTCTGGATCAATATCTTTAATGTAGCTAATTTTTTTATATGTTATTTTTTTAATTAATTCGATATTAATATTATTAATATTATCTTTATTTGTAAAGATCATTTCTCTCGTTATTAAATTATTATCTGTATCCGAATTAAGTAAATTTAAAATATCAACAATTTCTTTAGGATTATTATTTAAAATAGTTGCACTCATAAAAATAGCTCTAATATCTGTTTTATAATATTGTAAAACAATTTGTAATGCAATACCATAATTATTTTTTTCATTACTATTATAAACATTATGAATTTCATCACATATTAAAATACTATTTTTTAAACTTTTAAGAATATTCATATTAAATTTTATTTTACCTTGTTTTAATAAAACTATAAATTCACTTTCATTTATATCATATTTTTTAATTTGATTATCAAAAATAAATAATCTATTAAAAAATTCTTTATATCCATAAAATTTAAAAAATCCATATCCTTTTCTATTTGAAAATCTCTTTTTAATATTTGAATAGAAATCCCTTAAAATTTGAATATCATTACTATTATTGTAGTTGAATATATTTCTTTTAAGAATTTCTATCTTTTTAATTTCATTATTATTAACAAAATTAAATTCTGGCCTTTTAAGAAGTTCAGATTGAAATGCTCTTTTAGAAAATCCAATAACAAATACTGTTCCAATATTATTGTTGTCAATATTTTTTCCGGAAATAATGCTATTTTTTTTAATGAAATTCATTGCTACTAAAAGAGCAGCAGCTGTTTTACCAACACCTGTACTCCATTTTAATAATAATCTATACGATTTAGTATCTGGACTCATAAATAATTCAATAAAATTTTGATAATTACTAGGTTGAAATCCAATATCAACTTGATCTAATTGTTTTATATTAAATGAATTTAGTATTTCCGATATTTCTTGATCATTTTTATTATCTTTATCTACAATTGGTAATCTATTAACAAAATATTCTTTCTTTTCAACAATATCTAAAATATTATTCATTTATTTTTTATTTTTTAATTTTTAACTTCTATAAAAGTTATTAATATATTTTTAACTTTATATATTTTATATAAATAAATAACTTTTTATTATAATTAAAAATTTCTTAATTTAAATAGTTCTAAAATATGTAAATATTATATTATATAATAGTTTATTTGTAATTAAAATATAAATATGAAGTGTAAAAATAGTTATGGAATTATTTTATATAGATATAATATTAGAAATAAAAATTATGAATATTTATTAGTTAGAAGAAGAATTTCTTATTCATTTGCAGAATTTATTAGTGGTAAATATGAAATAAATGATATTAATAGATTACAAATACTATTTAATGAAATGACAAATAGTGAAAAAATAGATATTTTAAGAGGTGATTACGATAGTTTATATTATAAATTATATTTACAATATCCTCCAAAAATTTATGATAAATTTATATTTGGTAAAAATAATAGAGATGATAATTACTTTAATTTCAATAATAATTATTTTAAAAAAAGAGAATGTGAAAAGGATAACATTTATAATAAATATGGAAATGAAATTAAAAATAATTTTAAAAATGAAAATAAGAATGAAAATAAGAATGAAAATAAGAATGAAAAGAATATAAAAGAAAAAAATGTAAGTTTAAATGAATGGTATGAAACATATCATGAAGAAAAAAATATTTCAGAAAGTGAAATTAAATCATATTTAAGACAAAAATATACTTATGATAGACTTTTTAATAAAAATAAAGGTATATTTCTTAAAAATTTAATTAATAATACTAATAATAATGGATTGTTATATGAAATTCCTAAAGGAAGAAAAAATAATAAAGAAACAAACCTAGAATGTGCAATTAGAGAATTTCGTGAAGAAACTGGCATTAATTTTGATAAATATAATTTATTAACTAATGTTAAGCCAATTAATCAAAGTTATATTTGTAATAATGTTATTTATTATACAACATATTTTGTTGCATATACTGATAGTCAAGAACCAATAAAAGTAAAATTTAATGATAAACAACAAATTAGTGAAATTGATGAAATTAATTGGTTTAATAAAGTTGAAATAAAAGTAATTGATATTAATAATAGAATATATAATATTATACGAAAAATTAAAATATAAATAATAATAATAATAATAATAATTATTATTATTTAAATTAATATTTTTTAAATAATTTTTGTTCTTTTAAAGCTATATTTTCATTATAATAATTTCCTAAATAATAAATATCATAATCATCAATTTTTTTTTCATATAATTTATGTGCTAAAATTATATCTTCTATATTTTTTTCATTTACTATATCTTTATTTTCATCTTTATTTTCATCTTTATTTTCATCTTTATTTTCATCTTTATTTTCATCTTTATTTTTATTTAATACTAATTTTCTAAATTTATCAATCCATAATTGAATAAATAAAAATCTTATTATAACTACTGGCAATGCAACCGTAATTGTATTTTTATAATATGGAAATTTACAAACAGGTATAACATCATATTGTAATGAATTATAACAATAAAATAATACAAATTCCGAATTATCAATATTTAATATTATAGTATATCTTAATAATCTAAAATCATAAGGTAATTTAATAGTATTTTCTTTATATGTTATTAAATATTCGGTATAATTTTGTATAATTTCTATTATTTCTTTAATATCTAATATTGTTATTGAATTAAATGTATTAGAAATATTATTATTATTATTATTATTATTATTAATATTATTATTATTGAAAAATGATAATCCTTCATTCCCAATTAATATTATTAAATCATCCTGAAATAATTTTCCATTTATTATTTTTTGTCGCAAAAATTTAACGTATGAATAATTATTTATTTTAGATTTGGATTTTATTTTAGATTTGGATTTATTATAATATTTTCCACCTTTATAATTATTTTCATCTTCAATTTCATCTTCAATTTCATCTTCATCTTTATTTTCATTTTTATTTTCACCTTCATCTTTATTTTCATTTTTATTTTCATCTTCATCTTTATTTTCATTTTCATTTTCAATTTTATTTTCAATTTCATTTTCAATTTCATTTTCAATTTCATTTTCAATTTCATTTTCAATTTTATTAATAGATAAATTTTTAATAAATTTTGAAAAAATCTTTTTTTCTTTAATTATATTAATATCTTGCTCGTCTTCTTTATCTAAACTATAAATATTTCTATACATTTCAATTAATTCAATTTCTGGAGGTATATATAAATCATTTGAAACAATTAATCTAAAAATATCAATTTCTTTATATGGTTTAATTTCTATAAATTTAACAAATTCAATATTATCAATATAAATAATATAATTTCTATTTTCAATTAAAATATTTTCTATTTTTAAAAGCTCATATAATTCATTTGAATCATTTTTAATATTATTTGTATATATAGATGTTTTATAATTTTCATTATTAACTTTATATAATTCTAATTCAGTTATTTCATTTTCATTTTCATTTTCATTTCCATTTTTATTTTGAATTATTTTTTTATCAGATAAAGGATTATAATTCATTAATAATTTTTTTTCTTTAACAAAATTATAAACTATGTTATTTATTTTAGTAATATGATATTTTTGTTCCTTAATTATTTCTGAGTATTTATAAAACTTAATAATAACATTATCAATAGTATTATTTAAATCTTGAATATTATCCTTAAACATTATTTATAATTATTTATATATTATTTATATATTATTTATATATTAAAATGGATAAATTATTAAATCTATTATATAATAAATTACCAAAATCATATTATATTGATATTTATATTAATTATTCAGAACTAAATAAAAATGAAGAATATAATAATTCAAATTTAAATAAAATTAATAATAAAATTAATAATAAAATTAATAATAAGATTAATAATAAGATTAATAATAAGATTAATAATAAGATTAATAATAAGATTAATAATAAGATTAATAATGTAAATGAAAATAAAGAAACTGAAATTATTAAAAATATTAAGAAAAATTTATTATATATAGATACTAATCCTAGAAAAAAATATTTACAATGTTACGAGACTTTTAATATAAATCCAAATCCTAAAATAAGACATATAGGAGGTATTAATACTATTAAAATAGATTTAATAAAGCTGACTTCTATTAATTCTGAAATAAATATTAAAAATGAAATAAGTTTGACAGAAAATTTAATTAAACATTATAGTTCTATTTTAGAAATATTAAATAATCCAAAAATAATAGATTTAATTATTAAGGAAAAAAATTGAAATAGATATATGTAATATATAAACTAAATATAATAAATATATTAAATATATTAAACATAATAAATATATTAAATAAAAATGTCTACTTCTATTCCTGCTAGTGTTATACTTTCTCAAATGAATGAAAAAATTAATAATTTAATTGATAAAGTTGATGAATGTTTTAAGATTATTAAAAATATTAATGATAACGATATGAATAAAAATACTGAAATTCAATTAGTTCTTACTACTATTAATAATCAGCTTCAACTTATTTCAAGTTCAGCTGGTAAAGCAACTAAAACTATTAAAGAAAAAGCAATTGTTTCAGTAGAATCATCTAATAAAACTACATTTAATAATGTTAAAGACTGGGCTAATCACCAATATCTGACTAATCCCGATTTTGTTAGTCAATATTTTACTGAAGATGAAATTGCTAATGCTAGTTCTCAACCAAGTGTTTCATCTAAACGTGCTGCTGCTGCTAAGCAAACAGCTATATTTGAATATCTATATTCAAATATTAATGATTCTACTAAAGAAACATTGAATACACTTTATAATGAATATGTTGAAAACTTTCAAAGTAATTCAACTAATTCTAATGAAATTTTATCTGACGTTAATTCAACTGTAGCACCTGTTAAACCAACTACTAAAGGAAAAGGTAAAGGAAAAGGTAAAGGAAAAACTACTATGATTGAACAACCTGTAGAATCTAATATGGAAGCATCTGAAGATAAAGAAAATAATGAAAATACTGAGTCAACTGAAGATGTTGAAATTGTTAAAACTCCTGTTGGTAAAGGAAAGGGTAAAGGAAAGGGTAAAGGTAAAACTACCTAAATTATAATTACATATTAACTTTTTAATAATTAACTTTTTTTATTTTTTGATTTTAAAAAAAATATTATTAATTTATTTTTATAGTGTTTCATTTTTAGAACATTTAAGGATAACATTACCATATTTATTATATTTTTGTCCATCTTTATACCATTCTTCAGATTCTTTTTTTCTATTTTTATTATAATAAATTCTAGCCGGACCATTTTCATTATGTTGTTCAGCATCCTTATACCACACTTCAAACTTTTTATTTCCATTTTCATAATATAAAATAAAAGCCGGACTATTTTCATTATGAATTTGCCCATTTTTATACCTTTAAGTTTAATAATATTTTTGTTGTCCATTTTTTAACTTTTTATTTTTTAATTAAAAAGTTATTTAATTAAAAATTAAAAAGTTATTTATATATGTAATACAGTTTTCAATTTTTTATTTTATATATCTAAATTCTAGAATATTTATATTTTTTATATTTTTTATTTTGTTCTATTAATAAAAATAATATTACTACAATAATAAAAGATAAAGTTATCTTATAAAGTGTTAATAAAAATTCTAAATAAATATAATTTTCAATTTCTGAATAAGATTTAAATGAAGCATATAAAGTATTATTTAAATATAAAAATGATTTTTCCTTATTATAAAATTTATTATTTGAATCAATAATATCATCGCAATTATAGATATTATTTAAATATATAGTTATTCTTGATTGATTTAAATTTAAGTTATAATTGAAATCAGATTTAGAATATTGTTTGCAAAATAATAAACAAACTAATTTTTTAATTAAAAAATTAAAAACATAACTTTTCAATAAAAATTGAAAAATTATTTAATAAATTAAAAAGTTATTTAATACAATATATGCATTTCACATCTACATCTTTTAATACTAGTTATATTTCCATCTACATCAGTTTTAGGACCATTATTAGTATAATGTAAAACAATAACAACATCTCGAAGACTTGCGCCACCAAATGTTTTTTCTCCGGAATTTATCATTCTAACTCCATCTAATTCAATATTATGAATCATTTTCATTGTTAATTGTACATATGTCATCATATTATTATTAACTATAAATGCAACATCAAATGGTTCATTTATTTTAACTTTGTTATTAACTTTATCAATTTGAATAATCATTCTTAGTTCTGATCTACTCTGATTATGTTGAAATAAATTTATCCATCTTCCAATAGCCATATAATTAATTGAATTGGAATCTACATGAATCCATCTGTTATTTAAATTAACATTTTGTGTTATATATCCTATAATATTATTATCTAACTGAACTACAATCATATTACTAGCTAACATAGTTCCACCATCTTCAAAATTTATTGGATATTTTAATGTAATAGTTGAATTCTGAAAATCTACTTCAGTTACTTCAACCTTATCAGATAATTTATATGTATTCATTTCAAGTAATGTTATTCTAGCAATATGATCTACTTCAATCATTCCTAAAACACTACTACTAACATGTAAAATAGCATCACCATCATTAACATCTTGAGTACATACACCAACTGATGTTGGATTTTGTGGTAATACATAACCATTTAAAATATCTCCACGATGCTCCTTTAAACACTGAAATTTTCCATTTAAAGCTGTAAATGGTATTTCTGTAATAAATGGATATTGGGTTATATTAGGAAATACTGTTAAATCTCCATTATTATCTTTTCCAGGCTTAGAATCAAAATTAACTCCCCACAAAGCATAAGAACCACCTGTTT
>JACCDN011193680.1_pt1 | contig 19588 bp, 13 predicted proteins | sample 7441691 | NCBI WGS metagenome assembly JACCDN01 (sample SAMN15323439, study PRJNA562643) | freshwater metagenome | isolation source: river surface water | place: USA:Blue River Watershed | collected 2017-08-16 | reverse complement strand
ATGGATGCTTTCGATAAGACAAAATCTAAAATGATATTGACTATAGATGAAGCCCAAGTGCTTGCGTATGAAGAAAATGCTCATTTTGCTCATGCTTTACGCGCTGCATTGGATGTTAGAAAAGAGCGAATTAAAGTTATTTTTGCAGGAAGTTCAGAAGCAACATTGAGAAGAATGTTTGGTGTAGCTTCTGAGCCTTTTTATAATTGGGCGCCTATAGAACCTTTTGAGTTACTGGGTTCAGAATTTGTGAAGGCCATGGTGGATAAGGTTAACAATATATGTAAGTTCCCATTGGATCTCAAAAAAGCGTCCGAAGCGTTTGAGCAGCTTAAAAATACGCCTGAATTTTTCAGAAGGTATATTGAATCATATCTTACTAATCCAGAATTAGGTTCCGAAACAGCTCTAGAACATACAAAAACCAGGGTATTTAGTGATAAAAACTTCAAACAACAATGGGATGCATTATTACCTGCCGATAAGTCTATTTTGCGTATGATTGCCGGAGGTGTTTCGGATTTGCACGGAAAATTAGCAATAGAGAAACTTGGGAATGAGCTGGGTATTGGAAGTGATGTGAATAAAAATACGATCCATAATGCTTTGCGGCGATTGAGTAATAAAAACCTAATAACTAAAATCGAATATGGAAAATATCAGTTTGAGGACGAGGGGTTTCTTGATTGGGTAGGGCATCTAGTTGAATAACTCTATTATAATCCTATGAATCAATTACTGGGAAACTCGGGTTATGAAGATTTGAAGGATAGTTTTGGCACTGTTGTAAGGGTGAAATATATATTTTATGAATATAATGCTTATTCAAAAATTGATGTCAGAGATAGATAACATTGGATTTAAAGCCCCAACATGTTATTGGAGTTTGTGTGATAATCACCCAATTAGATCACATGTCATAGCAGAAAACTTTTTTTGAACGAAACCGCTTCGCGGTAATTTTCCCCGCATTAGATCCCATCCCTGATTAACCTTCTGAGTGTATTTTAGATTTTTAGATAGGAGTTTGGGGCTCTGGGAGTAATGGAACGGCCAACCGACTTAAGGATTCTCTGGATCTCTTAATGGCCTTAATTTATCCATTTTGACTTCATCTGGCATAGAAAATGAATAACGTCCCAGCATATTAAAATGTGATTCCGCAAATGGTGAAAGTCTAACTGCAAACTGGTAAGCCACCAGTTCTACTGGTGAGACTCCAAGAGCTTTTAGCGTTACGGGAGTATATTCGGAGGTCTGACATAAGATAATCTTCAGTTGGCTTGATGAGCTAACAAAAGGAGATTGACCTATGTCAGAGTACCACAGTCTTTCCCATTCTAAATGGGATTGCAAGTATCAGGCCCTACGTTAAGACCTCTGCGCTGACATTGACTATGACCTTTTAATGTTTGGCGATCAAGAGAATACAAGAGGGTTTGATCATCACTGCTGATATCGACTTAGAAAAGTGATAAGATTGATGCATTTAGCGTGAGTAGTGTGGCAGGTAGTGTCGGTATTCCTATTGCGCGTGCTGCTGCAACTATTCTCATATTGGGACTGGTGATGAAAAATGAATACGATCATTGTCAATTTCGTTACTGTTTTGCTCTATACAAAATGAATTGTTTATATCTTGAATTAAGGCATTATAAGTAGGTTTTTCTCGCGACAGAGCCATTGTTTCCTCCTGGTCCATTTTATCAAAAATGGTATATCTTTTTGTTATTGACATAATAATGCTACAAATTTAGGTAGACATAGTAGATAATATTTTGATGGGTTTTGTCCATAAGAAAATACAAATTATTAGTTCTTTAAAAAATCGCTTACTATAGATTCGATTTATGAGTCTGTAGTATTATCCAGCTTTTTTAAAATAAAAACCATAAATAATAAGCATAAACAAGGATAAAAACATGAAATCCAAAGGAAGTATTACTGAGAATTTAAATAAAACCGTTAAGTTTTTTTCTACATATGTTTATGATACTACGAATCGATCTAACACGATAATGGCACATACCGCTGATATGGCTAATATCAGTATTCGCATACTTACCCCTTTTCTTGCTTTGTCTTTGCTACATAATGATGACACAATTGGAAGTGGCCTACTCTTGTTGTGTCCCTTAGTCTCGCCCCGTATCTTATCAAGAATCAAAGAGCGTGCTTTGGCGCCTGTGACTACTCATGTTCAAAGCCAACTAACTGCAGAATTGCATAAACAAACTTTTAATCAACCTTATAGTCAAAATATGAACTCAGCATCTGGAGATTTTGCTCAAGCCATTGCTTGTAATTATGGTAGCGTTGGTGCCTTTGTAGGGAAGTTTTATGGTGAAGTGCTCCCGTTCATGGTTGAGTCTTCAGCAATAACGGTTGTTTCATTAGCGAAATTTCAAATGCCTGCCATTATTATTCCATCATCTTTATTGATTTATGCTATTGGATTAGCAAAATTTCTAAAAAAATATGATAAAGCCCGTAAAGATAATATTAATACGATGTGTCAGAATTATGGTGATGTATTATCTTCAATTAGTCGACATAAAATGGCTAAACAATTTAACCAAATAGATTTAGAGCAAGCCATTGTCCAACCCGCATTAGATTCTTCGGAACTCACCTCTCAACGCGAAGAAGTTGTTCGATCTTATACAAATGCTTGGGGTACTTTTATTGGCTATTCTCAATTGGTAGCTTGTTTTATTTATGCGATTCATTTAAACCAAGAAAATAAATTAGGGGTGAATGATGCATTACTTTTTCTTTTTTTCTCTTATGTCATTGCGATGCTGATAGATAATATTTCAAACAGTATTATTGATATTACAAAAGCTTCTGTGGATGCACAAACAATTATTGAATATAGCGCACGAGCTGCTTCTTTGACTCACTCAAATACACCGGATGATCTTGTACTAGATGAAGCACCTGCTATCACATTTCAGAACGTTAAGTTTTCTTATCCGCAACAATTTCCTGATGAACCAGAAAATTCTATTTTAGAAGGTTTAAATTTTACAATTCAACCAGGTCAAACGGTTGCATTAGTGGGCAAAACTGGGGCAGGTAAATCTACTGTCACCCAACTATTGCAACGATTTTATGTACCGAAATCTGGTAACATCCTTATTAATGGCGTAAATATTAGGCAAATCAGCCAAGCCTCTCTGTACCATAATATTGCGGTAGTAGAACAAGGTGCGGAATTTTTAAGAGATACTTGGTATGCAAATATTAAGTACGCTCGTAAAAATGCAACAAATGAGCAAATAGTAGAGGCAGCAAGATTGGCTGGCTTAATTAGTGAACAAGAAGGGGTTAATGAACTCTTAAGTCGAAATGCAGGAATATCAGGTCATTCATTATCCGGTGGAGAAAAACAAAGAATAGCGATTGCTCGGTCCATCCTCAAAGGTGGGCTTATTTTAATTTTAGATGAAGCCACTTCCGCTCTTGACCCTGAAACAGAATTAAAAGTTCAAGAAACTATCAATAAACTTAGCGTTGGAGTTACTACACTTGTTATTACTCATAAGCTCTATTTACTATCAAAAGTCGATCAGGTTTTTTATTTAAAACAGGGAGCTATTATAGAAAATGGTTCTTGCGCAGAACTCATTCAGAGAAAAGGTGCATTTTATCAGCAATTGCATACTCAACTTGTTGAACAAGGTAGTGAGTTAACCCCAGAAGCATGGTTGCAATTACAAAATCAAAGCATGGCCAATCATAGCTTATCTTCAAACGTAGAAAAGCTCTTACTTAGAAACTGGACTTCTTATACTTCATTTTTCTATCAACCACCCACTCATTTGCTGAAAATGCAGAGAAAGGAACATGATATAGAAAATGTGGAGGGCCATAATATGTCAGATGATTGCGAATTATCTTCTTCTACTGTGTCTTCTAGAAGACCGTCAATAGCGGAAGTATCGCAATTTGTTACAACTAACACGAAAGCAGCTGGCTATTTTTAATTATATAAAATAATTTCTTTTTTATAAATTAATCTTTCTGAGTGAATATTTTCTTTTCGGCATTGGGCGATGAATTTTTCGGCTTCCAACAAAGGCTTGCTAGAATTATGTTCATCCAATGCCATAATATGACTTAACCACGGCTCTTGACCCATGGCATAAACATAAGCTTGTCGACAATGTAACGTTTTTACGATAGACCAGGCTTTGTGAGCATCTGAGCCTGCTAAACGTCTCGATTCATCTTGTTTACGGGTCAGATCTTGTGTCATCAATGGACCATACAACCATGACAAAGGAGCGCCTTCGCATTCCATGCCGATAAATAGCGTATCAATGTCACCGATGGTTTGATGAATATGCTGATAAAGTTGATTATCTAAATTATTGGAATCGGCTACAAAACAAAGTTTATTTTGATAAATACGCAATAAGTATGCTAATTTGGTTTGAATATTTAAACTAGCATGTTCTCCTAAAAATGGTAGTCCAGTAATATGGATAGGGTCCACTATGATTGTCTCAAATTCATCGAGCGTACCGACATTTTGAAATCCCAAATGCTTTAAAATATGCTTTAAGGAAGGATCGAGCAGCGATCCAATATAATTATTGGGCACAATGATTTTTTTAATTTTATGGCGTAATTGCAATAACGTTTCTATGGAAAAATGATCTTGATGATTATGAGTTATTAATACACAATCGATGATGTCGGGTAGAGAATCTAAAGAAAATCGTTCTATCGATCCAGGATAGGTGTAGCTGATCAATGGATCGATCAATACGGACGTGCCTGAGCTTTGGATTAGCACACAAGCATGTCCAAAATAACGAATTCTAATATCTTGTGCTGTATAATTCCTATTATCTTCGAGTAAAGGTGATGTTGATGTAAAAAGATTAATAAAATCGTGATCTTTCCTTTCTAATAAATCAGCAATGTACCTAAGTGAATTTGGCTGATATCGCATTGCAAACAAATCGTCTAAGCGCTTATCTGAAAAACTCATACTTAAACGAACATCTTCCCCGTCTTCTACTCTTGGAGTACTTAATGTAAAAGGCCGTTTATCGGAGTGTGTCTCGCATAATATCAAAGACTGATACTCATTTTTATAAAACTTTTGATAAATTAATGGTTCTATCAAACGGAGACTTGGGTGGTGATTTTGATCGTAGACCAACTCGCATAAGCCTTTAAGATGTTGTGGTATTTGTTCATACAAAGGTTCTAAAGAGTATCCTTTTTCATGTGTTAATAATGTCTGATTCAATTGATGTAAAGCGGAAAACAAATCAATTAGATTAGCACAGTTTTGTCGCGTTTCATCGATTAATTTTTTAATCTCTGTAGTCTTATCTCCTTCTAAATCGATAAATGGTCCTCCAATCATCGCCGGAATTTGATTGGCTTGTTGATGTAATTGTGGTGCTAGAATATAAGATTCCATAATTTTAAGATGTCGATTGACAATATTAGAAGCTGCTGTATGAGGCGAAATAAGATAACTCCATGCGTACCAATTCCAAATTAAGGGCTCAGCTCTAACATTGCTCTTCAAATAATAATCTTCCATGAAAAATTCCTTATCAAGTTTAAAATAGGCTATTTTCTATGAATTTCAAAAAATTGACAATCCATATGTCTTGTTAACTTATTTAAACTTAGATACCATGTCGTCCTTAAATTGGATGTTTTGTCAAGAAATTCACAAAAAAATGGAAGTGGATATTTCAGATCATGTTAGAAGAACTACAAAAAAATAAAATTTTTAACTCGTCTGTGGTTCATCCTTTTTTACTCAAAGACGGCGCATATTCTCCTGATTTATTAGAATTTGATCGTGCTCATTATAAAAAAACTTTTCATGATGAATATCAAATTTTAAATGAACATATTATACCGGGGGCAGTATATATCGAAATGTTGGCCGCAATAGGCTTTTCTTTTTATCCCTTGCCTGTTTTACGTATAACCTCTTTTGAAGTGGGTCAAATTGCTTTGTGGTCGCAAATTCATTCGAATACTTTCGTAATCACCCCATCCAATGATAACCAACATTGGGAATTTTACGCTCGCGAAAAAAAAAGATGGGCATTGAATCGTCGATTTGGTATGCAAAATCTAGAGGTATTTCCATCTGAACGGCCTTTCTTTATTCTAAATCAGCGCAACACATGGCAATCCATTAATTTTTATTCAGATTATGAGAACCTACTAAATTCAGGAATATCATTCGGGCCGAGATTACAATTGGTCAAGGAATTACAGTATTCTTCAAAGATAGGTTATGCAAGCATAGAATATGGACAGCTATCAGATCTAAATGATTATGAGTACCATCCCTGTATTATTTATTCGGCTTTTCAAGTCATGACCTTTTTTCTTGCGCATTATGCCGCTACTGAAAATAAAAATAGATATATTTATCTACCTAAAGGGTTACGTGCTATCACGATGCAATACACGAAGTTTCCACTCAGCCAAATTTGGGTATCCATGCAACCTACTGAGGATGCAATGGATATTGTTCTTACCGACTCTCAAGGGACTGAGGTTTTAATGATGCATGCGTTTACTTTACTAAAAATAGAGCCCAATTTGTTTAAGCAAAAACTCCAACTGCATAAACAAACACTCGTAAATGATACTTATGAGAAAAGGCTTACAATAAAGCTCTTAGACTGCCTTGATCGTATGGAATACGTTAAACATGAAGTTGAAGCAGCCAGAGTGTTACATGCAGTTATTATATTTTTATGGGCTTTAAAAATAGTTTCTAAGGAGTACTCTTAATGAAACAGACTTCTGAGTATTATGCTTACCCTGAAACAACTGCACCGCAGTTTCATTTGGCGCGACATTTTATTAAAGAATGTGGTTTTTCTGAGGAAGAATCTTTTCTTGATATCGGTTGTGGTGATGGTCGAACAACGAATTTTTTGGCATCTTTAACCCCAAATCGAGTAGTGGGCATAGATAGAGCAGAAGACATGATTCATTTTGCGACCCGCGCAAGTTCTGTATATCGTCATCTGGAATTTATAAAAGCAGATGCAGAGCTCTTTGATCTTGGTCAGTTTGATGTTGTTACGTGTTTGTTTTGCGCGAATTTAATTGCAGATCTAGATCAGATGTTTTTTTGTATTAAAAAAGCATTAAAGCAAGGTGGGCGCGTAATTATGCTTATTCCCGCTGCATCTAATTTATTTTATGAATCTAATTCAAAGTTATTAGACAATTTATCTTCTACGCATAAAACAAAATCAAGAGAAATACATGATTATCAATCTGCATTTCTAAAGTTTGGTTTACATCCAACTATGCTGAAGGAAGAGGAAGTTTCGTATCAATTTGATAATCAAGCATCTTTTAAAGCTTGGTTAGCATCACGATTAGATTGTCTGAAAATTTTACCAGAAGGTGAGATTGAACCATTTTTATCGCAAGCTATAGGACAATATGAAACTTATTTGACACAAAAAACATATGCTGCTGTACAGAATTTATTTATATTTCGTCTATTCAAAATAATTTTGAAGGCAAATACTTGAGGAGATCCGGATGAGTGTGTTTAAAGAATGTTTAATTTACGCTAAAAAAACATCTAAGTTATATTTTATTCCTTTGATAGGTTTATGGGCCGCAGTAAAAATTGGATTACGCACTCCAAAAACGGTGATTGAGCAACCTAAAATATATACATTTTTTTAATCGAGAATATGATGTTACTTTTTTTTGTATTATTAAGCAGTGTCTTTATTTGGGAATGGATCTTACGCTATTACTACCAAATAACAGGCAAATCCTTAAATAATTTTGCCATTACTCAACACACTTTATTGGATAAAAAGGCTAAAATTCCTGATTGCTATGCTCAGGAAACCTGGTTTGAGCAATACACCATGGAGGCAAAACAGGTATTTTATAAAACGGAATGGACGCCTTATACGTATTGGCAAGTAAAACCTTTTGTTGGAACACATATCAATGTCTCTGCGCATTTTGGAAGAAAAACATGGCAATCTTCTTGTACGAATTCATCGACAATTTATATGTTTGGTGGAAGCACTTTATGGGGATGGGGGGCACGCGATGATTTTACAATTCCTTCTTGTTTGTCAAAGACGCTCGCTCATCAATACGATAAGTCAGTCCAAGTATTGAATTATGGTCAATTAGGATATGTTAGCAGTCAAGAAATATTAACGCTCCTAAGTTTATTACGGGAGGGTCATAGACCGGATATGGTTATATTTTATGATGGTTTAAACGATGTATTCAGCGCTTACCAATCAGGTGTTGCAGGCTTGCCTCAAAATGAGATGAATCGTAAAATTGCTCATGAAAATAGCCCTTTGAAAAATTTTGTAAGTTATTTATGTAAGCAGTCTTATTTATACCAACATCTTCAAGTCTCCAAAGATGAAATCAGAGATTTGGCACAAACTTACCAAAAAAATACAATAGCATATCAGACACTTCTCGAAAAAACGGTCAACATTTATCAAGAAAATATGAAGTTGATCCGAGCAATGGCAAAGGAATATGGGTTTTCTTATCATTTCTTTTGGCAACCGCTCATTTTTACCAAAAAACAACATTCTGTTTTTGAGCATGAGTTATTGAATACCCATCAATTTTGGCAGACATTTTGTCTTGATGTTTACACGCATTTACAGCAAACCATGACTGAACAAGGGCATGAAAATTTTAGTAATTTATCAACAATTTTTGATAATCATGCTGAAACATTTTATGTAGATCCTTTGCATATCTCTGAAACGGGTAATCAAATTGTTGCAGATGCTATGACTAAAAAAATAATAAAAAATTTAGTGAGGAACAATGAAAAATCTTGCATTGCCTTTTGATCAGAAAGATAAAAACAAAGTTTTTATCAATTTTCATTATGAATCTAAGTTTCCTTCCTGGAATAAATTTGCATCAGTTCGTTCTCGACCACGACGCGTTGCAATTGAAGACCAAGAAAATGATTATTTTTATCCCATTGATAGAACAGCAATTTACGGTCATCCCCTTATTCAGAATTTAACTGAAGTTCAGAAAAAATATATTCTCTTACAAAATGCGTACAAATTTATGAGCGATATTGCGTTTGTAGAATTGGAATTGATTAACCGAGTGGCTTATAAGTTGTATAATGGTAGGTCTCGCTATATTTTACCTTCGGCCTTACGATTTGATTTGCTTTCTATCATTGTAGATGAGTCTTATCACGCATTTGTGGCATTAGATTTTATGGATCAACTCCAAGCTGTTACTGGTATTGCTCCTTTACATCTTTCTCAAGAAGTTGAGCTTGGCGTATCGATGCAGAAGTTTTCTGCTGATGTTGCTCAAGAATATAGTGATATATTTGAAATTATTGCTATCTGCATCGGTGAAAATACGTTAACGAAAGAACTATTTAATTTAACTCGAGATACCAAGCTAAACCGTGTTTTTCATGATGTGATGGCCGATCATATGATTGATGAAGGAAGACATTCCAATATCTTTTCTAGAATTTTACAAGAAATATGGAAGGAAATAGATGAGCATTTGCGTTTACAATTAGGAAAAATGTTGCCGGCTTTCCTTGTTGACTACCTCAAACCAGATCTTCATATTGAATTTGATAAAAAATTACTCTGTGAAGTCGGCTTTCAGCCACAAGAAATTCAACAAATTATTACAGATTCTTATCCTGAACATAATGCCACTAACTTGAAAATGAAGAACCCTATTTATGCCAATATTCTTGCTGTATTGACGCGAGCCAAAATACTAGATCACGCTCCAACGCAGAAAGAATTTGTCACGCTGGGGTTAATATAAAATTAAAAGGGTTTTTTTATGTCAAATCGTGTCCTATCTAACATTATACAATGTTTTTATCAACAAGTTGACGAAACACCAGACGCCATAGCACTAGAAATGAATGGCAAAATGTTGACTTATCGTGCTTTGGATATATTAAGTACCCAATTTGCAAAATACCTCAGTGATCTTGCAGAAGTTCATGGGAAGTCTATAACTTTGGGGTATACTGCAATATGTGTTAATAAATCTCTAGAGTATGTGGTAGGGTTACTAGCGGTTTTAAAATTAAAAAGCGCTTATGTGCCTATTGATCCAGAGTTTCCTGCTCAACGAATATGTCATATTATCAATGATTGTAAAGCGAATTTTATTCTAACTAATACCGTCTATTCTCCTAGAATTCACAGTTATTTCAAATTGAATAGTGAGCAAGATATCCCAATATTGGTAGAATTAGATGATCTGTTACTGATAGAGTCGTATACTGATGAACGTCTTCTATCTCCTATCTCTGAGGAAGATAATGCCTATGTCATCTACACATCGGGATCCACAGGTACGCCTAAGGGTGTTGTGATTCAACATGCAGGTGTGGTGAACTTGGCTACTTTTGAAAAAAAAGTATTTGATTTACACCAGGGAAAACGTGTCTTAGGATTTTCTAACGTTGTTTTTGATGCTGCTGTTTGGGAAATCTTTGGCTGTTTGTTATCAGGGGCAACTTTGGTTTTGGTAGATAAGAAACTTTTAATTCCTGGTCAACCTTTAATAGATATTATACAAGATTTAGCTATTACACATGCAACTTTGCCTCCATCCACATTAAACAGTACGCCGTATTATGCATTTTCTAATCTAGAAGTTTTAATCAGCGCCGGCGAAGCATGTACGATTAATATACAAAAAAAGTGGGGTAGGGGCGATTTTAAATTTTTTAATGCCTATGGTCCTACCGAAAGCACGGTTTGTGCGAGCTTGATAGAAATTCCGGCTCATTCTTATTCCGAAAATATTGGAATTGCAATTGATAATACAAATTTATATGTATTGGATGAATCATTAAATCCCAGCGCACCTGGTGAAATCGGCGAGCTCTATATCGGTGGTGTGGGACTTGCGCTCAAGTACTTAAACCAGCCTCAAAAGACTGCGCTCTATTTTTTATCTGATGTGTTGATAAATGGACAAATGCAACGATTGTATAGAACCGGAGATTTGGTTCGAGTACAAAACAATGGTGACATCATTTTCGTAGGTAGAAAAGATACACAGGTGAAATATCGTGGATATCGTATTGAGATGGGTGAGATTGAGGCTGTACTAAATGCAGATCCTGATATTGAACAAGCCGTATTAACTTATCAAGATTTCGGTGATCGCCAAGAAATGGTGGTGTATTGTAGAGCGCATCAAGCGACGAGCTCCGATCTGAACAATCTTTTAAAGAAAATCATTTCTCAGTCTCTACCAGATTACATGATGCCTAAATTCTTTATACCCGTGGAGTCGTTTCCTTTAAATCATAATGGGAAAATTGACCGTACACGGCTTCAAGAACTTTATAGTATGAAAGCTCAAATGACGACATCTGAAGAAGATAATGATGATATCGATGAAATTACGCAAAAACTCAAGGAAATTTATCAAGATATTCTGCATCGCTCTGTGATTAATGTTGAAGATGACTTTTTTGATGTCGGAGGACATTCTTTATTGCTCATTCAAGTGATTATGTTGATTAAAGAGCGGTTAAGCGTGGATCTTAGTATCAATGAATTCATAAATAACCCTAAGATTGTTGATTTGAATAAAATCATTCAGCAAAAATGTCCTCTACCAGAGATGCGATCTGAGAAAAAAGAAAGTTTGATACTCTCTAAAGACCCAGTTAATCGTTTTGAACCCTTCCCTTTATCTGATTTACAGCAAGGATATTATCTAGGAAGGAATGGGTACTTTGAGCTGAGCGATGTCAGCACCAACGTATACAGAGAATTTTTATTTAAAGATCTTGATGTCTCTCGTCTAGAAGAGTCACTCAATATTTTGATTCAACGCCATGACATGCTTCGATGTAAAATTATTAATGCAGAGCAGCAGCAAATTATGCAAGACATATCTCATTATGTGATTTCAGTGTTGGATTGTCGTGCACTAGACTCAACTGAGCTTAAAAGGCATTTTGCAATACTCCGTCAAGAGCTGTCTATAGGGAAATTACCAGCTGATACACCGCCTTTGATTTGTGTGAAATTGAGCCAAACGCAAGAGGGATATGTGCTTCACATTACTATCGATGCGTTAATTATGGACGGGTGGAGTTACCATTTGTTTTTTTCTGAATGGAGTCAAGTTTACCATAATTTAGAAACCGATTTACCACCGTTGGTATGTACCTACCGTGATTATGTTTTATTTGAAAGCACTCAAAAGCATGTTACCCAATATGACACTGATAAAGCATATTGGTTAGAGCGGGTGGCATCTTTACCGTTAGGCCCCAGTTTGCCCTTGTTAAAGTCACCTAAAGATTTAGTTCACCAAGCTATTCCTTCAAAAGTCACTACGCTCAACGCATCGCAATGGGCTGTCCTGAAAAGAAAATTGAAGGAAGTTGATTTACGTCCTACTTCGTTTTTATTGAGTCTTTTCTCAGAAGTGATGGCATACTGGAGTACTTCAGAACATTTTACTTTGTGTTTAACCTTATTTAATCGCTTACCAGTCGACAAACAGATTAATGATACTATTGGTGTATTTTCATCTTTAATTTTATTAGAAGTCGATTATAGAGAGAAATTACGACATTTATCTTTCTTAGAGCGCGCACTGCATGTGCAAAATCAATTATTTCAAGACATGAATTATCGACTTTTTACTGGTATCGAAGTTCAACGTGCTCAACGAACTAAACATGCTTACGCCGCTATTGGTACCTTAGTACCTGTCGTATTTACCAGCTTTTTATCTGCTGGTGAGCACAGTGATCATGCTTCTTTATTCCCTTTTTCTAACCGATATTACAGTAGTACGCAAACAAGCCAAATCTGGCTGGATGCGAAAGCCTATGAGGAACAAGAGCAGTTAATCATAGAGTGGGATTACATTGCGGATTTATTCCCACAAGGCATGATGGAAGATATGTTTTCGGCTTATGAGCATTTATTACACTATTTTAGTGAGAATGTATCTATGCTTGCAAAACCTCTTCCTCATTTTTCTCAAAATTTTATAACAAAATCATCTTCTATACAGAAACAATATGTGCCAAATCCTGAAAATATTTTATTAGTCCAAAACTATTTTGACCAGGTAGCTACTCAATTTCCTAATCATCTAGCTGTAATATCCAACGCAGCTACATTAACTTACCGAGAACTTTTGCATCGTTCAAATCAAGTAGCCAATTATTTATCTGAACTTATGAAAAATCAAGTGCAAAATGTTGGTATTGTTATGGAAAGGGGAGTAGAACAAGTTATTGCAATATTGGGAATTTTAAAAGCCGGTGCGACTTATGTTCCCATTTCTCCAGAGTTTCCGCCACAAAGGATAACGCAAATTCTATCTGACGCGCGTATTACAACAGTACTGACTCAAAAAAGAGTATACGACACGATAATGTCTTTGCCCAATATTCAAAATTTTGTTGTCGTGGATGACCCTAACGATCCACTTACACAACACGTCCAAACATTAAATACGCATATTCATAATACGCCGGATGATTTGGCCTATATCATTTTTACCTCGGGCTCTACCGGGAAACCTAAGGGTGTGATGATTTCTCATCGTAATGTGATGAATACAATCCTTGATATCAATCGGCGTTATCATTTGAGCGCGCAAGATCGTATATTGTCTGTATCAAATTTATGTTTTGATCTGTCAGTTTATGATATTTTGGGTCCATTATGTGTAGGAGGGAGTGTTGTTATGTTAGATACGCTCTCTGAAAAAGATCCACGGCACTGGTTGACGCTCATTCAAAATCATCAAGTTACGATTTGGAACAGCGTTCCCATGTTTGCCCAAATGTTATGCCAGTTTCTTTATGAAAAACAATATGAATATTCTGTCAAGAGTATAAGGTTGTGGTTATTGAGTGGTGATTGGATACCTCTTGATTTACCGGAGGCTATTCAAGCATGTTATACCAATTGTCCTACTCTCAAGATTGTGTCGTTAGGCGGTGCTACAGAGTGTTCAATATGGTCGGTCATTTATGACATTGGCCCAATTGAAAAAGAGTGGAAAAGTATTCCATATGGGTTTGGTATGAGCAATCAATCGATTCAAATATTGGATAAAAATTTAGAGTTTTGTCCCCAGTATGTCGTGGGAGACATTTATATTGGCGGTCTAGGAATTTCTTCAGGGTATTTGCATGATTCTGAAAAAACCGCCAAGCATTTTATCACTCATCCTACAACGAGAGAAAATTTATATCGTACTGGTGATTTGGGTCGCTATATGCAGGATGGCGCTATTGAATTTTTAGGTAGGAAAGATTTTCAAATCAAGATAAATGGTTATCGTATTGAACTCGAAGAGATCCAGGCTTCTTTATTACAACATCCTCTGGTGAAGAACGCACACGTTATTTCTATCAAGGAAGAAAATACGCAACAAAAGATAGTTGCTTTCGTACTTTTACATACGTCTATGGAGGAAAAATCCAGTATTTCCACACTTCATATTTTTCTTCAAGGGTTATTACCTGAATACATGTTGCCTCATTTCTATATTTCCCTTGCGGAATTTAAGTTAACTTCAAATGGAAAAATTGATATCGATGACCTACATAAATTGGCTCATTTGCATCATAAAAAAGAAGAGACGGATTTGCCGCAACGAGATTTGAATTCATCGGAAAAAGTATTGGCTGAAATATGGAAAAAACTCTTAGCAGTGAAACATGTTACTTGGAATGATGATTTTTTTGTTTTGGGTGGAAACTCTTTGACGCTTATTCAACTGATGCTAAAAGTCAATGAAATTTTTAAAATTGAATTACAGCTCCCTGAGTTAATTCAGTCAAGGAAACTTTTCGAGCAGAGTGTCCTTATCATGCGGCATCAAGCTAGAACCTTTTTAGCAGTAGACACTGTCGGATCATTATGAATACCATACAAGCTCAATTGACTTACCAGAATGCGATGATTTCTTTAACACCTGATATTGGCGGAGATGCCGTAATTTTTTTTCACCCTATTGGTGGTGGGATTCTACCTTACTGTAATCTTTTGCCTGCAATTTCTGCAGCTTACAGCTGTTATGCGATGCAAGCCTTCAAATTATCTGGTATAGAAATTGTCATTACGTCTTTGCATGATTTAGCCGAAATTTATTCCAGATTGATCCTAGAGCGCTTGATGGGTCGTCAATGTATTTTAGTGGGTTGGTCATTCGGAGGTATCCTCGCTTTTGAGGTTGCTCGCATATTAACTCAAAGTGGTATGCATCCTAAAAAATTGATTATGATAGATGCTTGTTTTTCGTTTCCAGGTCATATTCACCAATATTTTGACTCCCAGGATTTTTCTAAACAGGGTATATTGGGATTGTTCTGTAAAGATTTATTGCAAATGTTTCCATTACATGATCTTGATTTTAAAGAAATTTCTTCTATCACTAAGTTATTTCAAGTATTGCTGCAAATGAAACATCCATTGGCTTTATTAGGTCATGAAAACCTTGAAAATATGTGGCAAGTATTTCAAGGTAATGTGGATGCGTTATATCATTATGTTCCCCAACAATACTCTGCAGCTGTACATCATATTACTGCGAAAAAAAGTGTTAATTCTATTGTGTTAGATCGAAATCTATGGAAAACATTAGCGGATGAAAAAGCAGAATTTTTTGATTTAGATTGTAACCATTATGAAATTATAAAAAATGAGGAAACTAAACGTCTTATAGCTAACATTCTATAAGACGAACCAACGGATGAACGATAATGTCAAAAAAATTTTTATTAGGGATTTCTGCATATTTTCATGACAGTGCGGCTGCATTGATTGAAAATGGTCAGGTTGTGGCAGCAGCACAAGAAGAACGTTTTAGTCGGAAAAAGAATGATGCATCCTTTCCTGCGCATGCTATTGCCTATTGTTTGGACTTTGCCAAGCTTGATTTGACTGATTTAGAGACAGTAGTATTTTTTGAAAAACCTATTGTAAAATTCAGTAGAATTGTGGATTCCTATTTTCATTCAGCGCCTGATGGGTTTCTGAATTACATGAAAACAGTGCCAAGTTGGATTAAAAATAAGCTCGATATCAGGAAGACATTAGACCAAGAACTTACTAAGCTTACAATCAATCGATTCAATCCACTACCCGAAATTTTATTTTCGTCTCATCACATGTCACATGCAGCAGCTTCTTTTTATCCCAGTCCTTTTAAAAATGCAGCAATTTTGTGTTTAGACGGGGTAGGTGAGTACTCAACAACGACCGCATGGCTCGGAGAAGATACAGAAATTACACCCTTATGGGAAATTGATTTCCCAGATTCTCTGGGATTGTTATATTCTGCTTTTACCTATTATGCAGGATTTAAAGTGAATTCTGGTGAATATAAACTTATGGGACTGGCCCCATATGGCAAGCCAATTTTTGTCAATCAAATCCTAGATAATTTAATTGACATTCGTGAGGATGGCTCTTTCAAGTTAAACATGACTTATTTTGATTATGTGGCTGGTGAAAACATGATCAATGATAAGTTTGCTCAATTATTAGGTGAACCCGCACGTGAATCAGAAGGGGTTGTTACACAACACCATATGGACGTCGCTGCATCTATCCAAGTCGTTACTGAAAAAGTAATAATGAGATTATTAAATTCACTCTATGAAGAAACAGGAGGTAAGAAGAATTTATGTCTTGGTGGTGGTGTGGCTTTGAATTGTGTGGTAAATGGTAAAATTTTAGAACAATCCAAGTTTGAAAATTTATGGATCCAACCGGCAGCGGGAGATGCAGGAAGTGCTCTCGGAGCTGCATTAGCTGTTTGGCACCAGCATTATAAAGAGCCTAGAAATGTAAATGCTCACAAGGATCTTATGAACGCTTCTTATCTTGGCCCAGCGTATAACTTAACCGAAATTCGAAAAATTTTGGTAGATCATAATGCCCATTTCGAATATTTTGAAGAAGCAGAATTACTTAAGAAAATAGCACAATTGTTGGCAGAGAATCATGTGGTGGGTTGGTTTCAAGGTCGAATGGAATTTGGACCTAGAGCATTAGGAAATCGCTCCATTTTGGGGAATCCTATGAGCGAAGAAATGCAGAAAACCATGAATCTTAAGATTAAATTTAGAGAATCTTTCAGACCATTTGCCCCTGCTGTGTTGGCACCAGAAGTAGATAAATTTTTTACTTTCAAAGGAGAGAGCCCATATATGCTGTTAGTAGCACAGGTGCACGATGATATTAAAAATCCTGTGGATGACAGCAAAGATGGATTAGATAAATTATATCAAAAGCGTTCGCTTATCCCAGCAGTAACTCATGTAGACTACTCGGCCAGAATTCAGACTGTTCATGAGGAGACTAACCCTAAATTTTTCAAATTGATTAAAGCATTTTCTGATTTAACTTCAGTACCAGTTTTGATTAACACCTCTTTTAATGTACGAGGTGAGCCTATTGTTTGTTCTCCAAGTGATGCATTGAGATGTTTCATGCGGACAGATATGGATTATCTTGTGTTAGAAAACTTTGTTTTAGATAAAACGCAACAAAAAAATATTGAAAATATTGAGTATTCAATCCATTTGGAGCTAGATTGATGTGTACTAAAAAAATTTTAGGCTTGGTGATTGCAAGCATTACTATATTAATAGCTCTATCTCATTCTTTTTCGGAAATAGGACTTAAATTGATTATTGGTTTTAATGGAATTACCGGCTTGATGTGTATTCCAAAAACCAATAAATTACTGCGAAAGTTAGGATATAATATTGGACATATTGTATCTTATGTATTTTTGGGGATTCTGTATTATTTTTACATTTTCCCGGTCTCAATATTTTTCAAATTAAAAGGAACTGTACAAACTATTTCTACAGACACTTATAAAACCTTGCCTAAAGCAGGTAAAATAAATTTTAATGATATGTATTAATTGAAGCAGAATTAAAATGGATTTCAGAAAATTAGAAAACAGCATTGATAAAAAACGTATTATTTTAGACTCTAAAACAATCAAAGACTATTATCTTGCCAATACATTAAATCGTGATGTTTCTATTCCTGCAGTCATCCAAGTGCTATATAAAAAAGAGTTGTTTAGCGTTCTTGAATTTGCACGAGAAAATCGGTGTTCAGTTTATCCTATTAGCACTGGGCATAATTGGGGTTATGGTTGTGCCTTGCCTGTGGCTGATCATTGTATTTTGCTCGATTTATCAGGGATGAATCAAATTCTTGCATTTGATGAACGATTTGGGATTATTACTATAGAACCTGGAGTTACTCAGAAACAATTGTATGAGTTTTTAGAAATACATGATTATGCATATTTGACCCCCACTACAGGGGCAGGGCCGAATTGTAGTCTTATAGGTAACATACTAGAGCATGGCATTGGACTAGCGCCGATTGCCGATCATGCTGATTCGGTTTATGCAATGGAAGTAATTTTTGGCAATGGTGAGGTGTATTCTGGATGTATGCCTGACACCTGCACCTCTTTAAATAAACTTTACAAATGGTCTGTCGGACCCCATCTGGATTTTTTGTTTTTGCAAAGTAATTTTGGGATTGTGACTCAAATGAGCATTCGTTTATTTCCAAAACCACAAAAAATAGAAGTGGTAACGGTGTTGTTGCGTGGAAATATTAGTGAAAGTTTGTGTGAAAGTTTGAATCAAATTCAGCAAGAAATCGGTTCTCAGCATATGAGCAACGTTAGCCTGATGCACTTGCAACGTTTTTTACAATTTAATCAAGTCACAGATGAAGATTTTTCTTTCATCGATCGTCGTCTTCTAAAAACATTACATCAATATTCATGGTTGGTATTTTTTGGTATTTATGGTAGCCCCCTAATGATGAAATCATTAAAAGCTATTATCAAGCAGAGATTTTCCGCACTACACTTAAGGCCAATCATCATCTCTATGCCACGATATCTTTTTTGGGATCACATTGGGAATATATGTCATTATGGCAATTCAGTTTTATTAAAAAACTATTTTTCATTTATTCAAACTGCCTTGTTGGCATTTTCTGGGATACCCACTGAACAAGGCTTAAAATTAGTATATCAAGATTTAAATTCACTTAAATCGACAACCATGTTGAATCCCTCTCTTGATCAATGCGGCATCATTTGGTTTTCACCACTAGTACCATTAGATGCAGTGCACTTAAACCAATTTTGGGAGCTCGCTACTGCTTTTCTTGAACAATATGAGCGTAAGCCTTTAATTAGCTTTACTACGATCTCACCTTATTTATTTATTGCATCAGTGCCAATTCTGTATAATAAATTAGATAAAAAAGAGTTAAAAAAAGCACAAGAGTGTTATAAATCTTTGCTTGCTCATTCGCTGGAATCAGGATTTCATCCTTATCGTCTTGGAATTCAATCCATGCCAGACCAACTTCCTCAGCGTAACCTTTCCTATTGGAGCCTTGTTAGTCAATTAAAACAAGTCTTTGATCCTGAACACATTATTTCGCCCGGGAGATATTGTCCACTTCCAATTTTATAATAGGGTTCTGTGCGCAGTCTCCGCCAATGTGATATT
>JACCDN011155916.1_pt1 | contig 19590 bp, 18 predicted proteins | sample 7441691 | NCBI WGS metagenome assembly JACCDN01 (sample SAMN15323439, study PRJNA562643) | freshwater metagenome | isolation source: river surface water | place: USA:Blue River Watershed | collected 2017-08-16 | reverse complement strand
CTCCTTACGAGTAAGAGTTGTAGGAGTTGCTGGTGTCACTACAGAACCTGTAACTGCTGGATTTTCTACAGGAATAACTACTTGAGCTGTAGGAGTTTTTTCTCCACAAGATACGAGTGTAACGAGTGATGCGATCATCACGAGAGGGAGGGCAATCTTTTTCATAATTTATGTTTTATATAATAAAGTAACTCGAGTAGTATAAAAAAAAATAGTGAAAAATCAAATGGATTTCTATTAAAAATAATCAACTGAAATTAAAAAATTGCAATAAATTTAAAACTACTATATACTCAATATAGTGATTATATTTTAACTGTGTATTCTATGGAAGGAATTCCTTATGCTCCCCTCCCTGATCTAGATGGATCAAAATGTGTGAAGCCTCCCAATATTGTGACGAATCCAGATATCATTGACCTCCTTGATATCCAATCGAAAAATGAAATATTAAAAACTCCTCATTCAAATCTTGAAAAAAGATTAAATAAAACTTACTCAAAAGAAGATATCCATCAACTATACTCGGACTTAGTTGGAAAAGCTATGAATGATAATATGCCCTTTGATGATGAAGAATCGAGAAGAATCCTGCGTCAAATGGATAATGGAGAAATTAGTCCTGAAAGTGCAAGACAAGAACTCCTTGCTGATATAACCATGGTAGCTTTAGATCTACTCTAATAAAAATCCTCCGTTCTTACGAATGGGGGATTTTTAGTTGATTTATACGATGGTAACCCATGATTGTCTAAAGTAGAACTATTTTATAGATTTTTAGATGAATGTAACAGTATGGACATGGATTACTACCAAGAGATTATTTCCATGGAATAATACTATTTTTGACTTATTTCTAGAAAGTAAATTCTAGTACAAAGCTACTCCGTTTTTCAATCAAAATCCATATAGAATTGATCAGGTTTATCATGATAGAGCCCATCTCGCACAAATTCTTTTAATCTTTTCTTTCAAAGAATCTCCATGTCTGTAATTCAAACTCATGGATAAAAATCGGAAATTTCTTTTGGTTGATGAAATACTTTATCATCATCCATAAATCAATGAAAATAGACTGTATGTTTATCCGAATAGGAAAAAGAAAGGCTAAGCATATATGATATGATTTATTATCTAGAAAATATCCTCCACCTTACACCATTTTGGTCAAATTAAGATTATCTCTTGATTAAAATCAATAACTAATAATTTACCGTCTTCAATATTAAATTCGATTGAAGTACTATCCGAGAATAGCTCTCAAAAAAGAATTCTTCTCTTGGAATAATTTATTTCCTTAATACCGTAGTAATGATTACTATATAGATAAATAATACTCTTTGAGTTTCAAAGAATATCTTGAAATATTGTCTCGAGAATATCAACATTTTTTATTTCTAAAAGATCATCGATTTTAATGAATGGCATTGTCTCTTGGAGGAATCTTGTACTGTTATTGAGCAAAGATTCGACTATTTCTTGAGAGGACTTTTTAGAAATGTTAATCATATGAAAATAGGGTTAATTTTAGACTTTTATGCAGAAATTTATACTATAGATTAACTACTAATTATCAAATAAATATGAATGTATCATTTTTTGAATACCTATGAGTTGCAGACATGGAAAGAATTCATTCACAGATGTTAGCATGGATATTTTCCCCTGATTGCATTGCTTTAGATACAAAAGAGAAACAAATATTATTTAATCAACTGTTTGGAAAAAATATCAACATAGATGTCAAGAAAATGATAATAGAAACGGAATATTCATGACAGCTACTTGATGATAATAAGAAAACAAGAATATCTCTAGATATTATTTTCAAAGATGATAAGCGAGTAATTGTCATTGAAAATAAGTTCAAAAGCTCTGAACATTCAAATCAACTCGAGAATTATAAAAAGTTTATAAAGAAAGAGTTTCCAGAATTAACTTGATCATACTTTTTTCTTACACTTATAGACTCACCTTCTGAATCTAAAGAATGGAGAAATATTTCATATATGGACTTATACCAAGGGTTATCTCAATTTAAAAGTAATCCTACAAATAAAGACTGAGTAATACTAAGTGAGTATAGCATCTACCTTGAGAAGCTTCAAAATACACTCACAGATGTTAAAGATTCACCTTCGGACTATGATTTTATCTTTACAGACTGAAGTAAAAAGAAACAGGATAAAAAAGTAGATGACTATGAAGACAAGTGAAAATACTGACTATTTATTGCTAAAAATCAATTAGAAACAATTTTACAGAAGATGTGGCTAACATGAATCGCAAAAAAGGTTAAAGACTGAAAATACTACATATCTGAAACACATGGAACAGGAATAGTAGATTTTATAATTCAAGAGGATATTCAATATAGATGAAAACCATATTTTTCAACATTACAACTACAATGAAAAACTCTGAAATTTACAATAATGAGAGATTGGGAGAAAAATAAAGATAATATAAATAAAAATAATATGAATAGATTCATAAAAATTATGGAAAATTTTACTGATAGAAGATGATATAAAGCAAAGGCAAATAAACCAATAAGGAATGAGTATGCATCATTATCAAAGACAATGATCAATCCTTATTGGAAAATGAAGGATAATGAAATAGTTAATTTTTTAAAAGAGGAAATTACTAATGCAAAAAGGTTAACAAAGGAACTCATACAGAAGCTTCAGTAACATGAAAGGATTCTTATTTTAAGAATACAATTTCCTTCTGATATTTCTTAATATTAAATCCTCAAGTTATATCTTGGATATTCACTATTCTTTTGAATACTCGACTAAAGTTGTAATCCTGAAGAAGCTGTTCAGATAAAAATGATTTTTCCAGAGTTAATTCTGTTTGTCTTTTTTGATTTAAAAATACTTTACAGAGAATAAGATAGAACATGAAATCTGTATTCTTATAACTGAGCTGAAATATAGAGAATGGAACATAATGAGTGATATAAAATTCTCTTCTATTTCTGATGCCATTCCAGTCTGGTATGAGTACTCACTCAAAAACATAAGTAGATCCTTGCTTTCTGATGCTTCCTGTCAAAAATAGATAATCCTTAGCAAGGATGCACTTCTTGCCATTGATAATACTTTCAATAGCTGCTTTAATATCTTTGATAGATATATTCAGATGGAGCTGTTGTATCATATCTTTTATATCTATCTGGAAGCTTTTTCAGCATATATTTCATACTTGGCTTTTGATCTGATAATAAGCTATGATGGCATAGAGAGCATACTGTTCTGATCCTGTATATTCATCACATATGAATTTTTCAATGTGTTCCTTTACTATGATTTTTTTGGATCTCTCTATGCTTCCTATAATACCAAAGTGTTCCTTAAAAAAATTATAAGTCATTCCCATGAGTAATCCTTCATTTTTCTCTTCTCATTTTTGTTTCAACTGATGAAAATAGTATCACTTCACAAAAGCAAAAGGTTGCCCCTGTGGTCTATTATGTGAAAAATCTATAATGTAATTTTCTTCTAGATTAATCTTGTATCAATTAGTAGGAAGTCCACTTTCATAAATAGTATCCCCATGGTATTCTATATTCAGAACATCTAGTACCTCATTTATTACTATATTATTTATCTGGTTCAACTTTTCATATTGTGGAAATAGAATCTTCTCTCATTTAATGAGCTTGAGTGAGAAAAAATCAGTATCACCTGTTTTTTGATGAAGACTTCAAGGGATTCTAGAAATTCTGGTAATATCAAAAATATTCTTATCAAAATGAATATCCATAATGCTTTCTAATTCCTCTGCTTTCTTTTTCCATTCCATCAAATATTCTTCTTTTGAAGTATATTTTCAGTCAGGCAAAAGAATATAGAGATGATACCCATTTCTAGATTCTACAATGAAATCAAAAAAATATGAATAAGATAAAATCTTTACTTGTAAGAGGATTTTTGAAATTTCAGGATTATCTTTTTGATCTATATCAAAATAGAAACAGTTAAATCTTGATACATTGTTTTCTTTTCTATTTTTAGAAAGTGGTTTATATCAGTTAATACTAAAGAAGAGATTGGTTCTATTATTAGAAATATCTGGACTAAAAGGCAGAGTATAATCTTCTAAAAAGAGACTCCCCTTCTGTTTCCAGAAGTTCAGCCATCCCTGAAGCAGTTCTTCAGATTTTTTTGTTATTTTTGGTGTTTTTTGTAGCATATAAATATTAAAAAGTTAAGAAGTAAATGAGGTAGTTCCCTTTCCTATCTGAATCAGTCTGAGAAATTCTTTTTTGATGTCTGAATGAGCTGTGTAGAGAAAATTTACATTTTCAATAAGTTTACAAGCAGCATCATATAATTCCTGATACTGGGTATCTGTAGTTTTTTTCATTTCTGCTGGATCTTCACTTCCATCAAAATAATCCTCAGTTATTGGGCAGTAATGATAGTGAGAGATTTTTCTTGCCTCTTGAATGATTTTATCTGCAAGAGTATAGCCATAACTATATCTAATTCTGGTATAGTCCCTATCTGTAATAGTAAGCTCTACCTGAATAATAGAATCATTTGCACCATCTAAGAGTCCCCAATCTTGAATTATATCTTCATTTCAAGAATCAGAATATCTGACATGAAAAACCATAAGTTCATCTTTCCAATGTTTATAAAAATCTGATCTTCTGATTCACTCTATATGAGCTTCACTTTCATCTAATTCTGGAAATTCACTAGATACATCAGGAATATCTGCAGGATTATAATCTGTGATATTTTCCCAATGGATTTTATCATAAATATCAGGCTCATTAAGAAGACATCCAAGAGGTTTAGCATACTTTTCAGAAACAAAATCATAATTGAGACAAATAGAATCAAACATAAGAAAAAGTAGTAAATGAATAAATATTTTGAGATTTTTATATCTCTTTGAATTGTTATATTAAAATTTTTAAAGTTTAGGAAAAAATGTAGATTTTTTTTATTTTTCTTTATTTCTTGTCAGAAAAATATTTTTAATAGTCAAAGACTTTTATATTGATACTAGCATCAGGGACTTTTAGAGAGTTATATTCATTAGGAGTAAGTAAACTATAGGTTTTTATCTCCAATGCCATTTTTTTGATTTTATCCATATCTTTCAAAGAGAATTTTTCAGTAAAACCAATCCAGTATCATCATGCTGGAGGCCAGAAAATAATAATTTTATGATAAGGATGAAGTTCATAAAACATTCACTGAATATTGGGAAAATGAAGCCAAGTCTTTATTCATCTTGCCACTTCTTCATTTGCACAATAGGGACTTATAGCACTGTAAGCACTGTCAGGGTTTCTTTTGATAAGAGCTGCAATGATAGAGGTATCATCATAGAAATCACATACTGAAAGGTAATCATCATGTGTTAATTGAATTGTCTGTGTCATATATAAAAAGTAAGTAAAAATAAATTATAAAATAGATGCTGCAATTGCAGGGATCTTCATTTCAGGGTTTCTGATATTATGGAGTTTTCTGTTCATCTCTTTTTTGATAAGAGGAACAAGTTCAAGAAAATCAGAAGCATCCCAATAACCAGTTCTCTCAGCATAGTAAAAAAAGTTATCCTGTGCATATTTGCTATTATCTCAAAGCATCAATGCTGTATATTGTTCCACAAGCCTAGCAAATATCTCAGATCCACAATTCCAATATTTTCAGATAGAATATCTACTTGCTAATACTTCTGTTTTTCAGATCTCAGTAGTTGCTTTTTTATTAAATGGAGTCTTATTAGATAAAAGCTTCATTTTACTCTGTGCCATCTCCATAAGTTGTTTATTATAACTTTCCCCACAATTAAGAGCATGGTTATTGTTGAGCTCTCCTGAAAGATCATCTATCATATGAGCTAACTCATGGGTAAATGCTTTGAAAGTTGTAAAATATGAACTAAAATCACTAAGTGGATGTTTAATACCAATAGAGATTGTTTTCTCTTTTTTATTATAGAGTCCTCCTACTCAATTCCTCATGTATGGAAATTTTCCAGAGGTATGGGAAATAGTAAGATTAGCTTTTTGTAGAATATCCTGAATATCTCAGTGAACTTTTTGAAACTCCTTTAATGAAGATTTAACTTCCTTGAATTGTTCCTGAGTAACCAGATTTCCATCTTGTCTCTTAATCTTATATCCAGAAGGAGTTTGGATAACTAGTCTCTTTCCATTAGAAAAAGAGGTTTCTATTCCCTTTAGATAAATAGCATGATAATCTCTACCAGAAGAATATGAGTGTGTCATATAAAAAAATAATAAAAAAATAAATATTTGAGATTTCGTATCTCTTATAATTGTTGTATTAATTTTTTTAAACTTTAGGAAAAAAAGTGTAGATTTTTTTATTTTATTTTTATCTTTTGTCAGAATTGGTGAATTTGATGCGGAAATATTGTCAGAATTTTTTTCTAAAAAATATAAAAGAAATAAAAAATGGTATGAATTTTTTGGTTCATACCATTTATATGAGATAATTTCTGGTGTATAAGAAATACACTCTATATAAGAATATTTGTTTGTTTTATATAGGAGCTACTCTCAAAAAGTTCTGTAGCAAGTTTCTTTCTTCATCTTCATTCATCAGCAAGTCAATCCTTATGTATCTTTTCTCAGAGAAATACTAGAAATTGCTTAAGAGTTTTAGTATCAAGTTTTCCTATTCTATTTCAAAGGATCTTATTATCCATGCCTACAACATTTGTTTTATGTTTTGGATTTGTTTTTTCATTAATATATGGCTTACATATCTCCCAAGCATTCTGAATATGTTCACTTGCTTTCTTTAGATTTGAAGATATTTCAGGTAAAGTTGTTTCAGATATTCCGTCAAGTACATCTGCCAGAGCATCATAAAACAAATCACCTACTTTTTCTGCAAGTTCAATATATTGTTGTTCTGTTTGAGATACAATTCATTCTACTGTTTGTGAATTTCATGTAGTAAGTCAATGAATTCGGAGATAACGCTCTGCTGATTCGTCCAAAACAAAAACATCACTATAATTATAATCAAATCATTCTTCAATTAAAGATTCTATAGTTCATGGCAGAAATCTATTCAAATCAGTCTCCACTGATTGATAAGATTGTTTTATATGAGCAATATCAATGGGTAATTCTGTGCCTCTTCCATCATACCATACCATACTAAAAACAAAGCAATTCCAATAATCTTGTTTCTCGTCATCCGAAAGATTCGTATAGAGAGAATGATCATTTTCCCAATTTGAAAAAGCACTGTTGGAAGTCATCCACCATCTTTTTTGAGTATTTGATGTTTCTACATTATTCATAATAAGAAAATGTTACTGAAATTATTGTACTATTTTTTGGTAAAAAATACAACTACTTTAGTTGTTTTACTTCAATTTTATAGATTACCTTTCATCATTCTTCTATTGTACCCTTTCAGGTAATCATAACATGTGAATTTGGTAATAGAATTCATTCATTTTGAGTTTTAGGTAATTTTGCTAGCGGATGATCACCAAAGTTTACTGCAATAGCAAGAGATGATATATCTTTTACTCTTCATTCCAATCAAACAATAGATATTCTGGCATCATTAGTAGAGTTTCATCATAAAAATATATCTTTTGTATTATTTGAAACAGATTTAAAGTCCTTTAAATGTAATTCACTTCATATAGGTCATTTCCAGTAATCAGCCTTATCTCATCGGAATATAAAACCATCTTTTCAAGGTTCTAGATTTGGCATTTTTTCCAGTGCTATTTCTAATTTCTGAATGAGCTTTTGTGTTATAGCTATATTTTGTGAATTTAAATTTTTAATAATTTCTGGGTCTCATCTCATAAAAGCATTAAGTTTTCTGTAAATAGTTTGATCTGTATAAGAAAATATAAGCAACGCTTCTTCTTTTGTAAGTGTTGGTGCAACTTTCATTGCTTCATCTATCATCTTATGATAATCAACTCATTTCTTTTCTAATGCTTCGAATCTTTTCAAAAGGTCTCATCATAGAAATTTCTCATTCAATAATCAACTTTCAATCATATCTCTCGCAAGAGTTTCAGGAAATCATAATGCTTCTAATCAAGTAACCTGCCTTGCTATTTCTACTGAATTAATACTTTCAATAACCTTCTGTTCTTCTATTCTGGGCATCTCCTCTTTTATTGGAGGTGTTGTCTCCAGTATCTCACCTACTTTTCCTTTAACCGACTGAATAGCTTCGACTGCCCCAAGTGCAGCAATACCTGTATCAAGTGTAGATTTAATAGATTGTTTCGTTCATTCCACTACTTTCTTTGTTCCACTTCGTTCATAGATTTCACTTCATACTTTTACCCCTGCTCGAAGTGTGGTAGATACACCAGTTTTTTCACTGACAATACCTACCACTTTTGATGTTCCTTCTGCGACTTTTTTTACTCATTTTGCTGGGAGCTGTAATCATGTTCCTACTACTTCTGCTGTTTTTCATGCTGCATGAAGTGCCTGACTAACTGCTTTTCTTGCAACAGTTTCTGAACCAACTTTTACTGATGTTCGTATAGCAGTTTTACCTGCATATTTAGCAAGTGATCCGGCCGCACCTGCTCCTGTAGTTATAAGTCATAATTCAGCAAGAGACTTTCATCGTTTATATGCATCACCCGTTGCCAAGTCCCAGATAGACATTCATACTGCTTTAAGGATTTGTCCTATGCCTTCTAGAGAAGAAAACTGCGTTTTTATTGCTGTCAAAAATTTTTCTATACCTTCATTTTTGATCATCATGACAATCTCTGCATTTCCAACGAAGAGCCCGTCAATCATTCATTTTGTAAATTTTTTGATAGGATTATTAGCATCAGTATTTTTATCTATTCCAAGGCTCTCATAGACTGCTCATTGTATTTTTGCTATTTCTATATCTTTTGATAGCGTGTCAGGATTAGTATCATGTGGATTATTTTTCTCTATCTGATTTGCTCGTTCTGATCATACTATTCTTCCTGCAACTTCATTTGCCCTTTGACTTTGTTGGAGTCTACTTGCTATATTTTCAGGTCGCTTTGAAATATCTGTTACCGGCAGAGTGTCCAGTGCAGCCTTTTGCTGTTCTCGTCCTTCCAGATGTCAGAGCATTTCAGATGAAGCCATCAGTTAAGATTACAATGGGAAATATTACAATGTGTCTAGAAGTTGAAGTGTTGTATCTATATTTTCTTTTGTATTTTGATTTTCTATTTGTTCTTTTTTCTTCCAGAGATTAGAGGTTTCATAAGCAATTGTCATACGAACAAAATCCTCATCTCATTTTGCTTGATTGGAGGTATTTAACAGTATCTGAGCGAGCTCCTCTGCATCAGTATCTGAAATATGTCATTGGTGAATACTCTGAATAATATCTTCCGCATATTCCCAGTATCCGATAAGTGGCGTCAGAGCATCAGTGAGTTTCTGTGATTGAGTAGTGTCCATAGAAAATAACACAGAAAAATCCGTGATATAAAAATCATAGCATAATCTGAATATAAAGGCAAAAATTGAGGAATATCTCACTACTAAATTAACTATCTATAATACAAATTAGACTACATAGAATGAACTCTGTATAGATCAAATCTATAAATATAAAAAAATATAAAATCACAAGAATATAAAATAGTTCAAAATTAAGACAAGGTAGTATAGATAATCTCCACCTTGCATAATTTTTATACAAACTATTTTTTAGAAAAAGTGTTTTTTATTTCTTACTTTATATTTATGAAAACACTTTCTAACATTCAACTTCAACACTATTATAAATATGTTTCATATCATATAAATCAAACAATGTTAGTTGAAGATCTCCTCAAAAAATGAGCCCTCTCGTATGATGATATTCAATGAGATTATAACTCAGAAACTGATGAATATGTTGATATATATCAATGGCTTGTATTTCCTAGATTTTGTGAATCTGATTATAATAAACTCGTTGAGGCTCATAACCCTATACTAGATACAGAGAATGAAACATGGGTAGGTATTACAAGTTTTTGATCACATTATAATTTATATGTATATCCTGAGCTTATAAATATCTTATTTTGAACAAATATTACTTATAAAGATATAGAAAAAATCTCCTCGTAATTGAGGAGATTTTTAAAATCTATAATTCTTCCTTCAGTTCACTTGCTACTCGTATGATGGAGTTAAATATTTTTTTATAAAATGCCACGGAATCTTCATTTTCTTTTCCAGTAATGAGAAATTCAGTCAATGCTTCAGAAATATTAATAAGTGCAAGAAATGGAAGATCACCACAAGCATAATATGTAGAAAAATCAGTATTTGTTACTATGGTGATAAGTTTTTTAGAACTATCATACGCCCAAGTCTTTGGTCAGTTCTCAGAGCCAAGTGATTCAAATACATGAACAAATGAAAGGTTCTGTCAGGCAAAGTCTATATGAAGAATTTTTTGTTTATGATCGCTTTGGATTCTTTCAAATGCTACAGAGTTAGTCCCTGCTGAAGCATCTGGATTTTCGAATATAGTTGTATGTTGTTTTGGTGCTATATCAGCCCTCGGCAGACTCTTATTGATAGATGACTCAGGAAGAGTTTTTATTACTTCTTTCATCGCTTCTGATGTCTTCTCTTCCCAGACTTCTGTTTGTTCTTTCACTTGTTTTGTTTGAAGTTCTTCACCTTTCTTCTTTCTCGCTTCGAATACTACATTCTTGAGCTCTATATCGAGTAGATGCTCAGCAAGTTTATATTCTTCACTCTCTGTTTCGAATGATTTTTTATTATGTGTGACTGGTACGAAATCAAGATGAATCTCACCAAAAATACGGGCTACAGTTGGATGAGCAGAAAATCCAACCTTATTAAATGGCATTATGAGGCGATTATTTCTATATGTATGAAGCCCATAGTATCACTTCTGTGATGAATCCTTCATCAGTCATACCCAGCCACTAATATCACCATAAGGAGTCTTTATCAGAATATCTTGTTCCGTTCATTCTGACATTTCTATTTTTTTCTTGAGAACACGATCACCATTTACACTCACAGTGATAGAATCCAGAAAGTGTCCGAATCTCATCTGTATATCTTCTTTGAGCTTCTTATCTGCTGATACTATAGATTTTGATCTGAGTCCTGTTATTTCGACGACAGTATAGTGTTTTTGTGCATCTATATCTCGTTCCTCTACTTCGATCTCCCAGTTATCATTCTTTAACCATTTTTCTGTATCAAACACTATCCTATATTCCTTCTCTTCTCATAACTTTTTGGAAATAATCTTAAATGCTGAACCAAGAGAAAGACAGGCGGTCTTCATACCAAGACCAAACTCACCAAGTTTCCCAACTTTATCAGACTTAGCAAGGATGATAGCATTTTTTATCTCATCAAAATTCATACCAACTCCACGATCAGCAATAGTTATCTTGTCCGAGAAGAGATTGATAGAGATTTCCATACCAGTCTCTACTCTCGCATCGATAGAATTATCTATCAGCTCAGCAAGAGCCTGTGGTATACTATATCCAGATGATCCAAGTTTTGGAAATAGTGATTTGTCTGGTGTAATGTCTATTTTTGTCATAGATTCTTAGTTAAAGTATGATTCTATATCTGTATCTGAGGTGGTTTTTTGTTGTTTCTGGATGGTTGTATCTCACTGTAAATATTTTTCAAAATGAGAACATACATCTACGAAACTGATTTTAAAATCATCGAATTTTTCCATAGAAAAACTTACTCATTTTTTCCCGTATCCAGTATAGGTTTCACTTTCTACCCATTCTCGTATCTGGAAGCTATTATTCCCATTAAATACACTGGTGTAGATTTTATACTTTCACACCTGACCGTATTCTTTTATTTCATAATCAGCAGGGATAGATTCGATAATATTGAGGAGATCCTTGTATTGATCGTTAGAAAAAGCAATGGAACTATCCTTCGCAATACCTGTATACTTCTCTGAGAAAGTAGATTTATAGATATTGAGTAGGTCTTTACCATTAAATTTGGAAATCTGAATGGTAATACTCCCTGATTTGGTAATTTCGAATGTTTTCGAATAGATGATAGTGGAATCTGTCATATTATGTAAAAATTAAATTCTCATATCTTTTGGAAGAAATCGATTAATTTCTTTATCAGACCAAGTAAATTCTTCATCACTATTTGTTGTTCATAGAAGAGTTAGTTGAGCATTCTTATAATCTTCATATGTTGTCTGAGGTGCAAGACTTGTAATAATCTTATATTGATCTTGAAGTAAATCTCTTCTAGAAATTACCAAATTATTACTTAAATCATTCATTATATCTGCAATAAAGTTTTTATATTTATCTCTTAATCATAAATATTGTAGAGCAATTTTCTTATGTTCTTGAGCTTTCTGCTCTATTGAGAACTCTTTTTGAATAAATAAATATAATATCTCAAATACGGTGATTCAAATTGAAATACTTCCGAATAAAGAATTATCTGGATATTTTGTCTGTAAAAGTAAAAATACTATGACAAATAAAAGAACTATTACATTTAGCCATTTAATTTTTGATTGAAATTTTTCCATGCGATCACAAGCTTTTTCATGAATTTTGTGATTAAAAACACACTGAGCAAATTGCTGTCTTAAAACACTGAAATTATTTTTATCCATAGACATATTTTTTAAGATTAATTAATGGGGACTTCAATTACTTTTCTCGCTATACAAACATCATCTTTTACAATGTAACATTCTACGAGATGTTCTCATTTATACTTCGTAGATTCTTTCTTGGTAGACTTTCAGGAGCTAATTTCTCATCGTAAATCCCCATTTATCTCAGCCTCCATTCAAAAGTTTCTAACTTTCCATTTTATTTCATAAGGAAATGGAATATTACATGATTCTATCTCAAAAGTTAGATTCATTTTCTTTTGTAATTTTATTCATCTTCTAAGGAGACTAGAAAGTTTTTCTTTCCTAAATCAGTCCATCTCAATAGAACAATCTATATTAAGTTGATATGCTGGATTAATGGAAACTCTGTGTAAATCTTCAATAAATCTTTCGTTATAAACCTGTATTGATTTTTGAACTACAGAATACACAGATAAAGTTGAGGGGAATTCTTTTCCAAAAATTTTCTTATATTCTTCAACGGCACTTTCATATTCGTCATCATTAATATAATCTTGTGCTTTATTAGCTCTATTTAGGGCTGTTTGGACATATGAACTATTTGAGGAGTCTATATTAACTAATAAATATTCAAAGAAATCTCTAATTATTATAGAGTAGTCCTTATCTGAATAATTATAATTTTCAAGAAAACCTACAATATATTCTTCGATTTGAAATGATTTAAGTGAAAGAGATCCTACTTCTCGTCCCCATTTTTTAATTAATTTAGATAATTTTCTAGTTAATCAAAAAGTATTATCATTTGAAGTTAAAAACTTATCAAGTTCAGTTCTTGGATCAAAAGAATCCCAAGAGCCTCAATTTTCTGAATTTGGAATAATAAATGTTCCGTCATCTTGTTCAAAAGCAGGAAGTAATTCTACATTATGTTCTCAATCGCTAAACTTTACTAAAATAACTTTTCACCATCACTTTATATGATCTGTTGTTGTATAAGAATCGGATAAAATAGTTTTAATTTTCTGAATCAAAGCTGATTGCCCATTAGATTCATAGGCATCATACTGCTCAAATATAGAATATGGTAGCTTTATTAGAACATCAACATCTTGCTCTGGAAGAATTGGGCGAATATTTGTTTTTTTCTTATAGGATCAAAATAGATATTTAGTAGATCCATCATAATCACTTTCAAAAAAGTATTTATGTACAACTTTACAAACTCACCGATATTTTGTTTGAGCATCGATTTTTTGTAGAGGGGTAAGCTCTAGCTTATCTAGTAATTTTATAAAGTAGTCATTCATTTTATATTTTTTATTTTCCAAAACCAAGAATATCAAAGAATATCTTATTTCTTAATTCCGCATCTTTTAATAGCTTTTTATAGCTGATAATCTCCACATATAATCAATAAGCGGATAAGAATCAAAAATATCATTCACCATCTGGACTCTGAACCAATGATTGCTGTTTCGCAAAATCCTTAATTTTATCAGTAATATCAGCTATAACATATCCGTAAGCTGGAGTTTCATTCGTAACTTTTACTTTTTCTAATCAATCTGGCATTTCATGTTTTCCAGCCTTTATATCTTCTAGATATTTTGCAATTTGTATTATTGGATTATCTTCTTCTCTATACGTCATCCGTTTAGGCCTTTTAAATTCAATAATCGTTATCGGATTACTGGATTCATTCTCGCCGAAACGAAATGGTTGTTTAAAATCAAAGAAGAGTAAATCAGGCTCTTTATCTGAGCGCTCACCTTTCATAAGTTTACTATTTTTCTTAGAGATTTTTTTATCCGAAGCAATATATTCCGAAAATACTAGTCTTTCATCTATAAGCCATAGATTATGGTCTTCATAGGTAGTGTTCGTACTATCCCTTCCCATAGGATAGATAACATTATGAATTTCTTCTTCTAATGAGGCATCTCAATCCTCATTTCGCTTTAATAACTCTCTAAAATACTCAAGTACCACTTTTCTATTAGCAACATAATGGATTAGATCACTTTTACTATTTTCGGTTACTCTCTTCACAAGTTCAGATTCTTTTTCTCAGAAAGTCTTACTTGGATCATTAATAGCTGATAAAATCTCTCTATTTGAATCAATTTCTCTTCTGATTTTAACTTTCTGTAATTCTAGTTCAATCTCTTCATCAGATAAATCATATCAAAAATCATCAAAATCTATTTCTGACAAATAAGGTAAATGCCATTTCGCATTATTATTTACATAATCATAAATCCTTTTAATTTTTTTATCCTTTCGGGTTTTATAATCATCTTTAAATAAGTCTTTGATTAACTTTGCTGTTTCAGCATATATTTCATCTCTTGAAAATGCTCATATCTGTTGTTCTCCTTGTCGCTCAAAATCAAATCATTCCCTATCATGAGTAACAGTATCATTCAAATATTTAGATACTACATATGCTTGGATAACATAGTTTTTATCAGTCTTTTCTTTCTTTTCATTTTCAAATTCTTGAATAAATGGATCTTTAAATTCAGGGATAAACCGTGCTATTTTCTCATCCTTTACTACTCGTTTATCAGCAACAAGATTTATAACATGTGATGATTGACTATGGAATACTTTAAATATCTTTACCTGAAATTCCTCAGAAATTGACTCCGTATCGTTAAGTTTTCTACTCATAGTAAAAGACTTATTTCCTATTTCTTCTATGCCTTTATAATTTTCTAGATATTTATTGAGAACAATCTCTTGTTTATCATCCTTCAATACAATATCTGGACAAGAGTACTTTTCATCAACAAAGAATGGAAATAATTTCTCAAAAATCTTTCTTGCTATGGTATCTAATCATTTATCAAGTTTATCTAAGTGTTTTGTCTTAATTTTAAATCTAATTGTAGTTAGATTCTCTCGTTCAGGTAAGTTTTCTAACAAGAATGGGTTATCTATAATCTCGTTATTATCAACAAAGTCGAACGTGCGATGATAAAAGATACTATTCTCCTGAAAATAACTATCAACCTTTATATTTTCAAAAAACTTCAGAAAAGTTAATCGTCAAAATCCCTTTCCTCATATTTGAGCTTTATGAAGTGTATGTATTTCATCGAAATAATTATAGTTCTCAGTATTGAATCATATTCAATTATCCGAAACTACTATTTCAAAAATTGGAGCAAGTGAATCTATAGATTCCTGTGGTGTCCTATGAAAATCAACTAGAATTTTTCCAGAATGATCACTTTTCTTCAATTCTTCAACTCAGTGTATGCCATTCACAATAGCTTCTGTAAGTGAAGTATATATAGAGACATCCTTTGTATTATTCTCTACGAATGTTTTAATAACAATTTTAGTCATTTTGTTTTTTAGAGTAGAAAATTAAATGCACTATTACCATGAGCATCAAAATATTCAATTAATACTTTATGCAATGCTGCCTTACATTCATTCAATTCAGTTGATCCAAAAGAATTATAATCAGTATCCCAACTAGAATTTCCAATATGGATATGTACTTTGTTACGTAAACGCTGAATTTTCTTTATGCTAGCATAAATTGTATGATCTGTTCATAATAATCTTCCTGATTCTGTTTTCTTTATTAGCGTATCAAAGGATACTTGATCTTCATACTCAGGAACAGTATCAAAATATACCATCTCGACGCTTAATCATGGCCGAATATCTGAGCATTGGAAGGATTTTTTACTATTCGGAACAATTTTTTTTGTTGATAAGTTTAACCTATTTGTGACTATGATGTGATATAGTATTGCTTCAAGAATCCCAGCAGAGATAATAACAATAGATTTTATATTTTGTGTAAATAATACACTATGCCAAGACTCAACAGCAGATAATCTCAATAAAAATTCCAAATACTGTAAATTATATCAAATATTTTTTACCAAAACGTATTCTCTTGAATCTGAAGAGGTATGTGAAATCTTGCGTCTAATTATCGAAGTAAAATCCCCCAGCGATGTTGGGTTTCATAAAAGTTCTGGATAATTACTTATGTTAAACTGCTGTGGCATTAATAATGTTAATTAAATTTACTTCTTCATACTACCTTCCACCAACTCAATTTCCTCAGGTGTGAGTTCATAAAATTCATAAAGCATTTTATCAATATCTTTTTCCAACCCCTTTACCTGAGCCTGTAGTCAAGATGATCATAAATAGTCATCTTTCTTTGTAATACAAAATATATTATTTACAATTTCTATATATAAAGATTGTTGGTCTATACCCATATTGGGAATAAGTAGTTTCCTAATATTATTAGGCTTTACTTCAGCAAAAGTGCGTCATTCTTCCTGTGTAAAATTTTTATATATAAACTGAGTTACTGAGCTATTGAGTACAGCTAACAAAAATTCATATGAATAAGTTGCCGATTTATTTATCTTGAAAACAAGAATACTATTCAATGTATAATATCAATCTGTATCTATAGTTGCAATTACACTATCTCAAGTTTGCCTTAAAATAATCTTCTTTTCTGTAAATAACTCAGCATATCTTTGTCTTCATAGAGCATACCAAGGAAGTATTCATTTTTTACTCTCACTTCTCTGTCCTAACTTATCCATAGATAATGAAAGGTATTTCTTAATATTTGGATAATCATCCAATTGAGTGTCTCTTTTAGTATATATTAGATTATATTCACTATCTTTAATAAAAAATTTATTTATGTCGCTTCAAACCAAAACTTTTTTCAGAAGTCTAGATTCAAGTTGATATTTGTTGCAATCATTAATGTGAATTCGGAAAATCTTATCTGATCAAGTTGAAATTCAGCTAGCCACCTCTTCAGCCATTGAATCAATGGTAGTTGATCTAGATCTAACCTTTGAAATAACCTCAAAACCACTATCAGATACTCCAAATACTAATCAAGGAACTTCAATATGTTTATTAATACTCTTAACTTGGAGCGAGTGATTAAAATCAATTTCAGATTTTTCCATATCTCGAAAGTCAGCATACTTGAAGTATTCATATCACGTCTGAGATATTTTCTCACAAATAAAAACACAAGATGGAACTGTTGCGGAATCAAAAATTCAATCTCATAAATTAAATACGAGTTTAATTTTATATAATTGCATTAGGAATCTTCTTGTTTTCTCATACTCTGCCTGAAATAATAGATTATTAGGAACTATATAGGTAGACACTCATTTGGTTTTTGATAGTCTAATTGCCAATGATATGAAATAATTGAATGTATCTGGGGTTCTTGTATGAACATCTGAATAAACTATCTTAAAGAAAGCCTTTTCTGTATTCGAAAGTTCGGCTCAGTAGGGCGGATTCCCAATCACTATATCAAATCCGCCGTTTTCATTGAATACTTCTGCAAAATGGAGTTTCCACGGGAAAAATGTCCTGACATTATCTCTCTTATATTTTTCTTCCATATCTTTTATCCCTTGTATCTGGAGTGATAATCTTTCTATTTCTTTTGCATCTTTTGTATCAGGAGAAGTACCAGATAGGAGATATTTTCATTCGATACTCTCTATTTTTGTTCGGATTCTATTTACCTCTACTTCTCCAGAGATGCGTATGAGTTCTTTTTCTACATGATCAATCTCTTCTTTGAGTTTTTTCTTATTCACATTATCTTTTTCTTGAAAAAATCTCTTATGTAAGAACTTGAGCTTTTTGAGAGTATCCTCTTGTTCAGTCTCATCAGCAAAAAATCATAGTCCTATCTGAGAAGCATTACCGATTTCTTTTGTCTGTTTCTTGGTGAGTTTTTTGCTATTTGACTCTATATCAAGCTTAATAACGGTCTCTCATACTACTATATCCTCTATGAGACTATTTCACTGGATGATCTTGTAATCTAGATTTGGGAGTGGATCGATAGATTCCTTGGATTCTTCTTCGATGACAAGAGATAACCAGAATCGAAGTTTTGCTATCTCTACTGCTCAGGGATCAAGATCGACTCCATAGATACAGTTTTCAAGCGTTTCTTTTTTTATGGTATACTCAGATACATTTTCTTCGAGCAAGATATTTTCTTGGAGATATTTCCGCAGACTGACAATCTCTTTGAGAAGTCACATAGGAAAAGCTCCGGAACCAACAGCAGGATCAACTATCTTTATAGTTTTCAGTGATGATACGATCTTCTCAGCAAAGTCTATATATTCACCAAACTGTGAAAACCTATCAGCATCAGATAATTTTTCTCAGAATCTTTTTAGATTCAACATACTATCTTTTCTTTCGAAAAGACCATTGATTTTTTCCTCACTGATTCCTGTTTTATTCATCAGATGATTTTTCAGCGATTCCTTACACATATAGTGTACGATCTCACGCGGAGTATAGAATGCTCATTTTCATTTTCGCTCATTCTCGGGCAGGAGATTTTCGAATACTTTTCCGAGCATCTCAGGATCAACTGCTACATCTTGTTCCAGAGGATCATTCTCATAGACCGTGAAGTTATATTCATCAAATGTCTCAAAAATATCCCTAAAAATAGCATTATTATCATCTCAGGCAAGGAGTATATTTGATACACCTTTCCAGTCATAGCTATTAATCGGTTCGAATAATCAACCATTGAGGTATGGTATACGATATTCAAAATAATCCGAATAATCATTCTCTCTTTTTCTATTGAGATTATCATAAAATAACCATTCTAGATAATCATTGAAAAAATTTTTTCCACCAGATTCTTTTTTAGCGTTTCCTCATCGGACACACTCTTGAAAAAGATTTTGTAAGAAATTCTTATCACCATCTCACCATTTTTCATCTTTTTTTACTCAGAGCCATCATTTTTTCTGGAGAAAATAGAGAAATACTATTTGACCGAGAAGTTTTTTTACGAAGTTTTCTCTAAAGTGTTCATCGCCATTATTATTCTCTTCTTCTACTTTTTTGAATACTTCATCTTTTTCAAAAGCTTTTGAAAGTCGCTCGTAGAGTCCGACAT